>OHDN01000897.1_pt1 | contig 16857 bp, 10 predicted proteins | sample 1566971 | NCBI WGS metagenome assembly OHDN01 (sample SAMEA3879538, study PRJEB24766) | human gut metagenome | biome: human-associated habitat; feature: feces | place: USA | collected 1985/1987
ATATTGATAATCCGATTGTACAAGCGTTTTGCAATAAAGAAATTATTTTTAAAGATGATGTTAACTTCTTGAAACTGGCGTACTTTAAGAAAAATGCAGTTGTTATACTTCCTTTGATATCAGTGAATAAATGCATTGGCGTTTTAATAATAGAAGACAACTACGCAAGACAAAATATAACACTTTATAATCTTATTGCTAATTTTTCTGCGCTTTATTCTCATAATTTAGAACTGCAGGAAATGAGTGAAGGATACGCTAATACGGATAATCTTACACTTTTATACAACCATAGAGGATTTCAAGAAATTTTATCCAATGAGATTTCCAGGGCAGAAATTAATAAGCAAAAGCTTTCTATAGTAATGATGGATGTATGTAATATTACAAAAATCAACAGAGAACTCGGTCACGCAAAAGGTGATGAAGTTATTAAACTTGTCGCAGAAAAAGTTCGTCAAAATATGCGTGAAGGTGATATTGCAGGCCGTTATGGAGGAGATGAGATTGCGATTATTATGCCTAATACCTCTATAGCACAGGCAAAGTATGTTGCAGAATACTTAACCTATTCGCTTTCCTGCTGCTTTATAGATGATATAGGACCGGTTAAGGTTTCTGTTGGTATAGCAACATATCCTGACTGCTCGGAGGATAAAGAAAAACTTTTAATCTTAGCAGAACAAGCAATGTATATTTCTCAGGCAAAAGGATACAAAGATGGTATGTCTGCTATCATTAGTTCTGCAGACTTTAACTTCTGGGATGATGTTGCTTTAAAATCGTACGCAGAAGTTATTGGAAAACGTCATGCCCAGCTGGGTATAAACTTTGAGGATGAATTAATCTCAAAATTTAATGCAGACCATGCAATTTCTGGAGCAAGAATTTCTGAAATCGCAACATCTCTTGCAGGAGCAATTGATGCAAAAGATCCTTATACAAAAGGTCATTCTACTTCTGTTTCCCGTTTTTCAGAGGCTCTTGCAAGGGCTATAAATCTGCCTGAAGATGAAGTTGAGCGTATTAAACTGGGTGCGCTTCTTCATGACGTAGGAAAAATAGGTATTCCTGAAACTGTCTTGAAAAAAGAAGGGCCTCTCTCTGATGATGAGTGGGCAATTATGAAACAACATCCGACAATCGGTGCGGAAAAAGTGCTTATGCCAAATCCATCTCTGAGAGACTTAATTCCGATTGTAAAATATCATCACGAAAGAATTGACGGCAAAGGCTATCCAGAAGGACTCGCAAATGGAGATATTCCTTTGGCCGCAAAAATAGTAGCAATTGCGGATACTTATCATGCCTTAATCAGCGACAGACCTTACAGACGCGGAATGAATATTGAAAAAGCTATATCTATTCTTAACGAAGGCGCTGGAACACAGTGGGACGGCGATTTAGTCAGGACATTTATCCAAATAGCTCCGTCACTAGGTGTTTAAAATATTAGTTCTTAGCGTATTTCAAAAATGTCTGCACTTTTGTCTGCATCATCTCTTCGACAATAAGCCACTTACCATTTGGCTGCTTTTGAATAATCATATATGTTTTAAGTTTATAGCTTTCTCCAGATGGCTGCCTGAGTGATGAAATTTTATACTTTCCATTAGAGATAGGCGTTACTGAAACATTCGTATATGTATTTGTATAATGCCTTATTTTAGCTCCTGCTTGACCGAGTTTCATCTGGGTTATATAAGTTGAAGTATTAGTTTGTACGTCCTGAGTTGTTCCGTCAGGTTTTACAACCTGTCTTATGATTTTAGCACTCGGAGAGTACATATCTGGGATAGTTGTACTATAAGTGTTTGCTGCTTTAACATAATTGTTGAAAAACTGTAAAGCTTCCTGCTTATCATCAGCTAAAACAGATAATGATATTGCTGTAAATACTATAAAAGATAATAATACTTTTTTCATTTTAACATTTACCCCTTATACCTCTGGCAAATCACCTTTGACTTCTGCAACTTCACTGCAATCAAGATGAAAAACTTTATGCAGCCCTTCTACAGCTTTTTTAGCATCATCTTCTGCAACTATACAGCTGATTTTTATTTCGCTTGTAGAAATCATCTTTATATTTATACCTAAATCAGCCAGAGTTTTAAACATCGTAGCAGCTATACCCGGTCTATCAATCATACCTGCACCAACAATAGAAACTTTTGCTATTTTGTCATCAACGAAAACGTTGCTGTATCCAAGTTTTTCTTTAACGCTCTCAACAATTGCGAGAGTTTGTTCAACATCACCTTTATCTATGGTAAATGCAATATCATTTGTATTTAAAGCTTTTCTTGCGTAAGACTGGATAATCATATCAACAGAAACATTTGCATCTGCAAGTCCGTTAAATAATGCAGCTGCTGTTCCAGGATTATCTATCACATCACAAACAACAACTCTTAATTGCGATAAATCCGATGCAACACCGGTAACAGGTTTATGTAATTCCATTTCATCAACTCCTAATATTAAAGTTCCTAAATTATCCAGCTTAAAAGTACTTCTAACCCTAAGCGGTACATTATATTGTTTTGCAGTTTCAACAGCTCTCGGATGCAGTACATTAGCACCAACTCTGGCAAGTTCAAGCATTTCTTCGTATGAAATTTCATCCAGCCTTGAAGCATGAGGAACTATTCTAGGGTCAGTTGTATAAACCCCTTCAACATCTGTATATATATCGCATCTTATTGCATTAAGTGCGCCTGCAAGAGCAACTGCTGAAGTATCAGAACCTCCTCTTCCAAGGGTGGTAATTTCTAAATCATCTGTAACTCCCTGAAATCCTGCAACAACTACAACTTCACCTTTTTCCAGATGGCTGTTTATCTTATCAGTTTTTATGTTTATAATTCTGGCTTTAGAGTGAACTTTCTCAGTCATAATTCCAACCTGAATTGCATTCATGCTGACAGCAGGGCATCCCTGTGCTTGAAGAGCCATTGCTAAAAGAGCTATAGAAACCCCTTCTCCGGTAGAAAGAAGCATATCCATCTCTCTAGATGAAGGATTTTCTGAAATGTCTTTAGCCATTTTTACAAGATAATCAGTAGTATGTCCCATTGCAGAAACTACAACTACTACATCATGACCTAAATTACGCTCTCTAATAACTGCTTTTGCAACATTTTTTATTTTATCAGTATCTGCAACCGAAGTCCCGCCAAATTTCTGAACTACTATTTTTTTCATTGTTTTATACCTACAACAATTCTTTTTTATAGTTTAGTGTTAAGAATTGTAAAAAAATAGTCGAAAAATTTTTTTAATAGCAAAAAAAATTTTTACCTGTTTTAACGCAAATATCAGGTTTAAAATGAACTATGTAAAAAGGAGCATAAATTTTATGAACATCAACGCAAACGAACTTTTGTTATTGAACAAAAAAATCAAATTTGGTGAGGGGGTAAATTCGGGGGTAAATACCTCTGACCCAGGAAAGTCAGCTGCTGTATTAGCGCCGGCTCCTGAATCAAACGGACCTCAATCAGGTATGAACGCTCTAATGTTTCAGGGCTTGAACAATGTTACTACTAATCCGACATTGGCTACAGAATTAAAAGTTATGAATGAGGCTGCGCCTCAACAAACTGAAGATAAGGCAGCAAATGAATATATAGCTCCTTATAAATCAAATCTTGCTTTTCAGGGAAAAGCTTCTAAAATGAAAACTTTAGCGATGGCAGCATTAATGGGGCTGGCTACATTAGGAGCTTCATCTGCATTGACATCTTGCGATGATAAAGAATATATTCCAGTATATCCTGAAATGCCAGATGTAAATGTTACTGTTAATATTGATTTTGCGGCAATTCAATCAATGTTTGCTCAGATGCAGGAATTGTGGAAGAAGATGCTTGAGTTGCAGCAGATTACTAATGAACAGCTGCAGCAAAATAATGAGTTTATCAAACAGCTTATTGAAATGTACAAAAACGGACAAGCTGATGCTAATGCTTTTTATGAACAAATGTATAACTTTATGATGTCGTCAGAGGCCAATCAAAAGACAATTATTGAACTTCTTACACAGAATGGCATGAAACAGGATGAAGCAAACAAATTCCTTCAGGAAATAATGCAGGAAGTTAAAGATGGTAATCTTACAGCAGCAAAAGCCTGGGAGAAGATTGTAGAAATTCTCGGTGATATTAGTAATAAACTTGACGGAGTCTTTGATAAAATTAATGACATTTTTGAAAATAACGTTGAGATGAAAGACGAAGTTAAAGCTTCTCTTGATAGAATTGAATCTCTTGTAGAAGCTGGAAATGCAAAAGTAGATATAACGAATAATCTTTTGACAGAATTGATTAATAAATATGAAAACGGTGCTTTGTCAAAAGAAGATTTCCAAAAACTTTTAGACGCAATAAGCAAGAATGGTGATAAGATTGATTCTACTAATGATTTACTCGGTCAAATGAAAGATCAGGATAAAGAATTACAGGCAGAAATTCTTGAATATATTGCAGCTGTAGGTTTTGAAATGAATCGTAACTTTGGCGATTTGATAGAAGCTGTAAAAAATAATACAGTAGACTTAAGCGATGTAAAAGCTCTGCTGGAATCTTTGAATCAAAAAGTTGATCAAAATACAGAAGCTGGTAAAGAAAATACAGAAGCAATTCTTAATTACCTTGGTGCAATCGGATTTGAAATGGTTTCTAACATGAATAAGATTCTTGATGAAATCGGTAACAATACAGCTAAGCTTAATGAGTTAACACAATTGTTAGCAAAAATGCAGGATCAAGATGAAAAATTCCAGAAAAATATACTTACATTAATTGAAAATCTTGGCTCTGAAATCACAGGTAAGCTTGATAACATTATCGGTAAGTTTGATCAATATGATTTCTCTCTTGAAGGGGTAGAACAATTATTAGCTAAAATTCAAGCTCAAGATGAAAAATTCCAAAAAGAAGTAATAGATTTGTTAAATAAAGTTGTAGGTGAAGTAGGAAATAATACAACAGAACTTAAGAATATTTCACAATTGTTGGCTAAAATGGAAAATCAAAGTGCCGAATTCCAGAAAAATGTTCTGAATGCTATTGATAAACTTGGTGTAGATATTTCAAAAGACTTAACAAATATTTTCAATGCAATAGAAAATGGTAACGGCGGTTCAAGTGAAAATATAGAAGCTCTGTTAGAAAAAGTTCTTGAAAAACTTGATACTATGGATAACAATCAGCAGGCAAGTGCTAAAGCTATTATTGAAGCAATTGGTAATATCAAGATTGAAGGCGGCGGAAACATCGATATTTCAAGCTTAGAAAAAATGGTTGCTGAATTAATTGATCTTGTATCAAAGAATAACGACCTGTTGGAAAGTATTGATGGAAAAATGGATGTTATAAATTTAACAATACAGGCAGCCAAAGATGAAATTATTGAACTTCTAGGCGATGAATTTGATAAGAATGATGTAAGATATCAAAATATTATCAAGACATTAAACGAAATCAAAGCTCAAGGAGGCAACGGCGGTTCATATGATGATACTGAATTATTGAAGAAGCTGGATTCTATCCTTGTAATCCTTGATAAAATTGGTAACAAAAATTAATGGAAAAATTGGATAAAATTCTTGAAGCAATAAAAGATCACAACATAACTGTTGATATAACAGGTAAGGTTGAATGCGATTGCAACTGCGGCGGAAATCACGAAGGTATCCTTGGTGATATAGAAGATGTTCTTGGATAATAAGTAATATAGCTGGAAAAAGAAAGAGGCGGATGTTTAATCCGTCTCTTTTTATAATCAAAACAATCATGGTTTCTTCTTTATTCAACGATATCTTGTTCAGTATATTCTTTTCCTGTTTTACCGTTAAGGTCTTTAAGTGCTGCATCAACATCGCGGCCTTTACCCTGGTTACCGTTACAGTCTGTAAGAATAACTTCATTGTAGCCTGTTTTCTTACCAACGGTTCCCATATAACCAACCGGATTTCCTTCAGGTTGTCTGAATGTAACTTTACCTTTGTCATTTCTTTCACAATCGCCGAGTTTTTCTGGAATGTTGATTGTTGATGGAATGTAACCTGCAAGTAATTTTTTGTATTCTTGTTCATTTTTTGAAACTGCTTTTTTGAGTGCTTGAATAGCTCCGCCTTTTCCGTACATTTTGCCGTAGCATTCTTTCCAGGTTGGGAAGTAGGCGTTAACAAGTTCTTCCCAGGAATCACCAAATTTAACTTTGTGAGGAAGTGTTGTATCAACAGAATTATTATTTTTTTCAAGAGGGCATTTTTCAGGAACGGTTTCGCCTTCTTCATCTCCGCCTGTTGTTATTTCTTCGTCGCCATCATCTTCTTCATCAGTATGTTCAACAGGAGGTTTATCTTTCAATTGTTGTACAGCTCCGATAAGTTCTTCTCTGTTAAGAACACCGCCGTTACCAGCCGCATTGTTCAAGAATGTTTTGTAGCCTTCGCAATCCCAAACTTTGTTGCCGTCTTTATCTTCTGTTATGAATGTTGCAGCTATCATCATTAATGCATCTTTGTATTTAGGATCAATAGCCTTTTGTTTTACTTCGCTATCAAGAACCTTTGCGTATTCTTCCAGAGTTGTGCAATTGAACTGTGTTGATGTAATAGGTTTTTCAGGGCTGTCTTTCAGACCGGCGAGTAATCCTAATACTGCTCCAGGGATTGCTGCTTTTAATGCAGTGTCCATAATCTTTTTAGAGCCTTTCCATAAAAGCGGTACAATGCTTTTCTGGTCAATGATAACCTGTAAACCGCCTTCGATTAAATTCAATGTTGCTCCTTCAATAGCACCAAGCTGTTTTTGAAGATCTTGAAGAGTCTTGCCTGAACATTTCAAGTTGAATTCAACATGGTTTGAATTTGTAACTTTTGAATCTAATACATATTTTTTGTTTGTTGCGGCAGAACCGGCTGCACTTAGGCCTGTAACTAATGCTCCGGCTGTTGCTGCAAGGATAGCTTTGCCCCAGTTTTTGCCTTCAACTTTGTAACCGCACATTTCTACAAGCATTTTAGCTTCTTGTTCTGATAGATTCTTTAATTCTGTTGCAGCAGCAAGTGCGCTTGTTGTTTTTGTTATTTCAGCTAATGCTTTGAAGTCTGATGTTTGTCTATCTAATTTATAGTTAGCACCAACGTGTTCTCCAATTATCATTGAGAGTTTAGAAACATCATATTCGCCATTGCCTTTGTCAACTATTAAACCGCTGGCTTTTAGTGTTTCAAATAATACTGTTTTCTTTTTAAATAGTAGTCCGAATGTGACTTTTGAGCCGAATGTAGATCTCTTATCAACTGCATCATGAATTTCTTCTGCGCTGAGTCCGTCTTCTCTGATACCTTCAACTTCGTTTTTTGTAGCCTGATTTTTTCTGGCAACTTTCATGTCAGAGTCTTTTCCGCTAATCCATTCGCCAAAGTTGTTTTCGCCTCCAAGAGCTTTTTTAGTGTATCTGTTATAGTCACCATCAGCTTCTAATGATTTTTTTGCATCTCTTTCAACGCCTTTAGAGCTGGTTGAATCTGATTCGCTGATTGCTTCCCTTACTGTTGCTCTGGCTTCTGGCATGATAGTTCTTTTTTCAAAATCACTGTCTTTTCTCTTCCAGTGAAGTGCTTTGTAGAATATATTACCATGTTTAAGGTAGTCTTTGTAATAGGAACCCTTATCTTTAAATTCTTTTCTAGCTTCTTTGTATGCTGCTTCTTCATCCATTCCTGCTTTTACAAGTTTTTCATAGGCTTCTTTGATTTCACCATATTCTTTAGATCTCTGTGCAACTTCGGCATTTTCAACTAAAGCTTTTAATACATCTTTTGCGAAATCGTCTTTTTTGCCAATCTGTAATTTTTCTTTAACAGCTTTTTCTAATTTATCAACATCGTCTTTTGATTTATAACCAACTTCATTAATTGCATTTAAAATATATTCAACCTGACCCTGCAAATCTTTGTATTTAGGATCATCTGCATTTACGCCGAGTCTTTCCTGAAGCTTAGCTTTTATTTCAGAAGGAGAAGCTGCTACTTCTTCTTTTAAAATTGTTACAACATACTTTTCCATTCTTTTAACATCTTTTTTAGTATATGTTGTTTGCTGAGGATTTGTTGCAGGTTGAGTTGTTTTGATATCAGCACCAAAGATTGCTTTGTAATCATCTTCGCTAACCTGACCATTTTTAACGGCTGCATCTGCATAACCTTTAAAAATTTCAATTTCGTTATTTTCGATAACACCATTTCCATCATCAGCAGCTGTTGCTAACTGTTGTAATTTCCCGCTTAACTTAGAAATTTCAATTCCTTCAATTCCCATAATAATATGCTCCTTTTCCTCGTATTTTTACTCTTGTATATATAAAGTATTTTTAGTTACGAGAATTGCGCAGAGCTTTTACAAAACTTTACAATTGTTAATAAAATTATTAAGAGTTTCAAGGGAACGGTTAGACAGCAGTTCGTTTTTGAGCTTTTTGTCTTTTTTAGGTAAACGTTTTTCCAACGGAGTTAAAATACCCCAGTTTGAATTAATTGGCTGGAGCGGCAAGTATCTTACAGAGTTATCGCGTGAGGATATGTGCTTAAGATGAGCAATGTCGGTTATGTAGAAAGTCAATGCACCCAGCATTGTTTCTCGTGGCAGGCTGATAAGAGGTTCTCCTTTTATTCTTCTTGCCATATTAATTCCTGCAAGCATTCCGGTTGCTATAGATTCTGTGTATCCTTCTGTTCCTGTAATTTGACCGGCAAAGAATAGTCCTTCTCTTTGTCTGGTTTCTAGTGTAGGGTTAAGAATTTGCGGACTATTTATAAAAGTGTTTCTGTGCATTACTCCGTAACGAACAATATTAGCTTCTTCAAGCCCGGGGATTGAGTGTATTAATTCTTTCTGCGCTCCCCATTTGAGATTTGTCTGAAAGCCTACCAGATTGAACAGTGTTTTTGCCGAGTTATCCTGTCTTAGCTGCACCACTGCATAATTTTCAATTCCTGTACGTTTATCAATAAGACCTACAGGTTTCATAGGACCGAACCGGAGCGTATCAATTCCGCGAGATGCAAGAACTTCTACAGGCAGACAGGATTCAAAAAACTTTGCACCGGCATCTACACTGTGCTGTTCTATTCTTGGTGCATTAATTAATATATTATAGAAGTTTTCATACTCTTCTTTATTCATAGGGCAGTTGATATATGAAGCTTCTCCTTTGTCATATCTTGATGCCCAAAAAGCTTTTTCAAAATTAATAGACTCTGCTTCTACTATCGGGGCAATAGCATCAAAGAAATGGAGATGTTCGCTCTTTGTGAACTCTTTAATTGCCTCTGCAAACTTATCACTTGTAAGCGGGCCTGATGCTATAATAACATTTCCTTCAGGTATTTCAGTTATTTCTTCTCTTACAAGTTCAATATCAGGATTGTTATTAATACGCTCAGTAACTGCTTTTGAAAAGTCTTCTCTTGCAATAGCAAGTGCATTACCTGCTGGAACAGCATTTTCGTATGCGATTTTAATAAGCTCGCCGCCTAAAATCTCCATTTCTTTTTTCAAAAGACCGCTGGCATTGGTTATATCAGAGGAACCCAAACTATTAGAGCATACAAATTCGGCACAATCAGAGGTAACATGTGCACCAGTAGTTTTATTAGGCCGCATTTCATACAGCTTAACTTTTATTCCTCTTTTGGCAAGCTGGAGAGCAGCTTCTGAACCTGCAAGACCTGCGCCTATTATTTTAACATCTTCCATGTATAATCCTTTGTCTATTAGTAGCGGCCAACTTGATTTCTACCGTGTTCTTTTGCGTAATACAAACCTTTGTCTGCCCACTCTATCAAATCCTGAGGGGTTTGTGCATTATCAGGGAATGTTGAAACTCCAAGACTTATTGTAACATTAACTTTATCAACAGGAGTCAGATGAAATGGTGTTTCTGCTACAGCTTTACAAATTCTGTTCGCATTGAATAATGCATCTTCTGCTGAGGTATTAGGCAGGATAATTGTCATTTCTTCACCGCCGTATCTGCATACATAATCTGTTGCACGTGAATTGTTTTTAAGAATTTTTGCAACCTGCCTTAAGACAGCATCTCCTGCTTGATGGCCGTATGTGTCATTAAATTTCTTGAAGAAATCAATATCAATTATGATTAATGAGAAAGCCTGATTGTATCTTCTGGCAATGTCTATTTGTTTTCTGAGTGTATCCTGAAAATATCTGTGGTTATACAGCTCTGTTAATCCATCTATTGTGGCCAGTTTATACTGGTATTCAAAATCACGTGCTTTCAAAAGATATTTAGCTAAGAATGATAGTGCAAATGCTGCCATGATAGAGATTACAGGCATTACAACCGGAATCCACAAATTATATAATTCCATTAAATAATATGAGATAAATAAATATGCAATGCCAAATAGTATTGTAGAAAGCGACGCAAATAAGGTTGAAGTCGATAGCATTACGATAGCACCGACGATTGCTATAACTGATGTAATTATAATAATATCAGTAAACGCATCCGTTTTTCTTATAAAGTTATTATCCAGCATATTGTTAAAGAATGTAGCGTGTACTTCTACTCCGGGATAAATAATGTTTTGTATAGGAACACTTTTATTATCCTGAAGCGCGGTTGCTGTTGTTCCGATAATAATAACTTTATCTTTAAAATCAAATTTTGTATTCAAACTCTTATTAGTGCCGGTCATTGCATTAATTACTTCATACATCGGTATAATTGTATGAGTACCGCTCGGGCCGTACCAGTTAAGTATTGCATTTCCGTCTTTTGTAAGGGGTATTTTTGTATCAAATACTTTTAAGTTAGAATTTGCATCAATTACAAAATCTTTTGCATTTTTTTGTTCAATATAGTCGGCCCCTGCTTTAAAAGATAGATACGGATAGTATTTATCTTTATACATCATAATAGGTGTAATTTCTCGTAAAATACCGTCACTAGCTCTCTGAACGTTTGTCATTCCTATATTAACTTTTCCATCAATTAATGAAGACATTATAGGTCTGCAGTTTTTATAACTTTTTTGTGAAAAATCAGTATAAATATTATTAAATTTATTCATTGTATCCGCGAGGTACCTGTCAGCATCAGCAGATGTTCTTATAGATTTAATGAACATTAAATCAAAAATTATTGACTGCGGCTTTTGTGCTTCAAGATAGTTTATCAAATCTGCGTAAACATTTCTGGGAATAGGCCATTCTCCGTATTTCTCCCACAGAGATTCTAAACTTGCATCGTCTACTGCAAGTACAACTATATCTTTATTTGGCAGCGGGCGTTTATGAATAACCTGCAAAGACTGTCTGTAGTCAAAAGTTCTGTTTTCTGCTACTTCAAAGAATGAAACTATTACATTCTTAAGAGTTTTATTATTTTGTAACAGTACAAAACCTATTAGCAAAGTTGCCAGAACAAGAAGCAAATAAGTTCCATAGATAAACCATTTTGTCTTAATAAGATTTTTCATATCTCCCCCAAAATTGTAAATTATATTCTAGTATAGTTAATTTTAGCTTTCTTTGCAAGGATTTTATCCACACAAATACTCTTTTCAATCAGGCTGTTATTGAATTTCAAAAGCTCTGTTGATTGGAGTAAATCAAGCGGGTTGAGTAAATATTTTAATAAGCATTCTTCATGTAAATTCATAATACTTTCTATGACGGCAAAACTTGACAATTCTTTAATAATTATTAAAACGATACTGCATATGTATGATATTTCCAAAAAATATCTAAAAAAAATAAAAAACAAGCCGATAAAATTATTAAAAGAGGTGAAATATATGTTTAACGGATTTTATCCAAGGTATGAATTAGAGGCACGAATACAGCACACAAAGCTTGATAGCTGGGGTGATTTCCCGTCAGCAAGAATGAACAGAGTGGAGGAACCTTCTACTACAGATTTTCAGAGTGTAATGTCAGGCCTCGTAGAAGGACTTAACACCTCAATGAATGCGCCTGATAACCTGTTGAAAGATGCAATGATGGGCTCGGAGAATGTGGATATTCATGATGTAATGGTAGCAATGTCCAAGGCAGAAATTGCTGTTAATGTCGCAACCACTGCAACGGGTAAGGTCATACAAGCGTATGATAAAATAATGCAAATTCAAATTTAGGCTTCTCATATTTAATATATATGTGTATAATATTTGTATAGGGCAGGATTATGGATTTTAAAAAGTTACTGGAAAATAAGATTCTTTTAGCCTCAATAGTAGGAGGTGTTGTCCTGCTTTTAATTGTTTTTATTATATGCGGAACGATTGCAGCTTCAAGTAAATCGAAAAATGACCAGATTGATGTCAGTAAAGAACCTTTAAAAGAAGATGTTGATCTTTTAACAACTGATAATCTTGGAAAAGCCCTTGAGATTCAGGCCCTCCTTGCCAGAAATAATATTGTTGCAGCCCGTGCTGTTGATGGTACTAAGTCTGTACTTCGTCTTAAAAAAGGCGACTGTACACCTGGTATGAAGAAATGTACAACCGAACAGAGAGATAGAGCCATTATGGTTATTGTTGAAAGCGGTTTGTATGACCAGAATGTAGGATTAGAAATTTTTGATAAAGGTGATTTTACTTCTACTAAAGAGGATAAAAGAATAAGACTCGTAAGAGCTATGAATGGCGAGTTGGCTCGCTTAATCAGAAGAATAGATGGTATTGAAAATGCATCCGTATTTATTTCAATTCCTGAGCAAACGATGTTTTCGTCTATGCAAAAACCAGTAACAGCAACTGTACAGCTGCAAGTCGCAGTCGGTCAAACTCTTAATATGGGAACAATAAAAGCAGTTTCTAATTTACTTTTAGGAAGTGTTTCCGGCTTGAAGAATGAAAATATTTCTATAACAGATACAAATGGACATGTATACAATAGTTTAGTGGATGCACAGTCTGAAATGCTTGCAAGATTGCAGGAAAATGACAAATATATGCAGGAAAAAGTTCAAACCCAGTTGAACAGGCTTATCGGGCAGGGTAAATATGTTGCTACTGTAAGTACTTTTCTTAAGCAAGCTCCTGTTGAGAAATTTACTATAGAGTATGACCCTCAGAAAAAAGCTTCAGTAACAGAACAAACTTTTTCAGAAGGTTTGGGGGATCAAACTGTTGATACTAATAAAAATACTAATGCTGTTAGTGTATATCTTCCAAATGGTTTACCGGCAGGGAGTTCTGATTCATCTCAAAATAGAAGCTATTCAAGAACTGCGCGTGAAACCCAGTATGGCGTGACAAAGGTTCAGACAAATGAATATATGTCGCCTGGAACATTAGAAGAAATTTCAATAGCAGTAACTTTGGAAAAAGATGCGCTTCCGGTAGAATTAACGCTTGAAGAGTTGAAGGAACTTGTTGCACATGCCGCAAGCCCTAAGGCTGATCCTGAAAATGTGACAATCGCATTTGCCGATTCGCTTGATCCATTTATGGCCGGTGATAAAAACGTAAAAGCTCCTATAAAGGCAGAACATGGCAACCCTTGGTGGCTAGCTATTGCGCTCCTTGCATTTGGTTTGTTCTTCGGACATAAAGCTTTAACTCAAAAGATTAATGCAGCAAAAGCAGCTCAAGAAGAAGAACTCAATCGTTTGAGAGAAATGAATGAGGCTCAGGAAAAACAGATTAAGGATTTAAGCGTAAATGCTGCGGATTTAATCCAGAAACAGTCACAACTGCAGCAAGGCCTGCTTGAACAGCAAAACCGTCCTGCTGCAATTCCTGCATCAGGTGCTGAAATTCGTGAAGCTCTGCGCGAATTAAAACGCGAATTTGACGGCGTTGATGAAGCCGAAGCAGGTGAAAAAATCAGAAGCTGGATTGAACAAGGTTAGGAACAAACTTAAATTAAATTATCCATCAGCTCTTCAAACTCAGGAAAAGAAATGTTTGTCCATTCAAATCCGTTTATTGCAATTTCATTTTTGCATACAAGCCCTGCTATATAAAAACTCATTGCAAGCCTGTGGTCGTGATAACTTTCGAGCTCTGCTCCTCCGCTTAATTCTTTTTTCCCTCTTACAATAAAACCGTCTTTAGTTTCTTCTATATTTACTCCGATTTTTGTGAGTTCATTTACTAAACACTTAATCCTGTCAGATTCTTTGTTTCTCAAATCTTCTGCATTTCTAACAATTGTTTCACCCTCTGCCTGAGAAGCTAATACTGCAATTACAGGAAGTTCATCAATTAATCTTGGAATATCTTCTCCTTCAATGACACAGCCTTTTAAAGTTCCTGTATATTGTACTCTTATGTCGGCGCAAGGCTCACCTGCAATTATATGTTCATTCATTATCTCTACGCATCCGCCCATTCGAGATACAATGTCAATTATTCCTGAACGTGTATGGTTAACTCCAACATTTTTAATAACAAAATCTGAACCTTTAACTATTAATCCTGCTGCAATAAAGAATGCAGCAGAAGAAATATCTCCGACTACATCAATATCTTTAGCTGTTAATTGTGAAGGTTTGACACAAACATTTGTTCCGTTAATTTTTATATCAGCACCAAGATATTCAAAAAGCCGTTCTGTATGGTTTCTTGAGGTGTAAGGCTCTATGAAAGTGGTTTCACCATCCGCGTTCAATCCCGCAAGCAATAGACAGGACTTAACCTGTGCGCTTGCCAACTTTGAGTGGTAAGTAATACCTTGAAGCGGGCGTCCTTTTATTGTTAATGGTGCGTGGCCGTCAACAGAAGTTATATCAGCTCCCATAAGCGTCAAGGGCTCTATAATGCGTTTCATCGGGCGCTTTGACAGACTTGTATCCCCAATCATAACAGAGTCAAAATTCTGACCCGCTAGGATACCTGATACAAGGCGCATTGTTGTACCTGAATTACCATTATCCAGAGGTGTTTGAGATTTTTTTAATTTACCTGTGGATTTAATTTTTAAAGTTTTGTTGTCAATAAATTGAATATCAACACCAAGCTGTTTGAATAAATTTAAAGTCGAATGACAATCTGCGCCGCTTGAGAAGTTTCTTATTATGCATTCACCCTTGGCAATTGATGAAAACATTACAGCTCTGTGTGATATTGATTTATCAGAAGGTATTACAATGCTTCTCTTGAGTCCCTTTTCAAATTTTTTTACTGTTTTTAGCATCTGACAATCTCAAAAATTTCTTTACATTTACCAAAAACTTTTTTAGCATCACTAAGAGCAAGCATATTCGGCCCGTCACAAAGAGCTTTGTCAGGTTCAGGATGAACTTCAAAGAACAGAACATCTGCCCCTGCTGCCATAGCAGCATTTGCAAGAGTGGGAACGAATCTTCTGTCCCCGCCTGTTGAATCTCCGTTTGAACCAGGCATTTGAACGCTGTGAGTAGCGTCAAATACTACAGGATAGCCAAATTCTTTCATAATAGGAATTGCCCGAAAATCAACAACAAGATTTCCGTAGCCGAATGTTACTCCTCTATCAGTTAGCATAATTTGTTTATTACCGCTGTCTTCAACTTTTTTGACAAGAGATTTCATTTGCTGCGGCGCTAAGAATTGGCCTTTTTTGATATTAACTATTTTACCTGTTTTTGCTGCCGCGACGAGTAAATCAGTCTGTCTGCATAAAAATGCAGGTATTTGAAGAATGTCTGCAACTTCAGCAACAATAGTCGCCTGTTCGGGGTGATGAATATCTGTAACGATTGGAAGCTCAAATTCTGATTTAATTTTTGCAAGCATTTCCAGTCCCTTTTCCAGCCCCGGTCCTCTGTACGAAGTTATAGAAGAACGGTTTGCTTTATCAAAAGAGGATTTGAATACATAATTTATATCCAGTTCTTCACAGACCTTTTTTAAACCTTCTGCAGTTGTGCGTAGAATATCCATTGATTCTGCCGCACAAGGTCCAGCTAGGATAGTAAGTTTATTTGCACCGATTTCAAAGTTATTAAGTTTTATAGCCATAATTTCTCTCTTATTACTTAATTTATATCCCAACGGCCGCAGGTTCCGCCCCAGCGTGCAATAATGTTGCCTTTGATATCGCCGATTTTTTCGACATGGCCTACTGGTTCTGCTCCTTCAAGGATTGTTATAACTTCACAATTGTTAGAACATCCTGTACACTGGCAGGTTACTGACTGGAAGTTCATGCTTCCAACTTCCCATCCTTTAAACTTGGTTTCAGTTTCGGTGTACTGGTGGTTTTCCATTGCAAGAAGCGCTGCTCCTATTGCACCCATTGTCTGGTGATTTTCTGGAACAACAATTTTTGTGTTTAAAGCTTCTTCAAAAGCCTTAACCATTCCGGAGTTAGTAGCAACACCACCCTGGAAGGAAATTGTAGGAAGCAGTTCTTTGCCTAAAGCAAGGTTTGAAAGATAGTTTCTCACAAGTGCCTGACAAAGCCCGTAGAGCAGGTCTTCTACCGGATAGCCTAACTGCTGCTTATGGATTAAGTCTGATTCTGCGAAAACACCGCATCTTCCGGCAATACGTGCGGGATTATCTGAGCGCAGGGCTGTTTCTCCGAATTTTTCAATAGGAACATTTAATCTTTGAGCCTGATGATCAAGGAAACTTCCTGTACCGGCTGCACAAACTGTGTTCATTGCAAAATCTGTAACAATACCGTCGCGTAGGATAATTATTTTGCTGTCCTGACCGCCTATTTCAAGAATAGTTTGAACCCCCGGTATATTTGTACTTGCTGCAACAGCGTGAGCTGTAATTTCGTTTTTTACAACATCTGCACCGACAAGAGCTCCTGCAAGATTTCTTCCTGAACCTGTTGTTCCGACTCCTCTAACGGAATAATCGCACAATGCTTG
>OHDN01000899.1_pt1 | contig 16841 bp, 17 predicted proteins | sample 1566971 | NCBI WGS metagenome assembly OHDN01 (sample SAMEA3879538, study PRJEB24766) | human gut metagenome | biome: human-associated habitat; feature: feces | place: USA | collected 1985/1987
GCTTGAGCATGTTGGAGAACATGCCGCCCGGCACCTGATACAGCAGGGTGTTGGCATCGACGCCCAGAGACTTCGGGCTGATCTGGCCGTTGGCGATGTACTTCTCGCGCAGCTTTGCGAAGTATGCGCGGACGACGTTCAGCTGCTTCAGGTCCAGACCGGTATCGTAATCGGTGCCCTGCAGAGCTGCGACCAGGCTCTCGGTCGCCATGTGGCTGGTGCCGCCGCTCAGGGGGCTCATGGCGGTATCGACGATGTCGGCACCGGCCTCGATGCCCTTCAGCAGGGACATGGAAGCCAGACCGGCGGTGTAGTGGCTGTGGATATCGACCGGGATGGACAGGGTGCTCTTCAGCTCCTTGACCAGGTCGTAGCAGGTGTACGGAGTCAGCAGGCCCGCCATATCCTTGATGCAGATGGAGTCTGCGCCCATCTCTTCCAGGGTCTTGGCATACTTGACGTAGTACTCGTTGTTGTGCACGGGGCTCAGGGTGTAGCTGATGCAGCCCTGCACATGTGCCTTTTCCTTGTTGGCTGCCTTGATGGCGGTCTGCAGGTTGCGGGCATCGTTCAGTGCGTCGAAGATGCGGATGACGTCGATGCCGTTGGCAACAGACTTCTGCACAAAGTACTCGACAGCGTCATCTGCATAGGGGCGGTAGCCCAGCATGTTCTGGCCGCGGAACAGCATCTGCAGCTTCTGGTGGGGCAGCTCCTTGCGCAGGATGCGCAGACGGTCCCAGGGGTCCTCGTCGAGGAAGCGGATGCAGCTATCGAAGGTAGCGCCGCCCCAGCACTCGACAGAGAAATACGGGATCTTATCCATTTCGGGCAGGATGGGACGCATGTCGTCCATCGTCATACGGGTGGCCAGCAGAGACTGGTGCGCATCGCGCAGGACGACTTCCGTGATCTTGATCGGCTTTTTGGCCATGGTTGTCACCTCTCCCTTCGTTCTCAGTTCATGGAGACGAGAACGTCACCGGAGTTGACGGTGTCGCCCTTGTTGACATTGACGGAAGCAACGGTGCCGTCCTGCGGAGCGACGATCTCGTTCTCCATCTTCATGGCCTCCAGGATGACCAGCACGTCGCCAGCCTTGACGGATGCACCGGCTGCGACCTTGACATCCAGGATGTTGCCGGGCATGGGAGCCTTGACGGTGACGGCACCGGCAGCACCGGCGGGAGCAGCAGCCTTGGGAGCGGCAGCAGGAGCAGCCGGAGCCTTGGGAGCAGCGGGAGCGGCAGCAGCAACGGGAGCTGCGCCAGCGGCGGTCTCCTCAACGGAGACGCTGTAAGCAACACCATTGACGGTAATATTGTAATACTTCATAGAAGGACCCTCCTGATTCAATCATTTATCCTATGTACGTTTTACGATCGGAACGCTTACAGAGCCATGTTGCCGTGCTTCTTGGGCAGGCGGGCAGCACGCTTGGTGCTCAGCAGCTCAAATGCAGCCACAACGCTTGCGCGTGCGTTGGCAGCGTCGCAGGTCATGTCGGCAGCGCCGCAGGCCACAGCGTTGGCGGCACTGCACACCTCAGCGGTGTAGGCAGCAGCCTTGGCGTTGGTCGCAGCGATGATGTTGTCGGAAGCGTCGATCTCGCTCTTGTACAGAACGGAGACGGCGGCGTTGGGCTCCAGAGCGCTGACCACGCAGCCGTTGACGGCGATCTTCAGGTCGGCATTGGCCAGAGCGGTGTAGACCGGGCCCACAGCCTTGCCAGCCAGCAGAGCGACCTTTGCGGTGGTGGCATCTGCATAGGTGGCAGCCAGACGGGCAGCCTCACGGATGCCGCCGGCGATGTCGTCGGTCGCGCTGGGAACGAAGCCCTTGGTGTCCACGATGGTCAGCACGGGGACGCTGAAGGCGTCGCACAGGCGGACAAAGCGGGAAGCCTTGGACACGCAGTTGTGGCACAGCTGCTCACCGGTCGCCACCACGCCGACCGCGTTGCCGCCGATGGTAGCAAATGCGGTGTAGACGCTCTTGCCGAAGCCTGCGAACAGCTCCACGGCGCTGTCCTTATCGATCAGGGCAGCAGCAGCCTTCTCCGGAGCGGCACCAGCGGCCAGGACCGCAGTGGGCTGCTCGAACTCGAAGATGGCGGGGCCGGTCAGGTTGTTGGCGGGCAGCAGACCCACGATGTGGGCAGCCTTCTCCGCAGCCTCGGCAGCGCTCTCGGCCACGATGGCAGCAACGCCAGCCTTGGCAGCAGCCTCAGCGGAGCCTGCATCTGCGACCTTGTCGCCCTTGGCGGCAGAGGTGAAGGGAGCGGTGAAGAACAGCTCGGCGTCCTTTGCCATGACGCAGACATCTGCGCTGGCAGCATTCAGGGCGCTGGTACCGCCGCACACGCCGGTGACGACTGCCACCTGGGGCACGACGCCGGACACCTTGGCGATGGCAGCGTTCAGCTTGGCGGTCGCGGTCAGAACGTCCAGACCCTCTGCCAGCTTTGCGCCGACCGAGTTGTAGAACGTGACCACGGGGCAGCCCGTCTGAGCAGCCATTTCGAGGACCTTGATGTTCTTCTCAACGTCCTTCACGGTGACTGCCTCGCCGTTCTGGTAGACGGCGTAGGCCTGCTGGCCAGCCGCATAGCCGCAGGCAGCGCTCACCGCGCCGTCCGCAAACAGTGCGGTATATTCCCCGTCATCGAAAAACTTGGCGAGGATTTCTCCTTTGTTGATCTTTGAAGCCATGGTAAGACCTCCTGCTTTGTCTATTTTGAGCTTTCAAAATTAGGTTTATTATACTATATTTTGTCAGGATTCTCAAGTGCCGAACGCCCCATTTTTGAGGGAAAATCTCACAATCTTTTCCATCTCAGGCCCAGCCGCCTTGGTCTGCCCGACAAAGATGCTGTGGGGACCATCATTTTCTCCGTTTTGCGGGTGCATTGCGCTCGCCGCGCTTTGCGCCCTGCCCCACCGGGCCGCGGGGGCGGCGCTCGGCCGCTTTGGATTGCAGCGCTGCGCTGCGGGTCTGGGCGCGGCCCTTGGCGGCTGCGGCGCGCAGGCCGTTGATCTCTGCCTTGGTCAGCTCGCGGTAGGTGCCCGGCTTGAGCATCCCCAGCTTGACGACGCCCTCGGCGTTCCGCTTCAGACGGATGACCTCGAGGCCCACGGCCTCGCACATCCGGCGGATCTCGCGGTTCTTGCCCTCTTTCAGGGTCATCTCCATCACGGTGCGGCCCGGCTCGTCGGTCACGACATTGATGGCACAGGGCATGGTCTTGGTGCCATCATCCAGCACGACGCCGGAGCTCATTTTCAGGATCTGGCTCTCGTCGGCACGGGGCTGCACGGTAACGCGGTACAGCTTGGAAATGCCGCCGGACGGATGGGTGACGGCCTGCGCAAAGGCGCCGTCGTTGGTCATCAGCAGCAGGCCCTCGCTGTCCTTATCCAGGCGGCCCACCGGGTAGAGGCGGGCGGGGATGTCGCTGACCAGCTCCATGACGGTCTTGCGGCCCAGCTCATCGCTGGCGGTGGTCACATAGCCGCGGGGCTTGTACAGTGCCAGATAGTAGAGCTGCTGGTTTTTCTGGATGTAGATGCGCTCATCATCCACATGCAGCACATCGCGGTTGGGGTCCATCTTGTCGCCCACCTTGACCGGGTGGCCGTTGACCTTGACGCGGCCCTCGGCAATGATCTGCTCGGCCGCGCGGCGAGAGCACAGGCCCTGCTCGCTCATGATCTTCTGAATACGTTCTTCTGCCATTGTTCGTTTACTCCTTGTGCGCCTCCCGGCGCTCAAAATGCACCGCGCTGAAGAGCCCTGCCCTTGCGGGAAAGGTGGTACGCAGTGCCGGATGAGGATGCGCATTCCTGCGCGTTTGCCTCATCCATCTTGCTTCATTCGGCTGCTCCCCTCAAGGGGAAACTCATGCGCCTTTTCTTACGCGTTGGGCGTTTCGGGGCTGGGCTCCGCGGGGGCCGCCTTGCCGCCCTTCCTGTCGATGAGGGCGCTGACCTTTTCCACCAGTTCGGGGATCATGGTCAGGGCGCGGTCCACGGTGTTGGCCCCGTCGGACAGCTGGATGGTGCGGACACAGCCGTCCTTGATGACAAGGAAGGCCACCGGCTGGATGTTGACGCCCGCGCCGGAACCGCCGCCGAACAGGTCCTTGTTGGCAGCATTCTTGCCGTCAAAGTCCGTGCCTGCGGATGCAAAGCCAAAGCTGACTTTGGACACCGGAAGGATGGTGGTGCCGTCCTCGGTGGTGATGGGCTTGCCCACGATGGTGTTGGAATCCACCATCTGACGGACCTTGTCCATCGTGACGTTCATTAAACCCTGGATCGGATGCTCAGCCATAAAATCGGCCTCCTTATTTCAATGAGTGGGAAAAAGCGGGAACGCTTTCTCCGGAACTGCCCCCGCCGCAGCGGACAGGCAGAACACACCATACAGTTATATTATAACCAAATTATAGGAAGACGTCCAGCACTTTTTCGCGCCAGAACTCGTAAAGCACACGCACTGCCGTGAAGACGATGGCATACGCCTGTGCCGACACCCGGAAGGACACCCGGTCCTGCACCGTCGGCTGGGCCGAGCCGAAATCCGGAAGCAGCCGCAGCTGCTCAAAATCGAGATAGACGAACCGGTCGAGGAAGCCCAGTGCCGGATAGAGCCAGGCGTTCAACCTGCCATAGCTGAGGGCAGCTTCGGCGGGGTCCTCGCCCCGGACGCCCAGCACGACGTCGATCTTCGTGATGCGCAGCGACCCGATGATGGCTCTGGTCAGCCGGCTCGCCCCCCGCAGGATAGTGCAGAGGATGTTCAGGGTCAGCCGGGCCTTTTTGCGGGGCGGGGTCTCCGGCCTGGGCTTCTTGTCCGCTTTCTGTCCGGCCGGTTTTTTCTTCTTTTTCTTTTTCGGCTTTTCCGGTGCAGGATACTGGAACACCGGCAGGGTCAGCCCCAGCGCACCGGCCCGGATGGTCAGCACATCGTTCTCCCACTGCACGTCCGCACAGAAGGGGCAGAACAGCAGCACCACCGCCAGGATCACGACCACCAGCAGCAGGACGCCGATCCCTTTCAAGAGAACGAGCAGCACCGCTCCCAAAACGCTCAGAACACTCATACCTCTCCCCCGCTTTCTTCGCTGCTGTGGATGGGCGGCAGGTCGTCCAGGCTGGACAGGCCAAAGCACCGCAGAAACACATCCGTCGTCCGGAACGCCACCGGCCGTCCGGGCAGGTCCAGCCGCCCGGCCTCTTCGATGAGGCCTTTTTCCAGCAGGCCGGATACGCTGGACGAGGAGTCCACGCCGCGCACCTGCTCAATGAATGCGCGGGAGACCGGCTGGTTGTAGGCGATGACGGTCAGCGTTTCCATCGCCGCCGGGCCCAGCGGCACCGAGCGCCGGGTATCCAGCACCCGGCGGACCGGTTCGGCAAAGTCGGCCTTGGTGGCCAGCTGCCAGTGGGTATTCAGGTGGAGCAGGCACAGGCCGCTGTCCTCGCGGGCATAGCGGGTGCGCAATTCTTCCAGCACCGGCTCCACGCTGGAGACCGGCATCTGAAGCGCCTGGGCCAGTTTGTCGGCCCCGATGGGTTCCGCATAGGCAAAGAGCATCGCCTCCACGGCGGCTCGCAGTTTTTTCTGGTTCATTCATTCTCCTTTGTGCGGTCCAGCCGCCCGCGGCGCATGGTCATCGCACCGTCCGGGCCGAGGGTAACGCGCCCGCCGCGCACCAGCTCCAGCAGGGCCAGAAAGGTGGCCACCTGGGTGCTCCGGCTCTGGCGGCGGGAAAACAGCTGCCCCAGCTTCCGGGCGCTGCCCCCGATGAGCTGGCGCAGGATGTAGACCACCCGGCTGTTCACCGACACCACCGGCGCAGACACCAGCGGCTCGAACTGCTGCTGGGTGGGCTGCCGGACGACGGCCGCCTTCCGGCCCGCCAGCGCCTGCCAGCAGTCCGCCAGCACCTGCGGCGAATGGAAGAGGTCGTAGGTGTTGTCCCGCTCCACTTCCAGCGGTCTCCGGACGAAGACCGCTGCCTGCTCCCCTTTTGCGCGCAGCGCCCCGGCCATCCGGCGGCACTGGTCGTACTCGATGAGCTGGCCGGTGAGTTCCTGCTTCATCCGCTCGCCCTCTTCGCTGCGGGGCAGCAGCAGATAGCTTTTCATCTCCACCAGATGCGCCGCCATCTCGATGAAGGCGCTGGCCGTCTCCGGGTCGGCTCCGGCGTCCGCTGCCACGGTGCGGGTGTACTGGTCGATGAGTTCCAGGATGGGAATGTTGTGCAGGTCCATCTTGTGCTTCTGCACCAGCGTCAGCAGCAGTTCCAGCGGGCCTTCGAAGTCCGCCAGATGGAAGGTCAGCTCTTCTGCCACTCAGATCACCGTCCCGATGGATGCGTAATACATGGAATAGGCGATCTGGTCGATGTAGCCGGTGCCCAGATCCAGCAGATCCCACACGGCATCGTTCATCAGGGTGAGCGAGCCGTCCAGAAAGCCGCTCCAGACCACCGCCAGCATGACGATGAGGATCACCCGCTCATATTTCATGATGCCGAAGTAGATGCGCTGGGGCAGCACCGCCAGCAGCACCCGGCTGCCGTCCAGCGGCGGCACCGGGATGAGATTGAACACTGCCAGACTGACGTCCATCATGACCAGATATTGCAGGAAGCGGGCTGCAAACACGGTTCCGACCGTGACCGGGGCCCAGTAATACAGCAGCTTCCAGACCACCATCGCGAGGTAGGCCAGGAGCAGGTTCGCCACCGGGCCTGCCAGCGCCGTGAGCGCCATGCCCGCCTTGGGGTTCTTGAAATTGCGCGGGTCGGTGGAGACCGGCTTTGCCCAGCCCACGCCCGCCAGCACCATGCACAGGGTGCCCATCAGGTCAAAGTGGCGGAACGGGTTCAGCGACAGCCGGCCCTCCCGCTTGGCCGTGGGGTCGCCCAGCAGCCAGGCGGCGAGGGCATGGCCCGCTTCGTGGAACGGGATGGCGACCAGCGTCACCAGCGCCCGGATAAGATAGTACAGTCCGCGTGAGGTCATCGTATTCTCCTAACAGTGGATTATTTTGTCTTATTGTACTATGTTTTTCGATTTCAGACAAGGGCTTGGCCCACAGATAAAAAAGGTTACAGAAATTTCAAAAAAATGCTTGCAATTTCTCCCCGACTCTGGTACAATAGTCAAGCTGATTATTTTGAATTCCTTACTTCACTGCTAGGAGGTGCAAGTATCATGGCTAAGTGTGAATGCTGCGGCAAGGGCGTTACCTTTGGTATCAAGGTCTCCCACTCCCATCGCCGTTCCAACCGTACCTGGAAGCCGAATGTCCGTCGTGTCAAGGCGGTCGTGGAGGGTTCTCCCAAGTATATCTACGCATGCTCCCGTTGCCTGCGCGCTGGCAAAGTTACCCGCGCTGTCTAAGTAGCTGCATCTGCCGGTCACTTTGTCGAGTGACCGGCTTTTTTGTTTTCCAGGAGGAGGTTTTTCAGATGGCTCTGCCCCATGACCCCATCATGCTTTTGAGCATGGTGAACCTGAAGCTGCGCGACTTCTACCCCAGCCTCGACGCACTGTGCGACGACCTGGACGAGGACAAGGCCGCGCTGTGCGCAACGCTCGCTGCCGCCGGGTACGGATACGACCCGGTGCGGAATCAATTCGTATAAATTCAGGAGGATGCTTCCATGATGCAAGGTACCTATTATAAAGAGTGGAGCCGGATGCTCGGCCGCGAAATGGAGTTCAAGGTCTATGGCACGGCCGGTGTGCCGGTGCTGGCCCTGCCCGCCCGCGGGGGCCGTTTCTACGATTGGGAAAACAACGGGATGCCCGAAGCAGTGGCTTCCCTGCTGAGCAGCGGCAAGCTCCAGCTCTTTACCGCCGACGGCATCGACGCCGAGAGCCTGCTGGCCGGGGATGCTGCGCCCCGCCGCCGGGCCGAGATGCAGGAAAAGTATTTCAACTACCTGTCCACCGAGCTGGCCGCCCGCATCCGGGAACTGAACCAGACCGAGAAAGGCCAGCTCATCTGGTGCGTCGGCGTGGACACCGGTGCCTGTCAGGCCGTCAACTGCCGCCTGCGCCGCCCGGAGGTGTTCGGCGGTGCCATCGGTCTGTCCGGCCTGTACGACATGAGCCGCTTTCTGGGCAGCGCCGAGGACGACCTCGTGCTCCGCAATGCCCCCCTCGCCTACCTGACCGAGACCGGCCTCGTGGACAAAAAAGCCTTTGCCAAGGCGGAGGAGAACGACCTCATCCTCTGCGCCGGGCAGGGCAGCTACGAGGAAGAGGCACAGGCCGACACCCGCGCCCTCTCCGAGGCCCTGACCGCCGCCGGTCTGCCCGCCCACTGCGAGTTCTGGGGCAGCGATGTCTCCCACGACTGGTACTGGTGGGGCAAGGAGCTGCACCTGTTCGCAGAACGCATCTTTGGAGAAGGTGGAAGCCATGCCTGAATTTGTGATCGGTGCCCGCGGGCACGATTTTGGCCGTCACACCCCGGATGAACTGTTCACTTCCATCGGCAAGGCGGGCTTTGCCTGCACCCAGCTGGCCTACACCAAGGCCATTGAGGGCGTGAAGAGCTATGCCGATGTCACCCCGGAACTGGTCGAGGCCACCCGCGCCGCTGCCACCGCTGCCGGTGTTTCCATCGCGGTGAACGGCACCTACGTCGAGCTGGGCTATGCCGACGAGGACAAGCGCCGCGCCGAGGTCGCCAAGGTGCTGAGCCAGATCCCGGTCGCCAAAGTGCTGCACGCCGGCTGCATGGGCAGCGAGACCACCAACATGGCCAAGCAGCCCGGTGTCACCCGCAAGGAAGCGCAGGAAGCCCTTCTCCGCAGCCTGGGCGAGATCCTGCCCGTCTGTGAGGAGCAGGGGGTGCTGTTCGCCGTGGAGTGCGTCTACTACCACGCCATGAACACCCCGGAGGCCGTCAAGATGGTGCTGGACACCATCGCCAGCCCCAATCTGCGCGTCCTCTGCGATTTTGCCAACTACGTCGGCCCGGAGGACGCTTCGCTGGACGCGCAGCGCCGCATCTGGGACAAGGTGGGCAGCTGGTACGGCGACAAGATCGCCGCCGTCCACTTCAAAGGCCAGAACTTCCGGCCGGACGGCACCCTGTACTCCACCAGCCTGGAGGATTCCTGCGTGGACTATGCAGGCGGCTTCGCCATGCTGAAGCAGATGCCGCAGGCCGCCTTCCCGGTCCTGCGCGAGGAAGCCGTCCCCGCCCGCGCCGCCAGCGACATCGCCTTTATGCGGAAGTTCTGCGAATAAGCGCTTGCCTTTCAGGAGTTGTTGACACTCCCCCAGTCACCTACGGTGACAGCCCCCTCTGAGAGGGGGCCGTTTACAGCTGACCCTTGCGCCAAGGCTCCCTCCATGAGGGAGCTGGCACAGCGAAGCTGTGACTGAGGGAGTTTGCAACAGCTCCTTCTTTTTTGCCTTTTTGTGTTCACAAAAAATTCACAATTGAAGTTTCATTCCCTACTTGTTTTGTAGGACAAACTGTGCTACAATGCCCTTGTACGAAAGATACCCCCAAGGGGTAATTTGAAAGGAGTTGTTCCCATGAGCAGCGAGATGGAACCCTGCCCCCGCTGTGCCCTGCACGAAGCTTCCCCTGCCCCCTGCTGCGAAGATGCAGCCGCCGAAACCGCGCAGGCCGAAGCAGAGACCCTGCACGCCTGCTGCCGCCGCAAAAAGCGGAGCGAGGAGGAATACAAGAGCCTCATCCACCGGCTGAACCGCATCGAAGGCCAGATCCGGGGCATCCGCGGCATGGTCGAAAAGGACGTCTACTGTGCCGACATCCTCGTGCAGGTGGCGGCGGCAAACTCTGCGCTGAACGCCTTTTCCAGAGAGCTGCTCAGCCAGCATGTGCGCACCTGCGTCGCGGACGACCTGCGCGCGGGCAGCGACGAAAAGTTGGATGAGCTGCTGAAATTGCTGCCCAAACTCATGAAATGACCCTTTTTCGGACAAGCTGACCCATCGCAAGGAGTGAAGACTATGGAACAATACAACGTTACCGGCATGAGCTGCGCGGCCTGCTCTGCACGGGTGGAAAAGGCCGTAAACGCCGTGCCCGGCGTCACGAGCTGTTCGGTGAGCCTGCTCACCAACTCCATGGGCGTGGAGGGCACTGCGAGTGCCGCCGCCATCGTCAAGGCGGTGCAGGATGCAGGCTATGGCGCCAGCCCCAAGGCAGGCGGGCCCACCGCCGCCCCGGACCCCAGCGCCGACCTCGACGCTCTGGCCGACCACGAGACCCCCAAACTGAAAAAGCGGCTCATCGCCTCCCTTCTCTTCCTGGCGGTGCTGATGTACTTTTCCATGGGGCACATGATGTGGGGCTGGCCGCTCCCCCACTGGTTCGACGGCAACCACGTCGCAATGGGCCTCGTTCAGCTTCTGCTGGCGGGCATCGTGATGGTCATCAATCAGAAGTTCTTCATCAACGGCTTCAAGGGCCTTCTCCACCGCGCCCCCAACATGGATACGCTGGTGGCGCTCGGTTCCTCTGCCAGCTTCCTCTGGAGCACCTATGCCCTCTTCGCCATGACCCGTGCGCAGGTGGATGGCAACGACGCTCTCGTCATGCACTACATGATGGAGTTCTACTTTGAGTCGGCCGCCATGATCCTGACCCTCATCACGGTAGGCAAGATGCTGGAAGCCCGCTCCAAGGGCAAGACCACCGACGCGCTCAAGAGCCTGATGAAGCTGGCCCCCAAAACGGCCACCCTCCTGCGGGGCGGCACCGAAGTCAGCGTCCCCATCGCCGAAGTGCGCAAGGGCGATATCTTCGTCGTCCGCCCCGGTGAGAACATCCCGGTGGATGGCATCGTGCTGGAAGGCAGCAGCGCCGTGAACGAGAGCGCATTGACCGGCGAGAGCATCCCGGTGGACAAGGCCGAGGGCGACAAGGTCTCAGCCGCCACCACCAACCAGTCGGGCTTCCTGCGGTGCGAGGCCACCCGCGTGGGCGAGGATACCACCCTCGCGCAGATCATCCGGATGGTCAGCGACGCCGCCGCCACCAAGGCCCCCATCGCCAAGATCGCCGACACCGTGTCGGGCTTCTTCGTCCCGGCGGTCATCTCCATCGCAGTGGTCACCACCATCGTCTGGCTGCTGCTGGGCCGGGAGTTCGGCTATGCACTGGCCCGCGGCATCTCGGTGCTGGTCATCAGCTGCCCCTGTGCGCTGGGTCTGGCCACACCGGTGGCCATCATGGTCGGCAACGGTCTGGGGGCCAAGAACGGCATCCTGTTCAAGACAGCCGCTTCGCTGGAAGCCGCAGGCCGCACCCAGATCGTGGCGCTGGATAAGACCGGCACCATCACCAGCGGCGAACCCAAGGTCACCGACATCCTGCCCGCCGAGGGCGTTTCCGAGAACGAGCTGCTGACCCTTGCCGCCGCGCTGGAGCGCAGGAGCGAGCATCCGCTGGCCAAGGCCATCCTCGCTTACACCGAGGCCCATGCCATCGAGGCCCCGGAAGTCTCCGACTTTGCAGCCCTGCCCGGCAACGGCCTGACTGCAACGCTGGACGGCAAAGAAGTTTACGCAGGCCATGCGTCCTTCCTTGCGACAAAGGCCGCTGTGCCGGAAAGCCTGAAGGCAAAAGCCGCTGCGCTGGCAAGCGAGGGTAAAACGCCGCTCTACTTCGGCGGCGCGGGCCGTCTGCTGGGCGTAGTGGCCGTGGCCGACACCATCAAGGAGGACAGCCCCCGCGCCATCCGTGAATTGCAGAACATGGGCATCCGGGTCGTGATGCTCACCGGCGACAACCAGCGCACCGCCGACGCCATCGGCCGTCAGGCAGGCGTGGATGAGGTCATCGCTGGCGTCCTGCCCGACGGCAAGGAAGCCGTCATCCGCAAGTTGCAAGCCTCCGGCAAGGTCGCCATGGTCGGCGACGGCATCAACGACGCTCCCGCGCTCACCCGCGCGGACGTCGGCATCGCCATCGGCGCGGGCGCGGACGTCGCGCTCGACGCGGCAGACGTGGTGCTGATGAACTCCCGGCTCTCCGATGTGCCCGCCGCCATCCGCCTGAGCCGCGCCACCCTGCGCAACATCCACGAGAATCTGTTCTGGGCCTTCATCTACAACATCATCGGCATCCCGCTGGCCGCCGGTGTGTTCATCCCCTTCGGCCTGACGCTGAACCCCATGTTCGGTGCCGCTGCGATGAGCCTGTCCAGCTTCTGCGTCGTCAGCAACGCGCTGCGCCTGAATCTGTTCGACCTGCATAGCACCAAACACGACCACAAGATCAAGACTTCCGCCCTGTCCGCTGCCGCGCAGCCGCAGGCTGAAGATACGACCGAACCCGTTTCGGAATCCACTGTCAAGGAGGAACGTTCCATGAAAAAGACCCTGCACGTTGAAGGCATGATGTGCTGCCACTGCGAGGCCCGCGTGAAGAAGGCACTGGAAGCTCTGCCCGAAGTCCACGAGGCCGTGGTCAGCCACGAGACCGGCACCGCCGTCGTTACCCTGAGCGCCGATGTCGCCAACGAGACCCTGAAGAAGGCCGTTGAAGACCAGGACTACAAAGTGACCGGCATCGAATAAGCCGCACCCGCCAAAAAGACCCTCTCTGTCCTTGCTCTGCTGCAATGCCCGGAGAGGGTCTTTTCATCTTTTATAATCTCCGCAATCGTTCTGCGCCCTTTGTCTTCAGCCAGCGGAGCGCAGCCCCATCGGCCAGGGCAAGGATACCCAAAGCTGCCATCCATGCGGCCTCGACCGGCACGAACTGCGCCAGCACCAGCACCCCCACGCCCAGCACAAAGCCAGCGGCCCAGTTGAGGAGCAGTGCCAGCAGAACGCCGGGGTTCTGCTTAATGACGGCCATCTCGCTCGTCCAGTGAAAGCGCGGCATCGCCACGCCGAGCATCAGCCCGGCGGCGGCTGTGAAAACAACATCCAATGCCACCAGCAGACCCGCCAGCAGGGCCAAAATCCACGGCACGCGCAGAAGCACCAGCCCGCAAGCCAGGCAGAGCAGCGCGGGCGGCAGGGTGACCAGCAGATGCAGGTCCAGCTTCGCCCGCAGCACCTGCCATGGTGTCACCGGCAGACTTTGCAGCTGCCACAGCTGTTCCCCTTCCAGTGAGACGGACGGCACGGTGAGGAGGTTCATCCCGGCCACCAGCACCACCGTGAAGGTCAGCAGCACCACGCCAAGCTCCCGCGCGGGCAGCCGCGCCGCCAACGCCCGCAGTGCGTCCGCCTTGTATCCCATTGCGCCGCTGAGAAGCAGCAGCGCCAGCGAACCCATGGCGCAGTTGAGCAGATAGGACGCGCTGCTGCCCAGATGGAGCAGTTCCCGGCGCAGCAGCGTCCGCCGCAGCGAGGAACGGCGGGCCAGCCGCGCCCGCGTCCGTTTCACAGCCCCGCGCCGGGTCGTCATCAGGATCAGATACGGCCCGGAAAGCACTCTGCCCAGCGCGGCGCAGAGCAGCACGATGCCAACGGTCAGCACCAGCAGCGGAAGCGGTTCCCCGCAGGCGGCACCTCCCAAAAAGCGCCCCGCGCCCGTTAAGGCCGTGTCACTTCCGCCCAGCGCCGCCTGCCCCAGCACCTGTTCAAGGAGAGCCATTCCCCGCTGGTAGGCGAGACCATACACCACCGCAAGCCCCAGGGTTGCCGCAATCGTGACCAGCGTTTTGTGTGCGGCCCGCGCAGTGCAGAGAGCGACCACCCACCCCAGCAGCGCCGCCAGAAGGGTCGCTGCCCCGGCCAGCACCAGCGCCATGAGAGCCGCGCTCAGCAGCCCGCCCAGCGGAGAAGCCGCATACAGCCCATACACCACTTCTGCCGGGACCCAGAGCAGCAGCAGATAGAACAGGCACATCGCGTACAGCCCGCTCATCCGGACGGCAAAGATCATCCACGGCGGGATGGGCATCGCCAGCAGCAGGTCGTTGTCCCTGGCCTGAAACAGGCTCCCATAGCTGGAAAACGCCCCGGCAAATACACCAACGGCCAGCGCCAGCAGCTCCATCGTCAGAAAGTACAGTGCCTCCTGCCCGGCGGGCAGCAGCAGCTCTCCCAGCGGCCACGCCAGCGAGAAGAAACTGCCCATCACCAGCAGCACAATGCCCCCATACAGCGCTCCGAACGCAAACCGGCCCGCTCTGGTGCGGTGTCTGCCGGTGCTGGCGCTCCGGACAAGGAAGGCCCCCTGCTCCCGCAGCTGTTTCCGGAACAGAGCGCGGAACAGACATCTGGTCTCAGCGTTCATCCTGCACCCCTTCCAGCTCCAGAAAGACCGATTCCAGCGAAGCATCGCCCCGCACCTCGGCCATGGAGCCAGCCCGCACGAGCCGCCCCTGCCGGAGGATGGCCACCTGGTCGCAGAGCTTTTCGGCCACTTCCAGCACATGGGTGGAAAAGAAGATGGCCCCGCCTGCATCGCAGAAAGCCCGCATGGTCTGCTTGAGCTGGTGGGAGGCCAGCGGGTCCAGCCCCACGAACGGCTCATCCATCAGGATGAGTTTGGGCGCGTGGAGCAGCGCCGCCAGAATGGCCAGCTTCTGCTTCATGCCGTGGGAGTAGGAGCTGATGGGCTGGCCCAGCGCTTCGGTCAGCGCAAAACGCTCGCCGTACACCCGCACCCGCTCGGCGCGGGCAGCCTCGCGGACGCCGAACACATCCGCAATGAAATCCAGATATTGGATGCCGGTCATGTAGCCATAAAGGGCCGGGTCATCCGGCAGATAGGCCAGCTGACGCTTGGCCGCAAGCGGGTCGTCCCGCATGGAACAGCCGTTCACCCGCACCTCGCCGCGATCCGGCTGCAAGATGCCGCAGCAGCATTTCAGGGTGGTGGTCTTGCCCGCCCCGTTCGGCCCGATAAAGCCGAAGATCTCTCCCGGCCGGATGGTCAGTGTGAGGTCATCCACCGCCGTTTTCTCGCCGTACTGTTTGGTCAGATGCCGGATCTCCAGCATTCGGATCTCTCCTTTCGGTCTTGATGCGCTCCTGTTTGATAGCCAAATCGTATCATCCGCGGAAGTGCCTGTCAAGCATTTCGGCGCACGTCGGGATGCAAAAGCGGCACCAGCCCGCAAAGCAGTTTTGCTTTACAGACCGGTGCCGCCTTGTTTTCATTTCAGGACTGCGACATTTTCGATGCCGTATCGTGCAAAAAGTTTCAGTGCTGCCGGACCGATGCGTTCCCCGCTCACCACGATGGGGATCGCCGGTGGGCAGGAGACGGTGGGCATCGCGCAGATGCGGCCCAGCGCCGTTTCGGCGGGAACCACCTCCTGCGGGGCGAACACTGCCTGCCGCACGGTGCAGACCGGCGCAGCCTCCGCCGCCAGTTCCGTGAAGACATCCGCTTCCGGTTCCGGCAGAGCCGGGGCCGACGGCAGAGCCGCGCAGAGCTGTGCCACGGCCGCAGCCAGCCGCTCATAATCCTGCGCCGGGTTTTCGGGGGTGAACATCAGCACCACATACCGGGGGTCGGCATATTCGCACTCGATGCGTTCCTGCCGCAGAGCCTCGGCCAGCGCGGTGCCGGTCAGGCCCAGTGCCGCCGCATCCAGCGTGAGTTTGAGCGGCTCACGGGCGGGGTCGTCCACCGCCAGCGGGAGCGGACAGCCTGCCGCAGCGGCCCGCTCGTTCAGCACCCGGCGCATTCGGGTCAGCTGCCCGCAGCAGGAGTAAAGCCGCAGCGGATACCCCTCCGAAAGATACCGGTTGCACCGGTCGAGGGATTGCAGGATCAGATAAGACGGGCTGGTGGAGCCGAACAGCGCCAGCGCATTGCGGACTGCCGTTTCCTCCTGCACAGGCGCTTTCGGCCCCAGATGCAGGTAGGCACCGCCGGTGAGGACGGGCAGGGTCTTGTGCCCGGAATCGCAGCACATCGCCGCACCCAGTGCAATGGGATGGCGGCTGCCGCCCACCAGAAAGTTCAGGTAGGCACCGTGGGCATTGTCCACCAGCAGCGGCACACCGTGCGCATCGCAGACCGTTGCAAGGGCCGCGATATCCTGCATCCCGCCGAGGTAGTCCGGGCTGGTGAGGTAGACGCCGAAGGGGGTCCTTCCCTGCCCGGCCAGCCGGTCCAGCGCGGCGGCAAGCTGGGCTTCGGTCACGGGGCAGCTGCACAGCGCCCCGGCAGCGTCCGGCGCGGGCCAGAGCCACTGGATATCAAAATCCAGCAGCGCGGCGGCATAGAGCAGCGCTTTGTGGGCGTTGCGGGCCGCCAGCAGCACCGGGCGCTGCCCGGCGGGGGCCGCCTGCATCGCCAGGCAGAGCATGGCCCGGATGCACTGGGACGAACCCTCGGTGCTGTAATAGGTGTGGGCCGTGCCGAAGAGCCGGGTCGCGTTGGCCTCGCTCTGGGCGATGATGCCGTCGGCCTCGTACAGCTCATCCGCGCCCCGGATCTCGGTGATGTCCAGCCCTTCAAACCCCAGCAGGGCCTGCCCTTTATGGCCGGGCATGTGAAGGCGGGAAATCCCGGACTTTGCGTAGTTCTGCACAAAGTCCACGATGGGCGTGGTCATGCTCATTCGCAGGCTTCGCCGTCCGCGCAGGCGTTGCAGGTGCTGCCCAGTTCGATGGGCACCTCGATGCCCTGTGCGGCCAGCTCCTGGTTCTTGGCCACCTGGATCATGATGGCGCACTCCATCCGCTTGCGGAACAGCTCACAGCCGTACTCGTACACGCCGGTGATGCTGCCGGTGGCATGGTATGCGTTGGCCGCGCAGCCGCCGGAGCAGTAGAGCTTGGCCCAGCAGTCCTTGCACTCCGGGCGGGCGTAGGCGTTGCAGTGCTTGAACTCATCCCGCACGGCGGTGTTGGTGA
>OHDN01000904.1_pt1 | contig 16767 bp, 15 predicted proteins | sample 1566971 | NCBI WGS metagenome assembly OHDN01 (sample SAMEA3879538, study PRJEB24766) | human gut metagenome | biome: human-associated habitat; feature: feces | place: USA | collected 1985/1987
TATTGGTGTTTAGTATTATTGGTGTTTAGTATTATTCGCTTTGTGTGGAATCATATAAAAAGAAAACAAGCTGCGCCCGTTGCCGAGCACAGCTTGTTTTCCTTCTTTTGTTCTTTTTTATCTTTTTATTCTTTTCCGGTTCCTTCGGCTGATGCTTTTATATCGGCAAGATCTGCAGATCCTGCAACTTTAAAGTCGCCAAGGCGAACTGAAACAACTTTTTTCTCGCTGAAAATATACAGCATATCTCCGTTTACTGCGGCTCTTTCAAAAACTGCGCTGTCGTCAAGCTCGACATATTCGATCTTGCCCTTTAGCGTGAAGCCTGCTTCGTCGTCGTAGGAGAAAACATAGTAAAGGTTATTCACGCCGAATTCGGAATAGCTGTAAACGGGTACTCCTACCATTCCCGAATCGATCAGGACTGCGCGTCTGTCTGTGAGTGCCTTTGAATTTACCTCTCCGATATCCTCGGCAAAGTCGATGCTGTGGAGCATAAGACCGTTGTCTGCGTCATACATCGTAAGGGTAAGTCCGTTTCCGTCAGCCTTTTTGTCGATGCCGCAAAGCTTGGTGTCCGAATATCCGTAGAGATAAGCGGAGGTGTTTGCGAGCGACTGCGACTGAACGGGAGGATCGCTTGCGAGGTCGAGAACGAGTGCAGGTGTATCATCATTTGTAAAGAGGCTTGCGAAAGTATCCTCAAAGCGGACTGCGGAAACCGTCTGTCCTGCGAGGAGCGCACCTGCGCTGTTTATAACTTTAAGCTCGCTGTCGAGTACATATACGGAAGTTGAAGTTCCGTTTTCATCGGAAATTTCCGTTGCAATGCGGAAGTTTCCGTTATATTCGTTCATACTGTATTTGCTGATGACCCTGCCCGCAACGGACGAGCTTGCCTTATAGGTGATGCCCGTGCCCTCTGAGAGGTCAAAGCTTGTGATTATGCTGTAGTCAACGCCGCTGCTGCTTTTGCCTACTCCGACTGTATAGAGGGTATCGGCGGAGCAGTAGACGTTTCTGCTTGTGCCGAGGACGGCTTTGACCGTTACCTCGGGAGTATCGGAGTTACAGCCGATCGCGGAAACGACCGTGTAGTCCGTGCTGTTTGCGTTTGCAGGGACCATAATGTCCTCGGGAGCGACAAACTGACGGTTTCCGTTCAGCGAATATGCAGGAACGAAGCTGTCAAGGCTTGCGCCGTCGCTAAGGGGAGCTGTTCTGTAGTCGGAATAGTCCGAAACAAGGTACAGCACTCCGTCAACGAGCTTTGAGGACGTATATTTTCCATTCTGTTTATAGGAAGTGGTGAGCTTCGGGTTCGATTTGTCTTTGAGATCGTAAATATCCACTGCGACGTTTGCGCGGCTCACGCTTTCGGTTCGGTTGGGATCGGCGTTCTTTTCGTCAGTAGAGAGTGTATCGGAGCCGGCTGCTGGAACAACACTGTCCGATGTGGTGATTTCAGACGATGATGAAGAACTTTCAACGATCTGTATCTCCTCATTTTCTTTTGAAACGAGTATAAGTCTGTCGCCGTCGATATAAAGCTCAACGGGAGGACTCAATTTGTTTTCGATAACGCTCACTATCTCCATTGTATCGAGCGAAACGATATAAAGCTTTCCGTCGCTTATACAGTAAAGATTCGTTCCGTCGGTCTTTACGATATCGGCATCATTTGCCAATCCCTTGGCTGCGCCCTGAAAATCGTAAGCCGAAAGCTCGGAAAGCGTATCCTCGGGTTCTGTGGGAGCGTCCGAGATAGCAGGAACGTTCTCGTCATTCTTGTCAGCCTCGGGAGCATTATCTTTATCTTCCTGCTCGGGGTCTGCCGAGAAATATATTCCCGTATAAATGCTGTAAAGGTCATCATAATCATTGGGGGAGATGGCATTGTATTCGATGGTTTCATCGATAGTGCCGATCTTGCTTTCGTTATGGCTGTTATACGCAATAAGTCCGGTGCCGATAACAGCGCAGGCAGCAACGGAAGCCGCAGTCATCTTTATTATTCTTAAACGCTGTGCATGAACTGAAGGAACGGATTTTATATTTATATGTTCCGTTTCCATTTTTGACTGTGTTGTTTTAGCCTTGAGCATAAGGGCAATGTTTTCGGGGGAGAGTTCATCGGGAACTTCAACCTCATCGATAAGTTCATTCAATCTTTCTTCAAACGTCATGATTCCAACCTCCTTTCCATCAGCGTTCCGTCAGCAGCTGTTTGAGCTTCAGTTTAGCGCGTGCCGCCTTTGAACGAACGGTATTTGCAGACATACCGAGCATTTTGGCGATCTCTTCGCTTTTGTAGCCCGAAACAACGCCGAGCGATAATACAAGTCTGTCTTCCTCGTCCAGTTTGGCAAACTCCTCCATAACTTCCAATCCGCTGTAGTTTATCTCATCGGATTTCTCTTGTTCTACACTGTCGAGAATATCGAGCTCATTGCTGAAATTATTTTTCTGTATATATTCTTTCTGCTTTCTTTTTATCTTTGCAGCGAGAATTTTAATTATCCAGCTTTTGAATGCTTTTTCATCTCTTAAATTTTTAATGGAAGAATATGCCTCCAGGACTGTGTCGCTAACCACATCGGAAGCGTCATGCTGATTATTGTTCAGGTTTATTAAAGCAATGCGGTATAAGTCCTTGTAGACCAAAGCATAGAGCTGCGCAAAAGAATCGGGGTCGCCTGCTCTTGCCATTTCCACGCACCTGTCGAAATCTATATCTTTATTATCTGTAGTGCCGGAGTGTTTCAAGCTGTTATCACCTCTTATCTGCCAAATGGTCAGAATAATCAATAATAACATTATACCACAAAATCTTTTCCTTTAAAAGACCTGTCATATAATAAGTGGCAAAAAAAGCTCATTTTGTTGCAAAAATAATCTACTTTTGTAACCTTGCACAACATAATTTTATTTTTAAGCATATCAAATGTGCATTTTTCACACCAATTGAATTTAAATAACTTTACAATCTGAACATTTAATTCAAAATATACTTAAAGTAAATCACTTTTGGCATAAAGAAGAAAAAAATTTTTCCCGAATACTATAAATTTTTTCGGACAAAATAAAGTCACTGATGAAAAATCAGTGCTGAAGCATTTCAGCATAAACGGGGTTTGCATTTTATTTTGCATTTTATATAGTATAAGCATAAATCCACTCGGCAAAGGAGCAGAGCTTTGTCGGAAAGGGGAAAAAATGAGAAAAAAGGCACTCATAGCCGCAGCTGCACTCTCGGCAGTGCTCGCATTCACAGGCTGCGGAAGAGCTGATAACAATACAAACACAAACAGCGGAACATCCTCAACAACAACGAATTCATCGCAGGCAACAACACAGAACGGCGCGAACGGCAATGCCAACAGCAATAACAACAACGAAAATAAGAACGAAACCAACGGCACTACCCGCATCACGGGCGATGTTGACGGCGACGGCTTCATCGAAGATGTTGTTACCGATGCAGGCGACATTGTAAATGATGTTGTCACAGGCGCAGAGGACATCGTAAGGGACGTTTTCTGACGAATTCGGAATTAGGAATTCGGAATGCGGAATTATTTTGTTCCGCAAATTACCGTAAGACATTCTAAAGCGAACGAACAGATCTGTTTTTAACGGATATTCCTTAAAAACAGGTCTGTTTTATTATTGATTCACCGAAAGTCTGTACTTTACAGAAATTTCGCCTAAAATACAGAGTTTGCAGCGGACAGATATAGAATTTGCTTCTACGATTTACATTACAAACTAACGAAACACGAATAATTCCGAATTCCGAATTCCTAATTCCGAATTAATTTTAAAAAACCCCTTTTATTTTGCGGAATAGTATGTTATAATAGATGTGTATTGACAAACGTAAGGAGGAAATTTTTTATGAAGCTTACCCAGTCAAAAACATTCTGGAGAGGTCTTTGGCTCGTCGCTGTCGCTATGGGCGGCGTCGCTCTTGTAAAGGTCGCTTTCGAAATACTTAACCTCACAGATAAAAAATACATCGATCTTTAAGGAGCTTTTTCTGCTATGAATAAATACCGGAAGCTTCTGAACAACACGCTCATCTTTGCGATAGGCACTTTCGGCTCAAAGCTTTTAAGCTTTATTCTCGTCCGCCTTTACACGGGCTGTATGACGACCGAGCAGTACGGCACGGCTGACCTGCTCTATCAGGCGGTGAACGTTATTTACCCTATCGTAACGCTCTCTATGGCGGACGCGCTTATCCGCTTCGGTATCGACAAGGCTTATGACAACAAGAAGATCTACACCATTGCCCTGACAACGACGGCAGGCGGTCTTGCGGTGCTTCTGCTGTTCACGCCTTTGATAAACAGCCTTGAAGCGTTCAGAGGGTATGGTTTGCTGCTGTTCGTTTACTGCTTTTTCTCATCGTTCAAGCAGCTTGCGGCGAGTTTTGTCAGGGCGAGGGGGCTTGTAAAGCTTTTTGCTGTTGACGGAATTTTTTCTACATTAATAATAGTAGTGAGCAATCTTATCCTCCTGCTGAAATTCGACCTCGGCGTTACGGGATATGTCTGCTCGATAATAATTTCGGACGCACTTTCACTTCTGGGACTTATCGTTATATCGGAGCTTTACAAATTCTTCGATATAAAGTCGCTCGACAAGTCGCTTTTCAAAGAGATCATCAAATATTCGCTTCCGCTCGTTCCGACATATATTTTATGGTGGATAACCTCCGCTTCGGACAGATATTTCGTCATTGCAATGGTGAGCAGTGCGGAAAACGGCATTTACAGTGCGGCGCACAAGATACCGACCCTGCTTTTGCTCGTAACGACGCTGTTTTATCAGGCTTGGCAGATGTCCGCTATCGAAAACAAGGACGACAGCGACCTTTCGGGTTATTATGATCAGGTCTACGGTGCTTATTCCTCGCTGCTTTTCATTGCGGCGGCGGGACTTATAATGATCGTAAAGCCTTTCACCTATATCCTCGTTGACAATGATCCCGAAAAGAACTTCGTTTTCGGTTATCATTACACCCCGATACTTATTATAGCGATGATATTCCAGTGCCTTTGCCAGTTCCTTTCGAGCATATACAATGTTCGCAAGAAGTCGGTGAACTCAATGGTTACGAGCATCGTTGCGGCAGTTGTGAACATCGTGCTCGATATCCTGCTCATACCCCGTCTTGGTGCTTACGGAGCGGCTATCGCAACAATGACGGCATATTTCGCCTGCTTTATGGTTCGTGTTTTCGACACGAGAAGCTATGTGAAATTCCCGATAAACTGGTTCAAGATGATCGTTAATATGATCGTTGTCGGATATATGGCTATCGTTGCCATTACCGAGCCGAAGGCTGAATATGTTCAGCTTATCGTACTGTTCATCGCAGCAGCCGTATTCAATTTTGATGCAGTTTTAAGCACACTCAGAAACTTTATCACAGTAAAAAGAAAGAAAAAAGTCAGATAAGGACGCTACCTTATTTGCGGAGGAAAATCTATGGCAGCAGAAAACATAAAAGTACAGCCTTTGAACAAGGTCTACTCACGCTATGTATGGCAGACGAACTCGAACGAGAACTTCACCGAGGATATGACCCTGTTCACTCTTCAGGCTAAGAACACCACCTACGCTTTCGCAGCACTTGAAAGCGGACTTCTTGCCCACGTTTATTTCGGCAAAAAGGTCGAGGACGATGACCTTTCCTACCTGCTCGCACTTGACAGAAACCCCTGGACACTCAAAGTCAATGCGCGTGATGCAGGAACGGTAATGGATTCAACACCGTTTGAATACCCTTGCCACGGTCTCGGCGACTACCGTGAACCTTGCCTTATGGTAATGGACAATGCAGGAATGTCCACCTGCGATCTTCGCTATGTTTCGCACAGGGTCTACGGCGGAAAGCCAAAGATCGAAACGGCTGACGGCTTTATCCCTGCAACCTTTGCGGACGAAAACGAAGCTTCAACGCTTGAGATCACCTGCGTTGACAAGGTGAGCGGACTTGAAGCAACGCTTATCTACACAGCATTCAAAGACCTTGACGTTATCACCCGAAGCGTCCGCCTTAAGAACAACGGCAGCGAGAGCATCAACATCAGACGTGTTCTTTCCGCATGCGTTGATTTTGAATCTTCCGATTATGATCTTATCACCCTCAACGGTTCATGGGCAAGAGAAAGAGCTATCGAACGCTCGCACCTCCACCACGGCAAGCAGGGCGTTGACTCCGTAAAGGGAGAATCTTCACACCAGAACAATCCGTTCTGCGCTCTCGTTTCGCCTAACGCTGACGAGGACATCGGCGAAGCTTTCGGCTTCAACCTCGTTTACAGCGGCAACTTCTTCTTACAGGCAGAGGTCACACAGCATAAGCACACCCGCTTTGTAATGGGCATCAACCACTTCGACTTCAACTGGCTTCTTGAAAAGGGCGAAGAATTCGCAGCCCCCGAAGTTGTAATGGTTCACTCCTCGAACGGTATCGGCGAAATGTCGAGAACCTTCCACGACCTTTACAGACAGCACCTCATCAGAGGCGAATACAAGGACAAGCGCCGCCCGATACTCATCAACAACTGGGAAGCTACCTACTTCAACTTCAACACGGAAAAGCTCATCGACATCGCAAAGCAGGCTTCGCAGCTCGGCATTGAAATGCTCGTTATGGACGATGGCTGGTTCGGTCACAGAGATTCCGACAACAGCTCGCTCGGCGACTGGTTCGTATACGAAAAGAAGATAAACGGCGGCTTGAAGCACCTCGTTGACGAAGTAAACAAGCTCGGAATGAAGTTCGGCATCTGGTTTGAACCCGAGATGATCTCGCCCGACAGCGAGCTTTACAAGGCTCACCCCGACTGGGCAATCCAGATAAAGGGCAGACCGATGTCAATGTCCCGTGAGCAGTACGTTCTCGACTACTCCAACAAGGAAGTCCGTGACTATATCTACGGACTTATGAAGAAAGTCCTCGACAGTGCAAACATTGAATACATCAAGTGGGATATGAACAGACAGCTTACCGAAGTCGGCTCGACATATCTCCCTGCAAACCGCCAGCGTGAGCTTTGGCACAGATATGTTCTCGGCGTTTATGACGTTATGAACCGCCTTACGACCGATTATCCGCACATTCTCCTTGAAAACTGCTCGGGCGGCGGTGCAAGATTCGATGCAGGTATGCTCTACTTCTCACCGCAGATCTGGTGCTCCGATGACACCGACGCTATCGAGCGTCTGAAGATACAGCACGGCACTTCGATGTGCTATCCCGCTTCCGCAATGGGCGCACACGTTTCCGACTGCCCGAACCACACCGTCGGCAGAACAACTCCTTTCGCTACGAGAGGCGACGTTGCAATGGTCGGAACATTCGGCTATGAGCTTGATGTTACAAGGATCCCGCAGGAAGACAGAGATGCTATCCCCGGTCAGATCGCAGAATTCAACAAATACAATCACATTATCCGCACGGGCGATCAGTACCGCATCGGAAATATGTTCAAGGACACGACTTGGGACGCCTGGATATTCGTTGAAAAGGACAAATCCGAAGCTATATTCACATTCGTTCAGGTACTCGGCAGACCGAACTTCCCTGCAAGACGCATAAAGCTCAAGGGTCTTGACGAAAATGCACGTTACAGGAACGAGCAGACGGGCGAGATCCACAGCGGCTCCGCACTTATGAACGCAGGCATCATCGTCCCCGTTGACGGCGATTTCAAGTCGGTGAAGTATCATTTCATCAAGGTTCAGTAAAAAATAATATCCTCAGAGTAATATCTGAGGATATCGATACACTTTGTAAATAAATTCTATTGCGTATCAAGTCCGAAGCTTATGGAAAGGGCGTTGTTTATCCTCGACATTGACGGTCGGTCAAGCTCGCCCATTCTCTCTTTAAGGCGCTTTTTGTCAATGGTGCGTATCTGTTCGAGCAGCACAACGCTGTCCTTGGAAAGTCCGCAGGTCGCAGCATTTATCCCGATATGGGTCGGCAGCTTCGATTTGTCCTGACGGCTCGTTATTGCGGCTGCGATAACGGTCGGACTGTGGCTGTTGCCGATGTCGTTCTGAACGATAAGTACGGGACGGACTCCGCCCTGCTCCGAACCGACAACGGGACTTAGATCGGCGTAATAGATTTCTCCCCTTCTGACTGTCACTTTTAAACAACTCCTGTTTATAAAATTTATTCTGTGATTATTATTTGCCCGAAAATGCAAAAATAATCATCGGGAAAGGAAAAATTCGGGGAGCAGTTTTTTCCACTATTATTATATGCAAAAAGCCATTGAAAGGAGATGCATAGATGTCATTTAACAAAGAGACCTTTGATCTTATGCTGAAGCTTGCTCTTGGAATGGTCGGAATACTCCTTTTGATCTGGCTCATAGCCGTTTTTACTCCAAAGCTTGCAAAGTTTATCGATAAGGTTTTCGGAAAAGCGAAGATAGACCCGGGCCCGTCTTCGATAACGCTTGAAAACGGCGAAAAATACACCGTAAAAAGTGTTTTTGAGGGCGAAAAGCCTGACGAAGCGGCAGAAAAAGCTCCTAAAAGCACCGATAACGGCGAAAACAATGAAAATACAGAAAATATAAATAACGAAAAGGAATGATTTTTTTATGGCAAAGGAAAAAAAGCTCGTTGAGCAGATCACCTCAATGGACGAGGACTTCGCTCAGTGGTACACAGACATCTGCAAAAAAGCAGAACTCATCGAATACACCTCTGTAAAGGGCTGTATGGTAATTCGCCCTTACGGCTATGCTATCTGGGAAAACATTCAGCGTATCCTTGACGGAATGTTCAAGGCAACGGGACACGAGAATGTTTGTATGCCTATGTTTATCCCCGAGAGCCTTCTCCAGAAGGAAAAAGACCACGTTGAAGGCTTTGCTCCCGAAGTTGCATGGGTAACAATGGGCGGCAACGAAAAGCTCGAGGACAGACTTTGCGTTCGTCCTACTTCCGAAACGCTTTTCTGCGAACACTATTCCAACATTGTTCACTCCTACCGTGATCTCCCCAAGCTTTACAATCAGTGGGTATCAGTTGTAAGATGGGAAAAGACCACCCGTCCTTTCCTCCGTTCAAGAGAGTTCCTCTGGCAGGAGGGTCACACTATCCACGCTACCGCTGAGGAGGCTATCGAAGAAACAGAGCGTATGCTCAACGTTTATGCCGAATTCTGCGAAAAATCGCTCGCAATGCCTGTTGTAAAGGGCAGAAAGACCGACAGCGACAAGTTCGCAGGCGCAGAAGCTACCTACGCTATCGAGGCTCTTATGCATGACGGAAAGGCACTTCAGGCAGGTACTTCCCACTACTTCGGTGACGGCTTCGCAAGAGCATTCGATATTATGTACACCGACAAGGAAAACAAAAAGGTATATCCTCACCAGACCTCATGGGGCGTTACAACACGTCTTATCGGCGCAGTTATCATGACCCACGGCGACAACAGCGGACTTGTTCTTCCTCCTGCAGTTGCGCCCGTTCAGGCAGTTATCATTCCTATCCAGCAGCACAAGGAAGGCGTTCTTGATGTGGCAGATCAGGTCGCTCAGAAGCTCAAAGCCGCAGGCGTAAGAGTAAAAGTCGATGACAGCGACAACTCGCCCGGCTGGAAGTTCTCCGAATACGAAATGAAGGGCGTTCCTGTAAGAATAGAACTTGGACCCAAGGATATCGAGAACGACAAGTGCGTTGTCTGCACACGTTACAACGGTGAAAAGAAAGACGTTGCTCTTGAAAATGTTGTTGAAACGATCACAGCGATGCTCGAAAAGGATATCCCCGAGGGAATGCTTGCAAAGGCTCTCGAAAACCGTGAAAAGCACACCTACTCCTGCACAAGCCTTGACGGGATCAAAGAAGCTCTTGAAAAGAACGGTGACGGCTTCGTAAAGGCAATGTGGTGCGGCGAAGAAGAGTGCGAGGACAAGGTAAAGGAACTCACGGGTGTTGGTTCGAGATGTATCCCATTCGATCAGGAGAACCTTTCCGACAAGTGCGTATGCTGCGGCAAGCCTGCCAAGAAAATGGTTTACTGGGGCAAAGCTTATTAATGCGTAATGCGTAATTTTTAATTCGGAATGCGGAATTCGGAATTCGGAATTATTTTTGTTCCGTGAATTTGATTTTCAAAACTGTAGGGGACGGGTTTCCCGTCCCGAATCGCGGCAGCGATTTTTCGGTGCGCATTTACACCATATATGGGTATTTCTGTACCAATATTGCCGATTCGGTTTTACGCATTGTGATTTGTTGTGTAGCTTATACACTATGTATTTTACCGTAGGGGCGGATTCTATATCCGCCCGTTTTGGAAAACCGCTTATTTTCAAAAACAACTTTAAGGGACGTTTTTTCGTCCGAATTTAACGGGCGGGGTGACCCCGCCCCTACATTAATTGTGATTTTGTGATAAAATTACACCGAGGGACATATTTTGTCCCCTAAAAATTCTGACGTTTAAGGGAAAAATAAAAATGGACAAAGAAACTCTTTTTGACAGGTTCGACACGGGATTAAAGGTTCGGCTTTCGGGAAATATCCTTACTTTGATATGTATTCTTCTGCGGATATTCGTTTTCCCTCACTCCGTTTCGCCGCTGCTGACGCTTATTCCGCTCGTTATCGGCTACATCATGGCACTTTTCATCTCGGCTGTTGTGACGAACGATGACGGCGAGGAGATACCTGCTGACAAATACGCCGATTACTTCGATGAATTTGAGGCTCAGCACAAAAAACTCGGCAGGTTTTTATCCACTTCCACGCTGATATACTTCGTTGTTTCCGTTTTTCTTACTGTTACAAGATCGTGAGGGCTGCTATGAAAATTTCCAAAAGATTTATTCTTATGCTTTCGCTTGTCCTCACGGCTCTGATGCTGACCGCCTGCGGAAAGCAGGAGCTTGTCGGCTGTGACAAGGTGGAAGCCCTGCGTTCGGCTGCCGAAAGCTATGAAAGCGCAGCTTATATCATCAAGAACCTCACATCGGACGAGATCGAACAGACCTTTACCTTTATGTATAACTCGGACGGTACGCAGACATACTACTGCGAGGGTTACGACACCGAGGGCTACTATGCCGAGTACAGCAACGGCAGGGAGCTTTTCCGTGAGCGTGACGGAGTTTGTTCGGCGGTTTCATCGGACGCGGACGACTATGTTTCCTACACGAAGAAAAAGCCGCACCCATATTCCACGGGGCAGCTTTTCTTCTACATCAACGGCTATGTTTCTTCCGCGGAGGAATCGACCGACGATGAGGGCAACACTCTCTACATCTATCATTATGACACCGAACGCCTTAACAAGGATATGAAAACGAATATGGACGCATTTGCGACCTCCTACGCTTTTGACGGCGAGGGGAACTTCGTCTATTTCCGCCAGACGAATTCGGGCAGCGACGGCAGCTATGCTTACGAGATAACGCTCGAAAACGTCAACGGCATAACCTCTATCGACAATCCTATCACAATAGGTTCTCAAACCACAGAATAAAGCTTTCGGCTGCTTTTTCGGCAGCTCCGAAAGCGGTTATCTGCTCGGCGTTCATACTGTTGAAGCAGTTGACATAGACCTCCGACAGAGCGAACAAAAATCCTATAAGCAGGACGATGCAGTACAAAACTGCGGCTGTCCTGCTTATTTTTATTTTCTTTTGGAGTTCAAAAAACATTCCCGACCTGCTCTCTTTTTTATGTAATATTGACTTTTGGACAAAAAATTATTCATTATGTAAAAACAGGTTTGAAAGGCTCTTTCCGATAAGCTCGCCGCTGTAAACGGCTTCGTCAATGCTGTTCGCGTGACCGCCGACCTCAATAAGGAGCGAACCTGCGGTGAGGTCTTGGTTGTAGAACCTGTCGTCAAAGAGAACGGGACGTGTCAGACCCTCAAAATCGGATTCAAGCTGCTGCTGAAGTGCCGATGCAAAGCGGAAATTGCTCATATAATGCGGAAGTCTGCCGCTGCCGTCGTCGCAGCAGCTTATTATCATCACCTGAGCGGCGTTTTTGCCGTTGATCTCGGCAGTCGGGGCAATTCTTGTGCCGTCCTCACGCTCAATAGCGTCACGGTGGATATCGAGGACGACTTTTATTGTCGGATTTTCTTCAAGTATCGCCTGAACTGTTTCACGGCTGCGGTCGTAAGAGCCGTTATAGGACGGATAATCGTGCTTCGTGACATCGTGAATGACCCCGATGCCGCTTTTTTCAAGCTCGGCTGCAATTGCATCACCGACCGCAGCCATATTTTTCTCATCGTCCGTGGTTCGGCTCGTGAATGAGCTGTCGTAAAAATCACGGGTGTAGGGTTCGTAGCTTTCGGTCTCGTGCGTATGCATTATCAGGATCTGCGGCGTTCCGTCTGCCGTCACTGTAAAGTCATATCCCCTGCGGCTTTCGTCAAGCAGCGTTTTGCTGTCGATATCGGAGCAGTTGCGCACCTGACCGCCACCGTCAAGGTTCACATAGTCCGTGCCGCTGTAAAAACCGTATGTCATCGCTTTTATCACGCCGTCACGGGATTCAAGCGTTTTCGGATAAGGCTCTGCACCGACATCGTGTTCCTCTGGAACGATAAGCTCTTCGTTTTCGCCCGAGGGAATGATAAGCTCGCCCCGTGAGAGCATCACACTTTCGTCAAAATTCAGATAGGCAGACTTTTCGGGCAAAGCTTCGGGCGGCTTGTCCTCGGCTTCCGATAAGGCTTCGGACGGCTTCATTTCCGCTTCAAAAACATTTCCTGCCGAGAGCCGTGCGGAAGCGGCAGCGGCGGTTATCATCGCATTTTCCGCATCGGGAACTGCCGCCCTCAGCGAAAGTATCATAAGCGGCGCAAGAGCAAAGACTGTTCCTGCCGCAAGAAATTTTTTCCCGTAACGAAGCTTGGGACGTTTTGCTGCTGACATTTTCACCGATCCTTTCAAAGTGTTCTGCTTTTGCATAACTTTAAAGTTTTTTTATTCTTGAAAAGCACAGCTTTCCTTATACATTTATATGAAGCAAAACGGCGAAAAATTCATTATGGTCGCATCTAAAAACCATAGTGCCTCAGATGCGCAGTCAGATTTTTCGTCAGATTGTATAGAAATTTCGCAGGCATACTGTCGTATGTCAAGAAATTTATGTGCAAGATGACGGAAAATCTGCAAGCAGATGAGGTGCTAAGGCTTTAGCCGGTGGTTTTTAGAGGCGACCTTATATAGTATGATGAGCGGGGCAAACAGATATTTGCTCTCGGGTATTGTCAAAAATTGACCGCCAAGTTAAAAGCTATAGGCGGTCATTCTTTTTTATTATTACTATGGTATCGATTTACTGTTTTAATGACATAAAATTCATATTTCACATAAAAATAAGGGCAGAATTTCTGCATTTTGTATAAATATGACGAAAAGCGCATATAATGTTGATGCTGCAAAAATTTTTGAGAAAAATTTGGCGAAAATGCTTGACAAATCGGCGCTTTATGTATATAATATTTAATTGTTTGATGCTGTCTTTATGGGTTATTGCGCCCGGACGTGCATATAAACAGTAATTTTTGGGAAAGGAGATAGATTATGCCTACATTTAACCAGTTGGTTCGTAAGGGAAGAGAGGTTTCCGAAAAGAAATCCACAGCTCCTGCTCTTCAGAAGGGTTACAACTCCAAGAAGAAGATCCAGATCGACCAGAGCGCACCTCAGAAGAGAGGCGTATGCACAGCTGTAAGAACTGCTACACCTAAGAAGCCTAACTCTGCTATGAGAAAGATCGCCAGAGTAAAGCTCACAAACGGTACGGAAGTTACTGCTTATATTCCTGGTATCGGCCATAACCTCCAGGAACACTCCGTTGTTCTTATCAGAGGCGGACGTGTAAAGGATCTCCCTGGTGTACGTTACCACATCATCAGAGGCACACTTGACGCTCAGGGCGTAGCTAAGAGAAATCAGGCTCGTTCCAAGTACGGCGCAAAGAAGCCTAAGGCAGGCGCAGCTAAGTAATAGCGCAAATACGAAATCTTAAAACAATTGGCATATCATTGGAAGTATAACTCAATGAAACCACATATTGAATGTGGAGTATTCATTTTAATATATATGAATACCTCTGCATTGGACGTGCGTGTCATCGCAGAGATTGTGGATTGAAACGAGTACCTATGATATCATTTCTATGAAGGAGGGAAGAACTGTGCCAAGAAGAGGTAAAATCGCAAAGCGTGAAGTTTTGTGTGATCCGGTTTACAATTCTGAGATCGTAACACGTCTTATCAACAACATTATGCTTGACGGTAAGAAGGGTGTTGCTCAGAAGATCGTTTACGGTGCATTCGACATCGTAGCAGAGAAGACAGGCAAGGACGCTCTCGAAGCATTCAATGAAGCTCTCGAAAACATCATGCCTCTCCTCGAAGTAAAGGCTCGCCGTGTAGGTGGTGCAACATATCAGGTTCCTATGGAGGTACGTCCCGAAAGACGTCAGACTCTCGGACTCAGATGGCTCACGACCTATTCCAGAGCAAGAAGCGAAAGAACCATGAAGGAAAAACTTGCAGCTGAGATCATGGACGCTCTCAACGGTACCGGCGGTGCTTGCAAGAAGCGCGAAGATACTCATAAGATGGCTGAAGCTAACAAGGCATTTGCACATTACCGTTGGTAAGACGGCTTAATGCTGCAATTTATGGAGGTTTAATTTATGCCAAGAGATTGTTCACTTGAAGATACAAGAAATATTGGTATAATGGCCCACATTGACGCAGGTAAAACCACCACAACCGAGCGTATCCTTTTCTATACAGGTGTAAACCATAAGATCGGTGAAACTCACGACGGTGCTGCAACAATGGACTGGATGGCACAGGAGCAGGAGAGAGGTATCACAATTACTTCCGCTGCTACAACTGCACACTGGGCAGGCCATAGAATCAATATTATCGACACCCCCGGCCACGTTGACTTTACAGTTGAAGTTGAACGTTCACTTCGTGTACTCGACGGTTCTGTAACGGTTCTCTGTGCAAAGGGTGGCGTTGAGCCCCAGACAGAAACAGTTTGGAGACAGGCAAATAAATATCAGGTACCGAGAATGGTATATGTAAACAAGATGGATATCATGGGTGCAAACTTCTACCACGTTGTAGATATGATGCACGACCGTCTTAAGTGTAACGCTGTTCCGATCCAGCTTCCTATCGGTGCTGAGGACGACTTCAAGGGACTTGTTGACCTTGTTGAAATGAAGGCTTACGTTTACTATGACGACCTCGGAAAGGATATCAGAGTTGAAGATATCCCTGCCGATTTGGTTGATAAGGCTCAGAAATACCACGAAGCTATGCTCGAGGCTGTTGCTGAGCAGGATGATGAGATCATGGAAAAATACCTCGGCGGTGAGGAAATTACCATTGATGAGATCAAGAAATGTATCCGTAAGGGTACTATCGCAAATACAATGGTTCCTGTTGTTTGCGGTACTTCTTACAGAAATAAGGGCGTACAGAAGCTCCTCGACGCTATCGTTGACTATATGCCTTCTCCGCTCGATATCCCTCACATCAAGGGCGTAAACCCTGAAACAGGTGAGGAAGAGGAAAGACCTTCCTCTGACGATGAGCCGTTTGCAGCTCTCGCATTCAAGATCGCTACTGACCCGTTCGTTGGTAAGCTCTGCTACTTCCGTGTTTACTCCGGTAAGGTAGATGCAGGTGCTACTGTGCTCAATGCTACAAAGGACAACAGCGAAAGAATGGGACGTATCCTCCAGATGCATTCTAACCACAGAAAGGATATCGATACCTGTTATGCAGGTGATATCGCTGCCTGCGTTGGTCTTAAGAATACAACAACAGGTGATACGCTCTGCGATCCTAAGCACCCTATAATCCTCGAATCCATGGAATTCCCTGAGCCTGTTATCCAGCTCGCTATCGAGCCTAAGACTAAGGCTGGCCAGGAAAAGATGGGTATCGGTCTTTCAAAGCTTGCTGAAGAAGACCCGACCTTCAAGACATGGACAGACGAAGAAACAGGACAGACGATCATTGCCGGTATGGGTGAGCTTCACCTTGATATCATCGTTGACCGTCTTCTCAGAGAATTTAAGGTTGAAGCTAATGTAGGTGCACCTCAGGTTGCTTACAAGGAAACTGTCAAGACTCTTGCTGATGTTGATCACAAGTACGCTCGTCAGTCCGGTGGTAAGGGTCAGTACGGTCACGTTAAGATCAAGCTTGAACCTAACGAATCCGGTAAGGGTTACGAGTTCATCAATGCAGTTGTCGGCGGTGCTATTCCTAAGGAATACATTCCTGCTGTTGACAAGGGTATCCAGGGCGCTATGAAGTCCGGTATCCTCGCAGGTTACCCTGTAGTTGACGTAAAGGTTACTCTTTACGATGGTTCTTACCATGAAGTTGACTCCTCTGAAATGGCATTCTCGATCGCAGGTTCTATGGCGTTCAAGGAAGCTATGAAGAAGGCTAACCCATGCATTCTTGAACCTATCATGAAGGTATCCGCTATCGTTCCCGAGGACTTTATGGGAACTGTTATCGGTGACCTCAACTCCAGAAGAGGACAGATCCTCGGTCAGGAGATCAACAACGGAACAGCACAGGTTGACGCTCTCGTTCCGCTCTCTGAAATGTTCGGTTACTCCAACGACCTCCGTTCCAAGACACAGGGTCGTGGTCAGTACACAATGGAACCGCACAGCTATGTAGAAGTTCCTAAGAACGTTGCTGAA
>OHDN01000913.1_pt1 | contig 16640 bp, 17 predicted proteins | sample 1566971 | NCBI WGS metagenome assembly OHDN01 (sample SAMEA3879538, study PRJEB24766) | human gut metagenome | biome: human-associated habitat; feature: feces | place: USA | collected 1985/1987
ATGTGGAGCAGCATACGATGAAACGCCTGTCAGGCTCGTTCCGCAGTGAGCACGAAGCGCGCGAGTGCTACGACCGCTTTGACCAGACCGTGTGCGTCTCGCAGTATGTCCATGATGATTTCTGCCGCATCCTGAATTTCCAGAAGCCATGTCGTGTGCTGTACAACACGGTGGAATCCGAGAAAATACTGGCTCATGCAGATGATACCGCGCCAGAGTTGATGGATGACGGAAAAATAAGACTGATGGCGGTCGGAACACTCAAGGAATCCAAGGGCTATATGCGTCTGCTGTCCATCATCAAGCGCCTGCGGGATGAGGAGTATCCCGTCCATCTCTACATCCTTGGTATCGGTCCGCTTCAGCAGGAAATTGAACGCTATATCAAAGCAAATGATCTACAAGAAGCTGTCACCTTACTTGCCTACCAGACCAATCCCTATAAGTACGTCTCAAAGTGCGACCTTTTCGTCTGCGCCAGCTTTGCGGAGGGATTTTCTACTGCGGCCACTGAGGCGCTGATCGTTGGAACGCCGGTCTGCACCGTTGAGGTCTCTGGCATGAAAGAAATGCTGGGTGAGCACAACGAATGGGGTATCGTGACTGAAAACAGCAAGGACGCGTTGTATCAGGGAATTAAGGATTTGCTCGACCATCCGGACAAGCTTGCCCACTATAAGGAAAAGGCTATCGAGCGCGGTAAAAGCTTCAGCACGGAAAATACTGTCCGTGCAGTGGAAGATATGCTGCTGAAACTGATTCGCAAAGGTAAATAATATGAATGTCTTGGTCATAAATGGATACTGTCTGTCTGTAAACAGCTCTGCGAATCTATGCCACCTTGCGTATCTGCAAGGACTTGTTGATGCTGGCGCACATGTATCGTCATTAAGTATAGATCCGGCAGACTATCCGGCAGACTTGTCAATGAAAATTCCGGATGAGATCGATCGTCACTATATACGGGCCATTTCCCTATACGAACGTCTTTCGCACTTCAAAAAAGGTATGTCCAGCGCAGATGAGCAGCATACGGAAGGAACGGTTGCTACGCCTAGTAGACAGCCAGATGGCCTGCTTCAGAGCATAAAAAGCCGAATCCGCGCATTATATGGTCCTTATGGTATGGATAAGGTATTTTATCAAAAATGCAAGAGGTTTTCCTGCGACGTTAGCTTCGACCTTGTGATTTCGATTTCGCATCCCCCTGTTAGCCACTTGGCTGCATACAGGCTTCTCAAAACAAGTAGGATCAAAGCCAAACACTGGATCCAGATTTGGGAGGATCCTTGGTATTCTGATGTGTATGGCTTCAATAGTCAGGAGTGTGTACGTCGGGAAGAAAAGCGGTTGCTGTCGTTATCGGAAAAAGTCTGCTATGTCAGTCCGCTGACGCTGCGGAATCAGCAGAAGCTATTTCCTGAGTCGGCGGAAAAGATGTTTTGGATGCCACTACCTGCATACTACAAGAACGATACGCCTGCGCATAAATTCTCTGGGCAGAATATCTATGGCTACTTTGGTGACTATGCACCAGCGGCAAGAAACTTGGAACCATTCTATACAGCGGCAGACAAGGTAGGAGTCGAGGTCAATATCTGTGGAAACCCGAGTAACCTTTTCCGCTCGACAGATCAGGTTCACATTCATCCGCGCCTTCCTTTAGCAGAATTGAGGCCAATCGAGGATAGTACAAATGTTCTCGTATTCCTCTGCAATCGTAAAGGTGGGCAAATACCAGGTAAGATATATCAGTATTCTGCGACGGACAAAACAATCCTATTTATCCTTGATGGCACAGAGGGCGAGCAGACTGTGTTGAAAGATTATTTTGGCCAGTTTAATCGATACGTTTTCTGTCGGAACACTGTGGAAGATATCACTCGCTCAATTCAGCAGATAGAATCTGGTGACATTGGCTCTGTTTGGAATGTACCGCTGGATGATTTTGAACCAGCTAAGATTGTTACGAGTATTCTAGAGGCTTGGAGGTGAACCCTGTGGATACTGCAAAGATCAGCGTTATCGTCCCTGTCTATAAGGTGGAACCATATCTGGATAAGTGCGTGTCCTCCATCGTAAACCAGACGTATAAAAATCTGGAAATCATTTTGGTAGACGATGGTTCGCCGGATAACTGCCCCGCCATGTGCGATGCATGGGCGGAAAAAGATAGCCGTATTCGGGTACTCCATCAGAGGAACCAAGGCGGTGGCGCGGCAAGAAATGCGGGGCTTGATCTTGCGTCAGGTAGCCTGATTGCTTTTGTTGACAGCGATGACTATATTGTGCCGGATATGTACGCTCATTTATATACGCTGTTGGAACAGAGTGTAGATATAGCCGAGTGTAGCTATGTTGAAGTGGTCGGTGATGATGCTGTATTTGCGTGCGGATATGAGACACACAGTTACACTGTACAAGAGGCGATGGAGGAACATATTCGAGATCGTGTTTTCAGGCAATTGATATGGAATAAACTCTATCGCCGTCATGTGATGGACGGTATACGGTTTCCAACTGACAAAAAGATTGATGATGAATTCTTTACTTATCGGGTGTTGGGAAATGCAAATGCACTGATTCATTCCACAAAGGTTTGCTATGCTTATCGGCAGCAGTCGGAATCCGTCATGCATTCTATGCCAATAAGCGAACGGATTCAGGCCGTAGAGGCGAAAACTCAGCGACATACATATATTAAGAATCACTTCCCCGAATTGACTGATCTTAGCGCCCGCGATCTGTGGTTTACCTGCATCTATCAGGGACAGTTAGCCTTGCGGGCGCTGAACAAAGCTGAGGCTGAAAAGATATTAGCCTACTTTGAGAATGTACTGGAAATGCATCCATTTAAGATGAAAGAATGCAGCGCGAAAGAAAGACTTTGGCTCAGCATGGCAAAGAGTAGTTTGGCGGTTGCATGTCGTATCCGCAATGCGCTGAAGATTGGACTGTAAAAAACAAAATGGAGCAAAGCATGGAATCATTGATTAGTATTGTGCTGCCAATCTATAACGGCGAAAAATATATGCGCAAAAGTATAGATAGTGTCTTGGCGCAGACTTACGCGAATTGGGAACTATTGATTATTGATGATGGTTCGACCGATAATACTGCGATTATTGCGCAGGAGTATGCGGCGAATGATTCCCGCATTCGTTATTATAAAAACCATGAGAATATGCGGCTTCCGAGGACATTGAACCGGGGATTTTCCTTGGCAAAAGGCGACTTCCTTACCTGGACGTCCGATGACAATTACTATTATCCAACAGCGCTTGAGACAATGCACAACGCTTTGGTACAGCAGGAAAAGGAATTTGCATTTGCCTCGTGCGACGTAATCAATGGCGATGGCGACATCGTGGAATGCATTATGGTCAATGATAATGCAAAGAAGTCAATTGTAGGTATCAACCCTGTTGGGGCATGCTTTTTGTATTCAAGAAAAGTATACGAGACAGTGGGGGAATACGATCCAGAAATGACGCTTGTGGAAGATTATGACTATTGGCAGCGTATTTGTGCACAGTATGAGCCAGCGTGTATCCCACAGAAGTTATATGCATACCGTTGGCATGATGGAGCATTGACCAGCACTATGAGAAAGGATACATTTAACACAACACTGGAAAGATGCCTGCTGAAAAATCGTAAAAGTTTTGGTAAAATTGATGTCATTTCAAAATATTACTACTATTATGGATTGCACCGATGCAGAGTTAATTTAGCAAATGGGGATAATCCGTACAGAAAGAAATATCTGTTTTACTATGCTTTATATACACTTATCGTGAGAGTGCCAAATAAATTGCGGAGAATGTTCTCAGGAAATATATGAGTGAGGCCGAAAAATGCGAAGAATATGCTTTTATTATCACGGTGGCAGTGCAAATCACGGATGTGAAGCCATCGTCCGTTCGACTGTAAAAATTCTGCATGCGCGGGCTTCTCTTTGGAGCGCTGTACCAGATGCAGATATATCCTATGGTTTAAGAGGTATCGTGGACATTTTTGAAGATACCAAATGTCCCCCAGTCGGTGCAAAATTGTTTAGCTTTAAAGTACATCACAAGCTCACGGGAAGCGATTATTTATATACAAAGTTTGCCCATGAAGCATTCTTTTCGGCTATACAGAGAGGCAACGCTTACCTGTCAATTGGCGGAGACAACTACTGCTATGCTGGCAAAGACATTTTGGGACATTATAATCAAATCATCCATGAGAAAGGTGGCAAAACAGTATTCTGGGGATGCTCTTTTGAGCCATCCGAGATGGATACCGCCACCGCAAAGGATATTGCGCGATACGATCTCATAACCGCGAGAGAGAGTATCAGTTATGAAACGCTGAAAGCTGTGAATCCAAACACAATTCTCGTAGCCGATCCTGCATTTGTGTTGGACAGCGTAGAATTGCCGTTGCCTGAAGGCTGGAAAGAAGGCAACACCATCGGTATTAACGCGAGCCCGCTTATCATGCAATGTGCTAAAGACGGTGGCGTTGCCTACGAAGCATACTGCCGTCTGATTGAGCGCATTCTGGATACCACAGATGCAACCATTGCTTTAATCCCTCATGTTGTCATTGAGAATAGCGATGATCGGATTCCGCTTCGCAGTTTATATGAAAAGTTTGCTTCTACTGGCCGCGTAGTGCTCGTAGAAGATCATAACTGCTGTGAATTAAAGGGCTATATCTCCCGTTGCAGAATGTTCATCGGCGCTCGTACTCACGCAACGATCGCAGCCTATTCTACCTGTGTGCCAACACTGGTGCTCGGTTACTCTGTGAAATCAAAGGGGATCGCGCGGGATATTTTCGGTACGGAGGAGCACTACGTTTTGCCGGTGCAGGAGCTGCGGGATCCGGACGAATTGGCAAACGGATTTGACTGGCTGTCCGCAAACGAAATGACAGTACGTGATCATTTGATAAAGACTATGCCGGAATATAAAGCACGTGCATTACTGGCAAGGGACGCAGTTGAGGAGCTGATGTGCAGATGATTAAGGTGCTTCTTGGAATCGTGCTGGCGTTTTGCATTGTCAACTACGGAATTGATTTCCTGTTTTACTTGAAAAATCGTTACTGCCGATTTCATATTGGCAGATGGGATGAGCAGGAATGGCCCGCAGTAATCGAAAGAACCGCGCGTCGCTGGGTAAAACACACACCAACAGTAAAAATCACAGATAACTCCCGTTATATGCTTCTTGATTTCATTCAGGGCAAGTACAGAAGTGGATCAATCCAGTCATGGCAAAAAGCTGCCCTGATCCTCGGTTTACTGGAAAGCAACGACGAAAGCTCCCGCATTGCTGCCAAACAAGCGGTGAATGATTTGCTGGACGATGCCGGTATGTGGAAAAAGAAGCCGGTTGCTGTGGACTGCGGGATGCTGTCTTTTGCTGTTTTGAAAGCGGTGGAAGATCCGCAGGCAGTCCGACCGGCAATGGATTATTCAATTGAATTGATCAGGAAGAATGTCAACGACTATGGAATGATCTCATATACCGGGGGGCGAGATAACCCCGAAATGTATGTAGATACTTTGGGGCTGACATGCCCGTTTCTGGCGTTATATGCGCAGGTTTATCACGATAGCCAATGTGAAAAACTCGCGGTAGACCAATTGAGAATGTATCACACGTATGGTCTGTTGGCTGGCACAGCCCTTCCCAATCATGCATTCAATATCAAGAGTAAGTTGCCGCTTGGCGTTTATGGTTGGGGGCGCGGTACGGCGTGGTATTTGATTGGATTAGTGGATACATATCACCAGCTACAGACACCCGAATATCAGGCAGAAGTTTTGCAGTGGATTTCGGAATCCGCACAAGCCTATGTTGAGTATCAGCGTACCGACGGTGGGTTTGGCTCTATTTTACAGCGTGAAGGGACTTATGATAGTTCTGCTACGGCGACGATGGCATGGTTTTATGCCGAATGCGCGACACTATTGAAAAATAGCGTATACAGAGACATTTCACATCGCTGCCTTTCGATATTGCTGAAAAAGACACGAATCACAGGCGCAATCGATGACTGCCAAGGCGATACCAAGGGGATCGGAATATTTGCACAGACCTACGATATCATGCCGTTTGCGCAGGGAATGGCGCTTCGGGCAATATGCGAGGTAAGTAAGAATTAGTTTGAAGAGGAACTATGGGAAAGAAATCACGCACTGAATATTCTGTTTTGAATATCATCACAGGACTGGGAGGCTATGCACTGAATACAGTGCTTGGCCTTGTTTGCCGTATGGTATTTACGCGTACACTTTCTGCGGAATATTTAGGCGTAAGCGGGCTGTTTACGAATATTCTCAGCATGCTGAGCCTTGCTGAACTCGGAATTGGCAGCGCTATCGTGTATGCGCTGTACAAGCCTTTGGCGGTCGATGACAAAGAAAAAGTCGCGTCCCTAGCGAAGTTCTACGGACAGTGCTACCGTGTAATTGGCGTTGTTGTTGCTATAATTGGCGTGGCATTAATGCCTTTCCTGCATTTGCTTATTGATGAGCCAAATATTCAGGAAAACATCTATTTGCTTTACGGCTTATATTTGTTTAATGCCGCCAGCACATATTTTTTCAGCTATCGCGCTTCCCTACTAATGGCAGCCCAGCAGAACTATATTGTTACGGGCGTTAATTACATTATTACGGTCGCTCAGAGCGTGTTGCAAATTATCTGGCTTTTTGCAACACACCATTATATCGGGTATCTGATTATCCAGTGCATTGGCGCGTTTGTATATAACATCGTTGTTTCGTATATCGCCAGGAAAGAGTATCCGTATATTGCAGAGAAAAATATCAAACCGCTTGATAAAGATGAGAAGGGGGTACTTGCCCGTAACATACGCGCCCTTGTCATTTGGAAGCTGTGCGGGCTGCTTGTAAATAGTACGGACAATATTATCATCACATTTTTTAATGGGCTTGCAACGGTTGGCCTTGCGTCTAATTATACGTTGCTGTCGGGAACCTTGAATTCGCTTCTGAACCAGCTTTTTAACGGAATTACCGCCAGTGTTGGCAATCTGAATCGAGTCAAAAGAGAAAAAGCTTGCAATGTTCAATATCATTAACCTTGCAAATTTCTGGCTCTTTGGCTGGGCATCCATCGGAATATTTGTTGTATCAACAGATATCGTGAGGCTACTGTTTGGAAGTTCCTATGTGCTTCCAATTTCGATCCCGTTTGTGATCGCGCTGAACTTTTACATGGTCGGCATGCAAAGCGCCGTTTGGACGTACAAAAATACAATGGGCCTGTTTCGACAGGGCCGCTATCTCTTGATCGTAACAGCGGCGATCAACTTGGTCTGTTCAATATGGCTTGGGAAGATGTGGGGCCTGTTTGGAATCCTATTCGCTACAGCCATATCCAGAGCGCTAACAAATACATGGTACGATCCATATGCAGTATTTAAATATGGCCTTGAAGAGAAGGTGTCCATCTATTTCAAGAAGTATGGACAATACGCCTTGATCCTGCTCCTAGCTGGAGCTATTTGCTACGGCATTTGTGCACTGATTCACATTTCAGCCTTGGTGGATGTAATACTGAAATTCGTGATCTGCTGTGTGGTTCCCAACTTAGTGTTCTTCCTATGCTTCCATAAAAAAGAAGAATTTCAGTATTTCAGGGATCTTACCTATCGCGTTTTTCGCAGAATTTTTAAAAAGCAAGGTGCATAGGCACGCGAAACCCATAAATAGACATTTGCAGATGCCATCACATACGGAGGTGGAATACTCGTGAAAAAAATCATGCTGGTCTTCGGCACTCGGCCGGAAGCAATAAAAATGTGTCCGCTGGTCAACGAGCTGAAGACACGACGGGATGTAGAGACAATCGTTTGTGTTACAGGCCAGCATCGTCAGATGCTGGATCAGGTGCTGGAGGCATTCCATGTCGTTCCGGACTATGACCTGTCTATTATGAAGGACAAGCAAACGCTGTTTGATATTACGACCAATATTCTCAACCACATTAAATCCGTCTTGGAAGAGGTACGCCCGGATATCGTACTGGTACACGGTGACACCTCTACCACGTTTGTGACTGCATTGGCCTGCTTTTACCTACAGATTCCCGTGGGACATGTGGAAGCTGGATTGCGGACATATAACATCTATTCTCCTTATCCGGAGGAGTTCAACCGGCAGGCGGTCGGCATCATCAGCCAGTACAACTTTGCTCCTACCGAACTCTCAAAGCAGAATCTTCTGCGCGAGGGTAAGAATGCGGACAGCATTTATGTGACCGGCAATACGGCAATCGACGCGCTGAAAACCACAGTGCGTGAAAACTATTCCCATCCCGAACTGACATGGGCATTGGGCAGCCGGTTGATTTTGATTACAGCGCATCGCCGTGAAAACCTTGGTGAGCCCATGCGGCATATGTTCCGGGCAATAAGACGAGTCATGGATGAGCACCCCGATGTGAAAGCAATTTACCCCATTCACATGAACCCCGTGGTTCGCCAAACGGCGGATGAGATTCTTGGCGGGGATGAGCGTATTCATATTATCGAGCCGCTGGACGTGTTGGATTTTCACAACTTTATGGCTCGCAGCTATATGATTCTGACAGACTCCGGAGGTATTCAGGAGGAAGCCCCGTCACTGGGTAAACCGGTTCTTGTCATGCGGGATACCACGGAGCGTCCAGAAGGAATCAAGGCTGGAACACTGAAGCTCGTCGGCACAGATGAAGAAAATATCTATCGCAACTTCAAGCTTCTCTTGGAATCCCCAGAAGAATACGCCCAAATGAGCACCGCTGCGAATCCCTATGGCGATGGCTTTGCCAGCAAGAGAATTGCAGATATTCTGACCAGGTGAGCACATTATGATGCGGCATATCTACGCCCTGCCCTTATGGATGATCATCTTTCTGATGCTGGCCTTGCTTATCGTTTGGGCAATGCTCTCCCAGCACAAAAATCAGAAAAAACGAACGATCATCAATGCGGTACTATGCTTTATCACTGCGTTGATTATCCTCTACGCCACCATTCTGACCCGCTCGGTGGGGGTTTCCGAGGCCATCCTCACCCCCTTCGCCTCCCTGACCGCCGCGCGGCAGCAGCCGGAGCTTTACCGCGAGATGCTGATGAACGTCTTCCTCTTCTTCCCGCTGGGGCTGACGCTTTCCAACGCCCTACCGCGAAAGTGGCACCGTTGGCTTAGAATCATCCTTACAACGCTTGTTGGCTGCATCCTCAGCGCGGGAATTGAGTACGCTCAGTACCGCTACGCCCTCGGTATGGCGGAGGTGGATGACGTGATCTGCAACACGCTGGGCGCGTTCCTCGGCTCCACCTCGCTGCTCATCGCTCACGCCATCGAAAAACACAAAGAAAGGGCTTGGCACACGAACATGACCCTGACCACCACGGAGAGACAATTCCTTCATATCGCCAAGGCTGCCGTTTCCGGTGGAGATTTGCCCGCCAAAAAGGCGGACTGGCCTGCCATTTTTACGCTGGCCAATCAGCAGAAGCTGCTGCCGATCCTCTTCGAGGCCGTCCGCAAGATGCCTGCTGCCGAAGAGAACGTGGCTCTGTTTGCCGTAACCAAGCAACAGGTCATTGGGCAGGTGCTGAACCAGACGGTACGCTCGGCGGAGTTCGCTGACCTCTACCGAAAACTCCGCACCGTGGGTCTGCATCCCATCGTGGTCAAAGGTCAGCTTTGCAGCCGCCTGTACCCGCTCAAGGATCACCGCATCAGTGCGGACGATGATCTTCTGATTCCAGACGGCAAATTTCTCGCCTGCCATGAGCAGCTTCTCGCAAACGGCCTGACCACCGATACGCCTGCGGACGAGCTGGCATCGGCGGACGAAGTGCCCTACACGAAAGGCGGCAGCCCGCTCTACATCGAGCTGCACAGGCATTTATTTGATTCTGCCGAAGATGCACATGACGAATTGAACCACTTCTTTGCCGACCTCAACCCCGTCGAAATCGACGGCTTTCTGTCCATGCCGCCACACGAGCATCTGCTGTACCTGCTTCTGCACGCCTACAAGCACTTCGTCCGCAGCGGCATCGGGCTGCGGCAGTTCTGTGACATCGGCCTGTGGGCGCGGGCGTATCACGGGGAGATCGACTGGCAGCGCCTGCACGAGCAGTGTGAGAGCGTCCATGCGGCGACCTTTGCTGCGGCAGCGTTCCGCATTGCCAGAGACGATCTCGGCATTGACTTTGACCTGCCCGCGCCGTGGAGCGACGCGGTTGACGCGGAGCCGCTGCTGCACGACAGCCTCTGCGGCGGCGTGTACGGCTCCAACGACCTGACGCGCCTCCATTCCTCCACCGTCACGCTGAACGCCGTGAAGGCCAGCCGCACGGGGGAGAAGATCAGCGTCCTGCGGACGGTGTTCCCCAAGCGCGAGTATCTTGAGCGGCGCTACCCGTATCTCAAAAAGCGCCCGTACCTGCTGCCGGTCGCGTGGGTACAGCGCATCGCGCACTACGCCAGCGAAAAGCAGCCCGGCGCGGACAACAGCGCCTCCGGCTCCATCAAGCTGGCCCGTGAGCGCATTGAGCTGATGAAACGGTATGATATTATGGATTAAATTCAGGAAAAAAGAAAACGGGCGGAAGGGATTGCTCCCTTCCGCCCGAAGCTCAGCGCTCCATGCCCGCGGCCCGCTGCTTTTTCGCCCGCTGCACGGCCTTTTCGGCGCTGCGGCGGCGGTTGAAGAGCAGCAGATCCCGCGTGTTCTCATAAAGATCGCCCTTGCCGGACTCGAACACGGCGACCATGTATTTCTTCGTCTTATACTTGGCGTAAATCTCTTTCAGACCCTCCCGCAGGACGGGGTCAATTTTTTCTGCATTCGTCAGCCAGATTTCAACAAGCTTCTGATCGTCCCTGACGTTCATCTCCAAATAGAACCAGCCTCCTTTAACATCCTTAGTTTCCTCATCTTTCCTGCGGCTTATGCGCGGCCACCTGCTTCGCCGCCTGTAAAATCTCCGGCGGGATGCCGTCCACCATGCGGTGCAGCTCGTCCAGCTCCCGGAGCTTTTCGTTGATCTCCAGTTTTTTCAGGACGCTTTCCTTGGAGGCAGCGCCCAGCTGCTTATTAAGCGCCGTGTTCTCGGCGGTCAGCGCCTTATAAGCAGTGTCGTACTTCCTGAGCTTCGTCCGCAGGGCTTCTGCGCCGGGGATGTACTTTCCCAGCAGCGCTTCCAGCTCGTCCAGCTTGGCCTTTTTGTTGAACGGATTGGTGTCGTTCAGAATGGCCATGATCTGCTCTTTCATCCGGTTCAGATGGACAGCCTCCTTGAATAGCCGCGGCGGGATGTGGTCGCGCCCGGTCTGACTGGCACTTTCGCCGCGCTCCAAGTCGGGGTATTTTTTGACCATATGTTCCCAAAACCTGTCCTGCCACTGCGTCAGCTTTTTCTTGTTGCCCACGATCTCCTTGGCGGAGAGCCGCCCATCCTCTGTCAGCGGGATAAAGCAAAGGTGCATATGAGGCGTTTTTTCGTCCATATGCACCACGGCGGATATGATCGTTCTCGGGTCTTGATGCTCTTGGATAAAGCCCAGCGCCTCCTGAAAATAGGTTTTGACCTCACTTTTCTTCTTGCCCTTGAAAAATTCCGGGCTGGCTGTCACCAGCGCCTCCACCACGCGCACGCTGTCCGACCGCGTGCGGCAGCCAGCTTCCGCGATCTGCCTTTCGGACTCCGCGCGGTATTTGCGCTGTGGCGTCACCAGATGGAAGTTGAGGTGACTGCGGGACGTGTCCACATCGGGGTTGCTGGCGTATTTCTCCTTGGTGCGCTCGTTGTGAGCCTCGATGTGCCCGATTTCCGGCCCCTTGTACTTGGCAAAGCGGAGAATGGCGTACTGTGCTTTCATCGGTGCGCCCCTCGCTTCACCCACACGATGTCGCAGCCCAGCACGTCGGCCAGCTCCACGACCTCCTTATAGCGGATGCTCTCCCGCTGCAATTTTGCGGACAGATTGGAGACGCTGTCGCTCCAATCGTATTCGTCAGCCAGCCGGTCAACGACCTCCTGCATCGTAAAACCGGCGCGGACGATCTGCGCCTTGATCTCATTTCTGACGTTCATAAAAACCTCCAATTTTTCGTTATGAAAACAGCGAAGCGGGTACGCTCTCCAACGCATCCGCTTCGCTGTTTGGCGTAATATCCTGTTTTCCTCAAATCCGCTGGAAACGCGGCGGTCGATGCCTTCTCCGCAAGTGAGGGGTATCGACTTTCCGAAGCCGCGTGACTTCGCTCTAAACCGTGCAGCCCCACGCGCATCCGTGAAGCCGGTACGCGGTTCCGAGCAGCGCGGTTTCATGCAATCATTTCGCCGCCGCGCAAATTTCTTTCCGATTTTCACTCGCCTTGCAAATACCCCTTCCGTTTCAGCTCTGCCAGATCGGCGGCCACGTCCTCCGGGCGCATCCGCGCAAGGCAGCTCAAGTCGTAAATATCGTACCGCTCCACCAGAAGCAGCGTCATCAGCAGCTTCTGCATGCAGGTCAGATCGCTGTCATACAAGTGAAACAGCGGCAGCTTCTTGTAATAAACTTTTCCCATTGCATCCTCCTTCACAGTTGAACTTGAAAACATCTATCCCATCCATCCGGGGTTTTGGGGATGCTTGGGATGGATGGGATGGAGAATTTCGTGTCTGATCTCATAAAACCGGCGGCGCGACCAGCGCCTCAATGCCCCAGAAGCCGTTGACCCGCTTGCCGAGGGCATTCTGGATGTGGTTGTCATGCTCCAAGCCGAACTCATCGGCGTGCTTTTTGAGGGTCATGCTCACCGTCCGCGCGGAGCGCGGCTTGTAGGCGTTGTCGCTGCACCACAGGCAATAGATGCCGTACAGAGTGGCGGACGGGATGGCGCTGTCCGCCTTCAGGCGGATGTAGCCCTCGGAGCGCAGGAACAGCAGCAGTACGTTGTCGGCCTCGCGGCGCGCGTCCTCGCGGTTTGCTTTCGTCTGCGAGCTTTCCATGAAGCGGAAGTTACTACTTTGCAAGCGGCGCAGCCCTTCGAGACACCAGAGAAAGATGCCCTCGATCTCGCCGCAGAGCTTGTCCGCGAGAAAGGGGTCGTCCTCGCGATCAAGCGGCTTTTTCTTCACCGACAAAATGAGCTGGCGGCGGTAAAAGCCGTCCGAGTGGTCGTAGAGCGATTCGAGGTCGCCGTTGGAAAAGGCCAGAAACCGGACGTACATCCTGCCCTGATAGCTCTGCTCGCCCTTGCGCTCCAAGTCCATCGGCATTTCGGCGGTGATGAGGGACTTGAGATAGTGCGTGGATTTCAGCGCCTCCAGCTTCATGTCGTCATCCACCATCAAAAGCTCGTGCTCCAGATCGGCGCGGGCGAAGGGGCTGCGCTCCACCTTGACGATGCTGCCGTTTTTCAGGTTGCTGCCGAGCAGCTTCTGCATCACCACGCCGATGCGGCTCTTGCCCTCGCCGCCGTTGCCCTTTAGCAGCATCATCACCTGCCCGCGGTTCGTCGGAATCAGGCAGTAGCCGAGGTATTCCTGCAAGGTCAGGATGTCCTCCGGTTCCAGCAGGTCAGACAAAAACCGCAGCCATGTTACCGGCTGCGGCGCGCTGGGGTCATATCGGATGGGAAGCCGGTTGCGGTAGAATTCTTTTTCGGCGCAAAACTCACCATTTAGAAACAGCGTGCCGTTGGCAACGTGGATGCGATCCTCCTGAATGGGCAGCTCCGGCGTGTAGGCCTCCAGCCTGAGCGTTTCCAGCAGGCTTGTGGCGCGGCGAACCGTGCCGCTGGTAAAATGCGGGCGCAGCATCTCATAGATCTGCTTGCGAATGCCTTCTTCGTCAGCAACGTGGCCCTCCACCGTGAAAAAGCTGCCGTCAACGCAGACCATCGGGTGCGCCGATAGAAAGTCCTCGCAGAACAGGACTTCGTTGAAATGATTGTCCTGCATCCAGCGGGGCGGTTCATTTCGTTCCATGTTCGTCCTCCCTGATCTGCCGGTTTCGCGCCTCCATCCGCATGAGCCGATCGTCCTTCTGCAAGTCGGCCACCACCTCGGCGCGCTCCTGCGGCGTGCCGCAGGCCAGAATGTCCAGCATATTCCCGATGCGCTCGAGCATATGGCAGGCCTCCGCATAGCGCGGGTCGATGGCGTCCTCCGGCGATTGCGGGGCACAATTCGTCTTCCAGTCCTGCAAGATTTGCAGGTAGTCTCCCAGCACGCGGAAGCAGCGCCGCTCGGTTTCCACCTGCGAGTTCCCCCGCTGTAGCCTTGCGAGAATGGACGGCTTTTGCCCGGCGATGCCGAAATCCGCCGCCAGCTTCTTCGCCGCGTCATAGCCGCTCAGGCCGAACAGCCTTGCCGCAAGGTCGATCACATCGCCGCTTGCCCCGCAGCCGAAGCAGTAGAAGTAATCCTCGTTCAGCTTCATGCTGGGCGTGCGGTCGGCGTGAAACGGACAGCAGACCATGCTGCCTTGCTGAATCGGCAGTCCGTACCGCTCCGCCGCCATGCGCGGGGTAACGGCAGCCTTCACGGTATCAAATAGGTTCATAGGCAATTTCTCCTTTCAGATTTTTGCGACAAATTTTCTTTGTCACCTGAATATACGGAGAAAAGGTCTTAGACCGACGAAATCAGGCGCATGTTCAAGAAAACAAAAAGCCCTCCTGAAATCTTGCAGAAATGCAAGCAGGAGGGCGAGAAATTTGGGGCCGCAACGTTATCATTTGGCTTTCCAATTTCATCATTTTCGCAGAAATGATGAAATTGAACGAGATATTGCGGCATGCGTATGCTATAATTGTATTAGTAAGTACGATATTGAAAAATCCTGACGGAAGAACTCACAAGAAGGAGGTACGCCATATGGACAACGAAACCGTATATCTCCCCGGAAAAATCCGCGATCGTATTCAAGACCTGATGAAGTCCCGGAAGGTCACGCAGGCAGAGCTGGCCGCGAAAATCGGCTGCTCGGAGAGTGCGCTGAGCCGCTTTATCAGCGGCAAGACGGACAAGCTGGGCGACGAGAGCATCATCCGCATCGCCCGCGTGTTTGAGGTGTCCACCGACTTTCTGCTGGGCGAGGTGGACGAGCCGGATCGCAAAAACTACGACATCTCGGAGCTTGGCCTCTCCGTCGAGGCGGCGCGGAATCTCTACACGCAGAAGGTCAATCCGAAAATCGTCAGCTACCTTCTGGAAAATCCGCAGTTTGCCGACACCACATACCAGATCGCCCGGTATCTGGACAACGAGCTGACCGCCGGATTTGCCGCGCAGAACCAGCTTTATTCGATGGTTTCGTCCATGCTGGGCGCGTCGCCGCAGGCCGCGGACGAGGTCAAAAGTCTGCGGACGCCCATCGATCAGGCGGATTTGAGCTCCATTCAGAGCTCCTTTATGAAGGCTGTCCGCGCCGTGAAAAAGGAAGCTGAGGTAGAAATGCCGCCCACGCGCCAGCTCACGGCGCAGGCGATGAAGGGCATCTATGCGGAGCTGCCCAAGGGCGGCCAAAAGCTGAACCGGAAAATCACGAAGGAACAGATTGCGGACGCGGTGGCGGCCTCCGTTTCCCACCTGCCCGGTGTTGACACGGCTCAGGTCAGGAGGCTGTTCCTCTCCATGACCGGCACGGCGGCAAGCGATGAATCCGACCAGCATGACCAATGAGCGGCTCTGCGCCTTGGCTCAGAAGGGCGACGAGGCCGCGCGGGAGCTTCTTGTGGAGAAGAATATGGGCTTCATCGTTCAAACGGCTGACCTCGTATACCGGAGTTCGTCGTTGGAGGGCAGCGACCTGAACATCGACGTGGACGATCTGGTGCAGGAGGGCAGCATTGGGCTGCTGCGCGCAGTCGATGGCTTTGACCCGGCGCGGAAGCTCAAGTTCCTGACCTATGCCGCGCCTGCCATCAAGAACACCATGCTCGACCTCGTACATACAGAGCGGATGTCCTTCGAGCATCGCATGGCGGCTGTGAAAATGAAGGACGGTGTGGAGGGCTTTAGCCTTGAGCATGTGTACCTCGATGAGATTCTGCCCGGCGATGAGCGGCTGCTGCGGATTGAAGCGATTGCCAATCCGTATGCGCTGCCTCCGGAGGAGGCTTTCATCAAAGCGGAAACCCTGTTGGAGCTTTATGCGGCGCTGGACAAGCTGGAGCCGCGGGAGCAGACGTATCTGCTGTATCGCTTTGGCTTCACGGACGACATTGAGCATACGTTGATAGGTGCGGCGATTCATTTTCATCTGAGCGAGAATCGGACGAAGCTGCTGGAGGATAGGTCTCTGGATACGCTTCGGATGGAGATGCCGTAAGACGAGGGAGCGCCGCTGCGGCGGGCTTTATATACCTTCGCTTCCTTTTCCGGCCAGTCGGATTTTGCTGCTCAAAAATCCTGCATTTGTGCCGCAACCCACGTCACAAAATCCGCCTGTCCTACTGCCGCGGAAAAGCGTTTGCCGCCACACTCTGCAATGTCGCAGAGTGCGCCGCCAACCTCTTTTCCGCGTCAGCCGGAAGCAAAGGTATAACACACTAGACTTTGCGGAGCAAAATCGTGTGCCAACAGGGCTGCTCGCGCCCCTATTGGAAACCCAGCGT
>OHDN01000916.1_pt1 | contig 16604 bp, 10 predicted proteins | sample 1566971 | NCBI WGS metagenome assembly OHDN01 (sample SAMEA3879538, study PRJEB24766) | human gut metagenome | biome: human-associated habitat; feature: feces | place: USA | collected 1985/1987
ATAAATCAACCAGCATGCTGTTAAAATCCTTGTAATCGGGAAATCTTGCATGCATTTCAAATTTTTTCAGTCCCGGAATGGTTCCGAAAAAATTTTTTACGGCGCCGCTCATCTATTTCCTTGCCGCTAATTTGATTGTATTGTAATTTTGGGAGAGACCTATGATGAAGATAGCTATTTTGGGATCGACAGGCTCCATTGGGACACAGACGTTAGATATTGTGCGGGAGCAGGGCGACATACAGGTGACGGCGATTGCGGCCGGAAGCAACATCAAAAAGCTGGAAGAGCAGATGAGAGAGTTTCATCCGCTGCTGGTATGCGTTTTTCAGGAGGACGCCGCCAAAGAACTGCGCGATCGCACGAAGGATCTGAATATCCGCGTGGTGTCCGGCATGGATGGACTTCTGGAGGTGGCGGTACAGCCGGAGAGCGAGATCCTTGTGACGGCGATTGTCGGGATGCTCGGAATCCGGCCGACCATTGCAGCCATAAAGGCAAAGAAAACGATTGCCCTGGCAAACAAAGAAACGTTAGTTACGGCAGGACATCTCATTATTCCGCTTGCAGCGGAGTATGGAGTGTCTATTCTTCCGGTAGACAGTGAACATAGTGCCATTTTCCAGTCTTTGCAGGGAAACGAAGAAAATCCGATCAGTAAAATCCTTCTTACCGCATCCGGAGGACCGTTCCGGGGCAGAAAGAAGCAGGATCTGCTCCATATACAGGTGGAAGATGCATTAAAGCATCCGAACTGGTCCATGGGACACAAGGTGACCATTGATTCTTCGACACTTGTGAACAAAGGGCTTGAGGTTATGGAAGCAAAATGGCTGTTTGGTGTGGAACTCGAACAGATTGAAGTTGTCGTGCATCCGCAGAGTGTCATTCATTCTGCTGTGGAATATGAGGATGGTGCAGTGATTGCGCAGCTTGGAACGCCGGATATGCGTCTGCCGATTCAGTATGCACTGTATTACCCAAAGCGGAAACATTTATCCGGGAAGCGTCTGGATCTTTTTGCTCTTCGTGACCTTACGTTTGAGCGCCCGGATACGGATACCTTCCGTGGGCTTTCCCTGGCATATGATGCTGCCAGAAGGGGAGGAAATATCCCAACGGTTTTTAATGCCGCAAATGAAAAGGCAGTGGCAATGTTTCTGGACAGAAAAATCGCTTATCCGGAAATTACGGAAATGATTGAAGCTGCAATGGAAGAAGTCAGCTATATCGTACATCCGGATTTAGAGCAGATCTTAGAGACAGAGCAGGCAACATATGAATATATAGGGGGCAGGTGGTAAAAAAAAATGAAAATTGTATCATTTCTTATCGCATTTGTAATATTTAGTATTGTAATTTTATTTCATGAACTGGGGCATTTTTTGCTTGCAAAGGCAAACGGAATCCGGGTAAATGAATTTTGTTTCGGCCTTGGACCGACTATCTGTGGGATACAAAAAGGCGAAACCAAATACTGCATTAAGGCATTTCCGTTTGGAGGAGCCTGCATGATGGAAGGGGAAGACGAAGATTCGACGGACAATCGTGCATTTGGTAAAAAGCCGGTATGGGGACGTATGAGCGTCGTATTTGCAGGACCTTTTTTTAATTTTATTCTTGCATTTATTTTCGCGTTTATCCTGATGAGCTGTGTGGGATATGATAAGCCCGTTCTTTCCGGGGTAATGGAAGGATATGCCGCAGAAGAGGCAGGTCTTCAGGAAGGGGATGAGATTATCCGGATGAATCATTTTTCGGTTCATTTCAGCAGAGAAATCACTGCATACGGAACATTTCATTCCGGGGAAACCATTAAAGTCACTTATGCAAGGGATGGGCAGAAACATACGACAACACTGGTTCCGAAACTGGATAAAGAGACCGGAAGATATCTGTACGGATTTCAGACCATGGGAAATGTCCGGGTAAAGGGAAACGTGCTCACAAACCTAAAAAACAGTTTTTATGAGGTGCGATACTGGATTTATACCACTATCCAGAGTCTGAAAATGCTTGTGACACGTCAGGTATCTCCAAACGAACTGAGCGGACCGGTCGGTATCGTAAAATCAATCGGAGACACCTATCAGCAGTCTGTAAAAAATGACGGGTATTACTATGCACTTTTGAATATGCTCAACTGGACGATTCTTTTATCTGCGAATCTGGGCGTTATGAATCTGCTGCCGCTTCCGGCACTGGACGGAGGCCGGCTGTTATTTCTGATTATTGAGGCGATCCGCAGAAAGCGGATTGATCCAAACAAAGAAGGCATGGTAAATCTGGTTGGTATTGTATTGTTGTTTGGACTGATGTTTATTGTTATGTTCAATGACATTCGAAAACTATTTATCTAAGAGGCTAGAGGCGTTATGATGGAGAGACATATCACAAAGGAAGTACAGATTGGAAACAGATGGATTGGCGGAAATCATCCGATTGCGATTCAGTCTATGACAAATACAAAGACAGAGGATGTTGCGGCAACGGTGGCACAGATTAAGCAGCTGACAAAAGTCGGTTGTGAAATTATCCGCTGCGCGGTTCCCACCCAGGAGGCAGCTGCGGCGCTGACGGAAATCAAAAAACAGATTACCATCCCGCTGGTTGCGGATATCCATTTTGATTACCGGCTTGCGATTGCAGCCATGGAGCACGGTGCGGATAAAATTCGTATCAATCCCGGAAACATTGGAAGTCGTGAGCGTGTAAAAGCGGTTGTGGATGTGGCAAAAGAGCGCCGGATTCCTATCCGTGTGGGCGTCAACAGCGGATCTTTAGAGAAGGGTCTCGTGGAAAAATACCATGGTGTGACCGCAGAGGGAATTGTGGAGAGCGCAATGGATAAAGTGAAACTGATCGAAGATATGGGCTATGATAATCTTGTGATCAGTATCAAATCCTCGGATGTCATGATGTGTGTCAAAGCACATGAGCTGATCGCAAAACAGACGGATCATCCGCTGCATGTGGGAATCACAGAGGCGGGAACACTGATCAGCGGGAATATCAAATCCGCAATCGGTCTGGGACTGATTTTAAACCAGGGAATCGGGGATACCATCCGTGTTTCTCTGACCGGGGACCCGTTGGAAGAGATTAAATCCGCAAAACTGATTCTTCGTACCCTCGGACTTCGCAAAGGGGGCGTGGAAGTGGTTTCCTGTCCGACCTGCGGAAGAACCCGCATTGATCTGATCGGGCTTGCCAATCAGGTAGAAACGATGGTTTCGGAATTTCCGCTTGATATCAAAGTGGCGGTAATGGGATGTGTGGTAAACGGACCGGGAGAGGCAAAGGAAGCCGATATCGGGATTGCCGGAGGTGTCGGCGAGGGTCTGATTATCAAACATGGAGAAATTTACAAAAAAGTACCGGAAGCAGAACTTCTGCCGGCACTGCGTTATGAATTGGAACATTGGAGTGAAGACTGATGTCAAAAGCATTTCGTGAAGCCTTTCCGACACTGAAACTGGAGGAAGAACTCGAAGGGCTGTTAGATACAACTGAAGTGACAAAAATAAGTGCGAATCATGAACATACTCATATTCGCATTTATTTGCGTGCAAAAAGACTTATTTTCAAAAAAAACATATGGAAACTTGAAAAAGCGATTACCGAACAGATTTTTCAGAACCGGGCCATACAGGTAAAGATCATAGAGTCTTATGAGCTTTCCGAACAGTATACCCCGAAGTCTCTGATAGAGGTGTATAAGGACAGTATTTTAGATGAACTGAATGCCTACAGTGTGCTCGAATACAATCTGTTGCGGACGGCGGACATGGAATTTCCGGAAGAGGACCGTCTGATTCTGACGATGGATGAGACTATTATTGCCAAAACCCGTACGGATGAGATTATCGAATTTTTAGAGAAAGTGATCTGTGAGCGCTGTGGAATGAATTTGAAAATATTTCCACAATACCGGAAACCGCAGGAGAGCAAATACCGGAAAAATTCCGAAGAACAGATCCGGCAGGAAGTGGCAGGAATTGTTGCGCGGACGAAGCTGGTTATGGAAGGAAAATCCCAGGAAACGGAAGAAAAAGAGAAAACTGTCGAAACAGAAGAAAAAACAAAGACAATTGCAAAAACGGCAGGAAATCGTGCAGACACTTCAAAAAATGGTACAAATTATGCAAAACCAAAGCAGAAGTTTGAAAAGCGGGGAGAGTTCCGCCGGAAATTCGAGTCGGATAACGGCAAAAAATCCATGAATCCGGATGTAATATACGGAAGAGACTTCGAAGAAGAGAGCATGGAGATTGAGAAGATTGACGGACCGATCGGAGAGGTTGTGATCCGCGGAAAGATTCTGTCGGTAGATACCCGTGAGATCCGCAATGAAAAGACCATCATTATTTTTTCCGTGACGGATTTTACCGATACGATTGTTCTTAAAATTTTTGCGAGAAATGATGATGTACCGGAGCTGTTAAAAGAAATCAGCGGGGGAAAGTTTGTGCGTGTCAAAGGTGTTGCAACCATTGATAAGTTCGACAGTGAACTTACCATCGGTTCTATCGTCGGAATCAAGAAATGCGCCGATTTTACAACGGTCCGTATGGATACCAGCGTAGAAAAACGCATAGAGCTGCACTGCCATACCAAAATGAGTGATATGGATGGCGTTTCAGATGTCAAGGATATTGTCAAGCGTGCCATGAAATGGGGGCATAAGGCGATTGCCATTACCGATCACGGGGATGTGCAGGCGTTCCCGGATGCCAATCATACTGTACCGTCCGATTCGGATTTTAAAGTCATTTACGGCGTGGAGGCATATCTGGTCGATGATTTAAAGGGGATGGTGACGGACAGCCAGAACCAGGATCTGGATGCAGATTATGTGGTATTTGATTTGGAGACAACCGGATTTAGTCCGGAGACCAACCGCATTATAGAGATCGGTGCGGTGAAGGTGCAGAACGGAAAGATCGTGGACAAATTCTCAACGTTTGTCAATCCACAAGTGCCGATTCCGTTTCGGATTGAGCAGCTGACGTCGATCAATGATTCCATGGTGATTGATGCACCTGTCATTGCAGACATTCTTCCGGAATTTATGAAATTCTGCGAGGGATGTGTTATGGTTGCCCATAATGCCGATTTCGATATGAGTTTTATCAAGAAAAACTGCCAGAGGCTGGATATTCCATGCAAGCCGACGATTGTGGATACGGTTGCCCTGGCGCGTGTCCTGCTTCCGAATCTGAACCGTTTTAAGCTGGATACGGTTGCAAAAGCGCTGGGAGTATCCCTGGAAAATCACCATCGTGCAGTGGATGATGCCGGATGTACGGCAGAGATTTTTGTGAAGTTTATTGAGATGCTCCGGGAGCGCGGTATGTCTACCCTGGACGAAGTGAATGCAATGGGAACCTCATCGGTGCAGAATGTACAAAAGATGCCGACTTATCATGCGATCATTCTTGCCACCTGCGATCAGGGGCGGACAAACCTGTATAAGCTGATTTCGCTGGCGCATATCAAATATTATCACCGGCGTCCGAGGATTCCGAAGAGTGAATTTATCAGGTACCGGGATGGACTTCTGATCGGGTCTGCCTGCGAAGCGGGAGAGTTGTACCGGGCAATTTTAAATGGCCGTCCGGAGGAAGAAATTTCTAGACTGGTAAACTTTTATGATTATCTGGAAATCCAGCCGCTCGGAAACAATGCATTCCTTGTAAGAGATGAAGATTCTCCGGTTGCGTCCAATGACGATCTGATTGAGATCAATAAAAAGATTGTCCGGCTCGGTGAACAGTTCCATAAGCCGGTGGTGGCAACCTGTGATGTGCATTTTTTAGATCCGGAGGATGAAATTTACCGGAGAATTATCATGGCAGGGCAGGGATTTAAAGATGCGGATGAGCAGGCTCCCCTTTTTCTGCGGACGACGGAAGAGATGCTGAAAGAATTTGCCTATCTTGGAAGTGAAAAAGCAGAAGAGGTTGTTATTACAAACACAAACCGGATTGCGGATATGTGCGAAAAAATTTCTCCCGTTCGTCCGGATAAGTGTCCGCCGGTCATTGAAAATTCGGACCAGATGCTGCGTGACATCTGTTACAACAAAGCACATAAAATGTATGGAGATCCACTGCCGGAAATTGTGCAGGAACGTTTAGACCGGGAATTAAATTCCATTATCAGCAATGGGTATGCTGTGATGTATATCATTGCGCAGAAGCTGGTTTGGAAATCCAACGAAGACGGCTACCTGGTCGGATCGCGTGGATCGGTCGGAAGTTCTTTCGTTGCGACAATGTCCGGTATTACGGAGGTGAACCCGCTGCATGCGCATTATCTGTGCAAACATTGCCAGTACAGCGATTTTGATTCGGATCTGGTAAAATCTTTTTCCGGCCGAAGTGGATGTGATATGCCGGATAAGCTCTGTCCGCGCTGCGGAAAACCGCTTTCCAAAGAAGGGTTTGATATTCCGTTTGAGACGTTCCTGGGATTTAAGGGAAATAAAGAGCCGGATATCGACCTGAACTTTTCCGGAGAGTACCAGAGTAAGGCACATAAATACACCGAAGTTATCTTCGGGGAGGGACAGACCTTTAAGGCAGGAACGATCGGTACGCTGGCGGATAAGACGGCATTCGGTTATGTCAAAAATTATTATGAAGAGCGCGGCGTACATAAGAGAAACTGTGAAATTGACCGGATCGTGCTTGGATGTGTCGGGGTGCGTCGTACTACGGGACAGCATCCGGGTGGTATCGTTGTTCTTCCGATGGGGGAACAGATTTATACATTTACCCCGGTTCAGCATCCAGCAAATGATATGACGGTCGATATTACGACCACACATTTTGATTATCACTCGATTGACCATAATCTTTTAAAACTTGACATTCTCGGGCACGATGATCCTACCATGATCCGTATGCTGCAGGATCTGACGGGCGTAGATCCGACGCAGATCCCGCTGGATGATAAGGCTGTCATGTCGCTGTTTCAGGATACTTCCGCACTTGGCATCACGCCGGATGATCTGGTGAACTGCCAGCTGGGGGCATTGGGTATCCCGGAGTTTGGTACAGACTTTGCCATGGGCATGTTAATTGATACACAGCCAAAAGAATTTTCGGATCTGGTGCGTATTGCAGGGCTGTCCCATGGTACGGACGTATGGCTTGGCAATGCACAGACACTGATTCAGGAAAAGAAGGCAACGATTTCTACCGCCATCTGTACAAGGGATGATATCATGATCTATCTGATCAGTATGGGACTGGATTCCGAGGAATCGTTTAAGATTATGGAGAATGTCCGGAAGGGAATTGTGGCAAAAGGAAAATGTGACAAATGGCCGGAATGGAAGCAGGATATGATCGATCACAATGTACCGGACTGGTATATCTGGTCCTGTGAGAAGATTAAGTACATGTTCCCGAAAGCCCATGCAGCCGCGTATGTTATGATGGCATGGCGCATTGCCTACTGTAAAGTGTTTTATCCGCTGGCTTACTATGCAGCATATTTTTCTATCCGTGCGACCGCTTTCAGTTATGAGCTGATGTGTCAGGGAAAAGAAAAACTGGAAGGATATATGCATGAGTACGAAAAGCGCAAGGACGAGCTCTCCAAAAAAGAGCAGGATACCTACAAAGATATGCGTCTGGTACAGGAAATGTATGCCAGAGGATTTGAATTTCTTCCGCTGGATATCTATAAGTCAGAACCGCATCATTTTCAGATTGTGGATGGAAAACTGCTGCCGGCGCTCAATACGATTGACGGACTTGGCGATAATGCGGCAGTTGCGATTGCAGAAGCGGCAAAAGACGGAATTTTTCTGTCCAAAGATGATTTTAGGGAACGGACAAAAGTATCAAAGACCACCATAGAACTGATGAGTGATCTGGGATTGTTTGGCGATATGCCGGAATCCAATCAGCTTTCCCTGTTTGATTTTGGCGCGTAATGTTATGGAAGTTTTGAAAAACAAAAGAGGAGGAACCGCATGTTTGGGTTCCTCCTCTTTTACAGTCTTATACATTTATTTTTTGATAACGCCGGGATGGAAAGCGGTGAGTGTTCCCGGATGATCGGTCGGTGTACAGAACATTTCTTTTGTCTTAAAATCGGTAAAATAGATGTAACTGGAAGTGACGTTGATATTGGAGTAATTGCCCTGTGCCAGTTCCTGATATCCACTGCCGTCATTTTTGATCATACAAAGGGCCGGATTGTCTTCGGAATAGCGCTGATAAAAAATACTGCTTCCGTATACATTGTAGAGATCCAGACTGTCCTTGGTAAGTGTAACCGGATGACCGGCTTTCATATTGGTATGTACCAGGGCGTTGTTCTGATCCACATCCATATAATAAACATTGTCGTCACTGGTTACGATCGGTTTAAAAGAATTACATTCATAGACTTTGCTTAAACTGTCACTGGCGGTATCCAGCTGATAGATGGCACCGTCACTTTCCGTTCCGCTGGTATAAATATACTGACCCAGCGTGCTGCATGTAAAAATGTAAGGCGAATATACTTTTTTGCGTCCTTCGCCATCGATTCCGATCTTGTAAAGCGTTGTAGCATCCTTGTCATCATAGTGCAGATAATAAATGTAGTTTCCGACAAGCGAGGCATACAGGCAGGGATCTTTGTCTAAAATTTTAGTGTTTTCCCCATTCTGGTCAATTCTGCACAGACTGTTTCTTGCGTAGGAGAAGAAATCAAATCCGGTTCCATTATTTTCATTATTGCGTACATAGTATACATAATGGTCATCGGCGTTGATATACATGACACGGTCATAACTGAGTTTTTTCAGATGATTGCCGTTTGTATCCATGGAATACAGCCGGTAATCGTCATCCGGATTGGCAAAATAAACGGTTCCGTTTTTCTCACAGAACAAACCGGCATTGTATAGGTTTCCGGCAGTATTTCCGTTGACATAGCTTGTGTTGTATTTGATCTTGCTTTTCTGATGGCTGTAAAATCCCAGTCCCGCAACTACCACGACCAAAACAGCAATTATAATTATGGGCAAACGTTTTTTCATAATATCGAGTCCTCCTTGGTAAGTTGTATCTTGCCTTTTATACCTTTGTGTTATAAAATTTTATCATAAATCATGAAGGAGCGCTATATGAAAGATTTACTAGATATCCGAAAAGATATTGATAAAATTGACGAGCAGATCGTAAAACTCTATGAGGAACGGATGAAACTGACCTCGGATGTGGCTGAATACAAAATAAACACCGGCAAGCAGGTTTTTGACAAAGAGAGGGAGGAATCCAAGCTGGCAACGCTGCAGAAAAAAGCGGAAAGTGATTTTACCAGACACGGAATCCGTGAACTTTTTGAGCAGATCATGGCGATGAGCCGTAAGAAACAGTATAAACTGCTGACGGAGCATGGAATTATGCCTCCGCAGGAGTTTGAGCCGATTCACACGCTGGATTATTCCAATGCAAGGATTGTTTTTCAGGGACTCGAAGGTGCCTACAGCCAGCTTGCCATGGAACAGTTTTTTGGAGAAAACTGCAATAATTTCCATGTGGAGAGCTGGAAAGATGCCATGGAGGCCATTAAGAACGGGGAAGCGGATTATGCGGTACTCCCGATCGAGAATTCCTCGGCAGGAATTGTCTCGGAAAATTATGATCTTCTGGTGGAATATGATAATTATATTGTCGGGGAGCAGATCATCCGTATTGATCATGCACTTTTAGGATTGGAAGATGCGGATGAGAGAGATATCCGTACCGTGTATTCGCACAAACAGTCACTGATGCAGTGCAGTGAATTTCTGGACAGTCATGCGGACTGGGAAAAATTCAGTGTCAGCAATAATGCCGTTGCAGCCAAGAAGGTCAAAGAGGATGGGGAGATTTCCCAGGCGGCGATTGCCAGTGCAAAAAATGCCCAGATTTATGGGTTGAAAGTATTACGCAATTCCATTCAGAATAATAAAAATAATTCGACCCGGTTTATTGTTGTGACAGGGAAAAAAGTATATACCGATCAGGCAGACCGGATCAGCATCTGTTTTGAGATCAATCACGAAAGCGGTGCTTTATATCATGCACTGTCGCATTTTATTTATAATGGACTGAATATGACAAATATCCAGTCACGTCCGTTACAGAATAAAAACTGGGAATATCGTTTCTTTGTTGATTTTGAGGGAAGATTTGAGGATCATGCAGTGCAGAATGCGCTGCGCGGACTTCGGGACGAAACAATTGCATTCCGGATTCTTGGTACGTATTAGTCAGAATTGGTGAAAGAAGGTGGGCGTATGGCAATTCACACATTTGCAGCAATTTATATTGGCACATACGATGTGAGCCTGAAGGTATTTGAGTTTACAAACAGAAAAAAGTTTCATGAGGTGGATCACATCCGGTCCCGGCAGGAACTGGGAAAAGGCACTTATGGCACAGGGACAATCGGATATGAGCAGGTGGAAGAACTTTGTGAAACACTGGCGCAGTTTAAAGAGATTATGGAAAGCTACAAGGTAGACAGTTATGAAGTCTGTGCAGCAGCCGCACTCCGGGATACCACAAATGAGATATTTGTCCTTGACCAGATTTATCTTAGAACCGGATTCCGGGTAAAGGTGTTAAGCAACTCGGAACACCGTTTTATCAGTTATAAAGCGGTGGCTGGCAGTCCGGTGTTTGAGGAGATGATAAAGACGAGTGCAGCAGTCGTGGATGTCGGCGGGGCGAGTGTGCAGATCACATTATTCCGTGACGGGAAAATGATCACGACACAACACATGGAAACAGGCATTATGCGCCTGCGGAATCTGCTTGGAGACCGCGGATACTCCCTGAAAATGTATGAAAACCAAATTGAGGAATATGTCAATAAAAAACTCGAGGGATTTCGCTCCATGTACATGAATACGCCGGTGGATTATCTGATCCTGATCAGTGACTATGCCGGCGGCCTGGTCAAAAAAATTGAGGAAAAAGGCGGAAAAAGCCGGCAGGTAAAGCTGGATAAATTCTCTAAATTTATCGATAAACTGCTCAAAAAAACGCTGGAGGAGATCACAGCGGAATTAAATCTTTCAGATGAGAGGGAACCGCTGATCATTCCGGCACTTGTGCTGTATAAGATGATGGCACAGAATGTGAATCCAAAAGAGGTATGGGTGCCGGGAGCAAACATTCAGGATGGTATGGCATTTGATTATGCACAGCACAATAAACTGCTGGCATCGACACATGATTTTGATGCGGATGTCATTTCGGCGGCCACATTTTTATCGGAGCATTACCACAGTTTTTCTCCACACATTCAGACACTTTCCAAGCTATCCATTAAGATTTTTGATGCGATGAAACAGGAACACGGACTTGGAAAGCGGGCGCGTCTGCTGCTTCAGGTGGCTACAATCCTGCATGACTGTGGAAAGTATGTCAGCTTTGCGGAAGCGTCGGAGAGTACGTATCATATTATCATGTCCTCAGAGATTATCGGTCTGACCCATCAGGAGCGCGAGATTGTTGCACAGATCGTGCGCTACAATACTCTTCCGCTGGATCCGTATGAGGAAGTCGCTGATGTATTGAGCCAGGAAGAGTATCTTTGTGTGGCAAAACTTTCGGCAATTCTTCGTGTGGCAAATGCGCTGGATCAGAGTCATAAACAGAAGTTTAAAAATATCCGGATCGCGGTAAGGGAGAGAAAACTCGTGATTACGGTCGAGGCATTTGAGGATATTGCGCTGGAACAGGCATTGTTTGACGCAAAGACCTCTTATTTTGAAAATGTATACAGCATGAAACCTGTTTTAAAAGAGAAGCGTATTTATAACTATTAGATCGGAGGGCTTTTATGGACACAAAAATAGATTTTAAAGATCCGGCATATTATGAAAACCGTGAGCTCAGCTGGATTAAGTTTGACCAGCGTGTATTAAGTGAAGCAAGAGATAAATCCATTCCGCTTTTGGAGCGGTTGAAATTTGTCAGTATTACTTCTTCCAATCTGGATGAATTTTTTATGGTAAGGGTGGCATCCTTAAAGGATATGGTACACGCAAAATATAAAAAGCGTGATATCGCCGGAATGACCGCCACGGAGCAGCTTTCCGCCATCAATAAACAGGCGCGGGAACTGGTCAATATCCAGTACAGTACTTTCAGCCGTTCCCTGATGCCGCTTCTGCGTAAAGAAGGAATTTATCTTCTGGATGCACATGAGGATCTGAACGAGGAACAGGCGCGTTTTGTGGATCGCTATTTTATGGAAAATGTATATCCGGTACTCACCCCGATGGCAGTGGATGCGTCGCGTCCGTTTCCGCTGATTCGCAATAAGACACTGAATATTGCAGCACTTCTGACCGGAAAGAAAACGGAGGATGAGACTGTGTTTGCGACCGTGCAGGTGCCAAGTGTTCTGCCGCGTCTGGTACAGATTCCAAGCGAAGGGGAAACGAAGTCTTTCATTCTGCTTGAGCAGATTATAGAACGCAACATAGGCATACTGTTTTCCAATTACAAGGTATTGTGTGCGTATCCGTACCGGATCATGCGAAACGCAGATCTGACGATTGATGAGGATGAGGCATCGGATTTGCTGAAAGAGATTGAGAACAAATTAAAGATGCGTCAGTGGGGAGAAGTTATCCGTCTGGAAATTGAAGAGAAGGTAGATAAAAAGCTTCTGAAATTTTTAAAGACGGAGCTGAAAGTGTCGGATGAGGATATTTTTCAGATTGCAGGTCCGATCGATCTGACTTTTCTGATGAAAATGTATGGCATCGACGGGTACGATCATCTCCGCTATAAACCGTATACGCCGCAGCAGGTGCCGGAAATTACACCGGGAAGTGACATTTTTGCCGCAATCCGCAAAGGGGATATTTTTCTGCATCATCCATACGAAACCTTTGATCCGGTTGTGGATTTCATCCGGCAGGCATCCAAAGATCCGGATGTCCTGGCGATTAAACAGACACTGTATCGTGTCAGCGGAAATTCCCCGATTATCAGCAGTCTGGCACAGGCAGCGGAAAACGGCAAGCAGGTGTCGGTTCTGGTTGAGCTGAAAGCCCGTTTTGATGAGGAGCACAACATTGTCTGGGCGAAAAAACTGGAACAGGCAGGCTGTCATGTGATCTATGGTCTCGTTGGCCTTAAAACACACAGCAAGATCGCACTGGTGGTCCGCCGGGAAGAGGACGGAATCCGCCGCTATGTTCATCTGGGAACCGGAAACTATAACGATTCGACGGCAAAATTATATACGGACTGTGGAATCTTTACCTGCAAAGAGTCGATCGGGGAGGATGCCACAGCGGTATTTAATATGTTATCCGGATATTCCGAACCGCTGGCATGGAATGAACTGGTGCTGGCACCATACTGGCTGCGGGATAAATTTTTGCGCCTGATCGGCAGGGAAGCGAAAAACGCGCGGCAGGGAAGAGAAGCCCGTATCGTGGCAAAGATGAATTCTCTCTGTGATCCGGGCATTATTGCGGCGCTGTATGAGGCATCTGCAAGCGGTGTAAAGATTGATCTGATCGTGCGCGGAATCTGCTGTCTGCGCGTCGGAATTCCGGGAGTGAGTGAGAATATCTCCGTGCGTTCTATTGTGGGAAATTTCCTGGAGCACAGCCGTATTTTCTATTTTTATAATGACGGCAATCCGGAAGTATTTATGGGAAGTGCGGACTGGATGCCGCGAAATCTTGACCGGCGTGTAGAGATTGTTTTCCCGGTGATTGAGGAGGAACTCAAAGAAAAAGCACTGCATATTCTGCATGTGGAACTGGAAGATAATGTGAAAGCGCGTGTGATGCAGCCGGATGGTACTTATGAAAAACTTGACAAGCGGGGCAAGGTTCTGATAAACTCACAGGAGCAGTTTTGTGCGGAGGCAAAAGCAGCAGTGCCGGATCAGAATCCGGGAAATAACCAGCGGCTGTTTATTCCGGCAGAACCGGCGGAATAAATTTACAGAAAACAGTTGACAATACCGTAATCAGGTGGTATAGTCAAATGGTTGTTAAGAAACAAGTAGAGTATCCACTCTCACCTAAGCGCAATCGGGCGACTTAGTGTTCATACTTTTAGCATGTTATATGAATGTTAGATGTAATAGTGGATAGTCTGCCTATCCACTATTTTTTATTGGAGGTACAAAACCATTAGCGAATTAATGATTAACGAACAGATCAGAGACAGAGAGGTTCGTCTGATCGGACCGGATGGCGAGCAGATTGGTGTTGTCTCATCCAGAGAGGCACAGAAAATTGCAGATGAAGCCGGTCTTGACCTTGTCAAGATTGCTCCGAATGCAAAGCCGCCTGTATGCAAGGTAATTGATTACGGTAAGTATCGTTATGATCTTGCACGTAAGGAAAAGGATGCAAAGAAGAAGCAGAAGACAGTGGAATTAAAAGAAATCCGCCTGTCACCAAACATTGACACCAATGATTTGAACACCAAGATGAACGCTGCAAAGAAGTTCCTCGCAAAAGGCAATAAAGTCAAGATCACACTTCGTTTCCGTGGTCGCGAGATGGCACATATGAACAGCAGTAAGCACATCTTAGATGATCTTGCTGAGCAGCTTTCCGATATCGCAGTAGTGGAAAAAGCACCGAAGATCGAGGGAAGAAGCATCGGTATGGTGTTGGCAGAGAAGAGATAACATTTATTAAGGAGGAATACACAATGCCAAAAATTAAGACAAACAGAGCAGCAGCAAAGCGTTTCAAAGCAACCGGAACCGGAAAGTTAAAGAGAAACAAGGCTTACAGAAGACATATCTTAACAAAGAAAACAACAAAGAATAAGAGAAATCTCAGAAAAGCAGCAATGATGGATCAGACAAACATCAAGAACATGAAGAAGATTTTACCATACATCTAAGATTTGTTAAGGAGGATATAGGAAATGGCAAGAGTTAAAGGCGGATTAGGCGCTAAGAAAAGACATAACAGAACTTTAAAGTTAGCAAAGGGATACAGAGGAGCTCGTTCCAAGCAGTATCGTGTAGCTAAGCAGTCCGTAATGAGAGCCTTAACAAGTTCTTATTCTGGACGTAAAGAGAGAAAGAGACAGTTCCGTCAGTTATGGATTGCTCGTATCAACGCGGCAGCTCGTATGAACGGACTTTCTTACAGCCAGTTCATGCACGGATTAAAAGTAGCAGGAGCTGATTTAAACCGTAAGGTATTAGCTGACATGGCTGTTACAGATGCAGCAGGTTTTGCAAAGCTTGCAGAAGTTGCAAAGAAAGCATTAGCTTAGTCATCGGAAAAATGTTGGGTAGAAAACTCCGGACAAGTTGTTTGTCCGGAGTTTTTTGAAAAATATACGGGGAAAGGTATTGGAAACAATGGAAAAAAGAGAACAGCTCGGAAGCAGACTTGGGTTTATTATGCTCTCGGCAGGATGTGCAATCGGATGCGGAAATGTATGGAAGTTTCCCTGGATGTGCGGACAAAACGGCGGTGGCAGTTTCATGCTTGTCTATGTGATCTGTCTGCTCATTTTAGGGCTTCCGGCAATGGTGATGGAACTTTCCGTAGGACGTGCGGCACAGACAAGTCCCTTGTATATGTATGAGAAACTTTCCGGAAAACGCAAATGGAAAATTCCGGGGATTGTGTGTCTGATTGGAAATATTGCACTGATCGCGTTTTATTCCGTTGTTGCAGGCTGGATTATTTATTATTTTGTGAAGTTTCTTACCGGTCAGAATGCGGATTTGGGATTTGAAAAAATGATCACAACACCATCCGTAAATGTTGGTTACCTGTTGATCACGGTTGTGATTACATTTGTGATTTTGAGTTTCCGGCTGCAGGGAGGCCTTGAACGCATTACCAAATATATGATGTCGGCGCTTCTGGTGCTGATGCTGGTGTTGGCGATCCACAGTTTTACGCTTTCCGGCGCAAAGGATGGGCTGGCTTTTTATCTGATTCCGGACCTTTCCAAAATATCAGGTACAATGATTGTAAAAGCAATGAATCAGGCGTTTTTCACGTTGTCGGTCGGTATGGGTGGCATGGCGATCTTTGGAAGCTACATCGGGAAAGAGCGTTCCCTTTTGGGAGAATCCGTAAATATCATTGTTTTAGATACGTTTGTAGCAGTTGTTGCAGGCATGATTATGTTTCCTGCCTGCGATACCTATAATCTTGAAGTGACTGCGGGACCAAGCCTTTTGTTTGATACGATGGCGAGTGTGTTTAACCATATGCAGGGCGGACGCTGGTGGGGTGCGCTGTTTTTCCTGTTCATGGTGTTTGCTGCCATGTCAACGGTATTTGGAGTATGTGAGAATCTGCTTGCCATGATCCGGGAACTGACGGGCTGGTCACGTCCGGTGGGATGTATTGTCTGCGGGATTGGGACGTTTCTTGTGGCATTGCCAACGGCGCTGGGGTACAGTCTGATTCGTTTTCAGCCGTTTGCAAAAGGCACGGCATGGCTGGATTTGTGGGATTTTATTGTGTCTAACAATGCGATGCCGCTCGGCTCACTGATACTGGCGCTGTTTTGCTGTACACGCCGGGGATGGGGGTGGAACAATTTCCTGCAGGAGGCCAATGCGGGAAAAGGCTTAAAAATCAA
>OHDN01000932.1_pt1 | contig 16456 bp, 10 predicted proteins | sample 1566971 | NCBI WGS metagenome assembly OHDN01 (sample SAMEA3879538, study PRJEB24766) | human gut metagenome | biome: human-associated habitat; feature: feces | place: USA | collected 1985/1987
ATCGCACGCCGTGCCGGTCTGCTGCACGACATCGGCAAGGTGCCCGACGACGAACCCGAATTGCCGCACGCAATCATCGGTATGAAACTCGCCGAAAAATACAAGGAGAAGCCCGAGGTTTGCAACGCCATCGGCGCCCACCACGACGAAATCGAGATGTCGTCGCTTATCGCCCCGATCATCCAGGTCTGCGATGCCATTTCGGGTGCCCGTCCGGGTGCCCGCCGAGAGGTAGTCGAAAGCTACATCAAGCGTCTGAAGGAGATGGAGGACATCGCGCTCTCCTACCCCGGCGTAGTGAAGACCTATGCGATCCAGGCAGGCCGCGAGCTGCGCGTAATCGTCGGTGCAGAGAAACTCTCCGACATGGAGTCCGAAAGCCTGTCGCACGACATCGCCAAGAAGATCCAGGACGAAATGACGTACCCAGGTCAGGTAAAAATTACCGTCATCCGCGAAACGCGATCCGTGGCATACGCAAAATAGGATATTACCCCGAAAATACGATGTCTGTCAATACGGACAATCCATCGGCAGTCCCTCCTTTTCAAAGGAGGGACTGCGGCATAAGTAAGGGCAGGTAAAAATCACCGTCATCCGCAAAACCCGATCCGCAACGGATCTAACGCAACGATACTCCCAACACCGATCCCGATCATACTGGCCGGGATTTTTTACGCAAAAATCGATCTTTTGCGTGCCTGCCGCCCCGAGCGTCTCCCCGCCCTCCGTCCGATGAAAATATCGGCAATCATATCTTTTTAATGTGCCATTTCTAACGATCGCAGCATCGAATCCGGCGGTCGATTATTCGCATCCCGTAGCCGTGTCTATGCCCCTCCCCAAAATCCCCTACGGGGAGGAGATTTTGGGTGCTGCGCACTCAAAGAGATGCACGAAAATATACGATCCCGGGAATATATTACGTATCTTTGAAGAGCGGAATACCTATTCCGACAAACCATGCAGCCGTCTTGAGTTGCAGCGAGCGCAAGAAAACGCCCCAAAACAGCGATCATCGCGGAGGAATAATCCGGTGCAGATCGCGATTCGGAACGACGTTATTATCGAAAATATATACATTATGGGAAAAATACGCCTCCTTCTACTCCTTGTCCTGACAATTCCCTGCATCGCCCGGGGACAAATCACCATTCGTCAGACCGCCATCGTCGAAAAAGCCGTCCTTCGTCCGGAGCGTTTCGACAGCCTGGAAAATATCGTTCCGACAGAGCGTGACAAAACGTATAATCTGAAAAAATACCTCGAACAGGAGGTCTTTTTCATTCCCGTCGCGCAACCGGTCCTTCAAAAAGCCCTCGAAGGCGAGCGCCTCCTTGCGGCCGCGCAAAAAACACTGGATAGTCTATGCGAACTCCAACAAGCCTGCACGGATTCCATACGACAATTAACGAGTAAAGGCCAAAGAATCAACCTCTTCAGGAGGAATGACAAAATCGCGGAAAAAAGTGCAGAATTACAACAGCGGTCCCTCTCCTTAATCTACCCCATCGACCAACAGGAACAAAAAATCAATCGCATAAAATACGCCTATCCCTCTTATTCACCCTACCGCCGTGCCCAACAGGGCGGCTTCTATCGAAGCGACTCTCTGGGCAACGCCTCCGGTTCGGTCGCCTACTCCGAAATCGCCAACAGATATTATACCGTCATCGACCTTATGACAGGATCGGTGAACGACCGGGGAGAAGGACGCTTCACCCGGGCCAAGGAGCGATTCTCGCAACTCGCCTTCCTGCTGAAAGAACGCGATGCGGACAACTACCTACTCTGGTATTTCCGCGATGTCAGCGACCTGAACAAAGAGGGGAATTTCGGCTATCGCATAGACAACGAGAGCTACGACATTTACTTCTCGCTCCTGAGTTCCTACTTCGTCAAGGCACGACAACTCTTCGTGGGCAAGAACCTCCTGGCCAGAAACGATAAAACCGGATTCGTGGACATCAACACCGGCGAGATTGTCCAGGTAAACAAAGGCAGCAAATGGCGGTGCGAGGAGTTGACGCTCATCGAACTGGAAAACATACCGGTCCTGGTTCCCTTTTATCTGCTGACCAACGAAGCCGGCGAAACGATCAAGCTGCCGCTGCCCCCGAAAATCAGAAACAAAGATTACCCGACGGTCGATTTCATCACGGAAAGCCGCGATCTTTACGACAAGCGGCAACTTCAACTCCGTGAGGAGCAACGCAGAGTCGAAGAGGAAGCCCGGGAAAAAGTCCGGCAACAGGAAGAAACGGCTTTCCGGACGGAATGTATCCGCAAATACGGACAACAACTCGGCACCCTGATCGCCGAAGGCAAGGTAACGCTCGGCATGAGCCGGGAAATGTGCACCCTGGCCTGGGGAGAACCCTTCCGCAATAACCGGACAATCGTCGCCGGAACCGTCCACGAACAGTGGGTATATGGCTGGCACAACTATCTTTATTTCGAGAACGGCAAGCTGGTTGCCATTCAGGACTGACCCGAAAATGAACGAGCCATTGAAAAAACATATCGAACAGGCGATCCTCCCCCGTTACGAACATTTCGACCGTGCCCACGGACCCGAACACGCCCGGACAGTCATCGAACAGAGTCTGGCACTGGCCCGGCATTACCAGGTCGATCGGCAGATGGTTTACGCAATTGCGGCCTACCACGACGTGGGACTGGAGAAAGGACGGGAGATGCACCATATCCATTCGGGGGAGATCCTCGCTGCGGATACAAAACTGCGGCAGTGGTTTTCGCCGCAGCAGATCGCCGTCATGCGTGAGGCGGTGGAAGACCACCGCGCCTCGTCGGACCACGAACCCCGCACGATTTACGGACGCATCGTTGCCGAAGCCGACCGTTGTATCGACCCACCGACCATCGTCCGCCGCACGATACAATACGGGCTGGCGAACTATCCGGAGCTGGACCGCGAGGATCAATATCGCCGCTGTGTCGATCACCTGACACATAAATACGCGGAAGGAGGCTATCTCCGACTCTGGATCCCGGAATCGGACAATGCCCTGCGCCTCGCACGACTGCGCGAGCTGATCCGCAACCGCCAAGAGCTTCGGCGGCTTTTCGACGAAATATTCGACCGGGAGATGGCTGCGAACGGCTGAAAAACCGAGCCCCATTTACCGATGCCTTTCCCGGCTTTATAAAATCGGAATTGCTTCTCAGTATAACCCGTTACCGGCTCCGACCGGACGCGCAGATCTGATGTCGGATGCAAAAATCACGGATACGACGAAAAAGGGGCGGCTCTTTTGCAGAGCCGCCCCGAATCATCCGATCGGACGGAAACTATTTTTGCTGAATGAACGGAAGTTTCACGACCTCGGCCTTCATCAGCTTCTCGCGGATCACGATGGCGATCTGCGTGCCGACCTTGGCGAACTCCTTCTTCACGTAACCCATACCGATCCCCTGTTTCAGACAGGGCGACATCGTACCCGAAGTCACCTGGCCGATGATATCGCCCTCAGGAGAGGCGATCTGGTAACCATGACGCGGAATACCGCGATCGATCATCTTGAAACCGACCAGCTTGCGGGTCAAACCGCCGGCCTTCTGCTCTTCCATCAGTTTACGGTCGATGAACTCCTTGCCATCGACGAACTTGGTCAGCCAGTTCAGGCCCGCCTCGATGGGCGAAGTCGTATCGTCGATATCATTACCGTAGAGGCAGAAACCCATCTCCAGACGCAACGTGTCGCGGGCACCGAGGCCGATGTTCTTCAGCCCCTCCTTCGACCCCTCCTGCCAGAGAGCCTTCCAGAGTTTCTCACCGTCTTCGTTGGCCACATAGATCTCGCAGCCGCCCGCACCGGTGTATCCCGTAATCGAAAGAATCGCATCCACACCGGCAACCTTCAGCTTCTTGAACGTATAGTATTCCATATCCTCCACCGGCTCGGTGCACAGCTTCTGCACGATCTTCATCGCATTGGGACCCTGGATCGCCAGTTGGCAGATCTCGTCCGAAGCGTTGTAGAGCTGCTTGCCATGACCGGCCTCCAAGCCGAATTTCTTGCCCTCTTCGACGATATGGTTCCAATCCTTGTCGATATTGGCCGCATTGATTACGAGCAGATAAGTTTCGGCATCGATCCGGTAAACCAGCAGGTCGTCCACGATACCTCCCTTGCCGTTGGGCATGGTGGTATATTGCACCTTCCCGTCGTAAAGCGCCGCAACATCGTTGGTCGTGATATGCTGCAGGAACGCTTCGGCCTTGGGACCTTTTACCCAGACCTCGCCCATGTGACTCACGTCGAATACGCCCGCGTTGTTGCGCACGGCCAGGTGCTCTTCGTTGATGCCCGTAAATTCGATCGGCATGTTGTAACCTGCGAACTCGGCCATCTTAGCGCCGTTCGCAATGTGATGTTTGGTAAAAACCGTTGTTTTCATTGTCTGTTATCGATTTAATTATCAGTTATTTGATTATCAGTCTTATTCGCGGAGCTTCACGCCCATCCGGGGACAGCGGTGAAACTCCTTCGTGCGGTCGAACAGGTAGCGGTAGGTCGTATGCATCTTGTGCTTGGTGGCGCATACGTAACTCTCCATCATGCGCATCATCACCGGATTGAAATCGCCGATCCACGCAAGTTCCAATGATTTGTAGGGCAACTTCGGAACCTCCTTCTCGAAGGCACGAATGATTCCCGCCTCGATGCCCTTACCGTGGAACTCGGGGGTGACTCCGAAAATCAGGCCGAAGATCCGGTCGGCCTTATGCGCAACCTTGAGCGCCCACATCAGACGCAGCTTGTTCCACCAGCCGAACTTGCCGTTGAAGGAACCGATCACCCGGTTCAGATCGGGCACCATGATGAAAAAGCCGATGGGTTCGTCGTTATAGTAAGCGAAATAGATCAACCGTTCGTCGATAATCGGACGCAGCGTATTCATAATGCGGAACGCCTGTTCGCGGTCCATCGCCTTCACGCCCGAAAACAGCGCCCACGCCTTGTTATAAACCAGCCGGAAATCCTCGGCCACCTGCTCGAGATTCTTTTTCGAGATATGCTTGAAACAGTAACCAGGACTCTCCTCCAGACGCTTCACACGCTCGTAAACCGAATCGCTCAACTGCCCCACCTCCAACCGACGCAGATAGGTATGCTGGTTGAAGTAGTTCTGGAATCCGTAATTTTCGAACAACTCTTTATAATAAGGCGGATTGTACGTGTTCTCATAGAGGGGCTGAAATTCGTACCCGCTGACCAACAGCCCCCACCAGGAATCCCGGGGACCGAAATTGATCGGACCGTCCATCGCCTCCATACCCCGGCTGGAAAGCCACATGCGGGCCGCATCGAAAAGCTGATCGGCCAGCTCTTGGTCGTTGATAGCCTCGAAAAAGCCGCACCCTCCCGTCGGCTGCTCCTCCAGGAAAGCATGTTCCCGGTCGTAAAAAGCGGCGATACGTCCCACCACTTCTCCTTTTTTATCGCGTGCGATCCAGCGAATGGCTTCGCCATCGGAGAACATCTCGTTTTTCTTCGGATCGAAAACAGCCTGGATCGAAGGATCGAGGGGACATACCCAGTTACGATTCCCCTTATAGATTTTCCGAGGCAGATCGAGGAACTCCCGCTCCGTACGGGCATCGACGACCTCCTGCAAAACATACTTGTCTGAACTCATTGCCTTAAAAATAAGGTTTAATTCCAACAAAGATAACGATATTTTTCCAAAATCCCCGTTCACAGGCCCCAATCCGTGCGAAAACTTTTTCCATATAGTATAACGCAAGAATCCGGGACCGGGAAACTCTCCGATTTCGATTATTCGGACAAACGGAATCGCTTTGTACGAAAAAGTAATCTTTTCGTGCAAAATAAATTACAATCTATAAGAATAAATACTATCTTTGCATCAACATTAAACCACAACTTAATTTCAATATATTATGAATGTTAACAATTTAATGGCAGAATTGGAGCGTAAGCACCCGGGTGAAAACGAATACCTGCAGGCCGTACGCGAAGTACTCGAGTCCATCGAGGAAGTTTACAACCAACATCCTGAGTTCGAGAAAGCCAAGATCGTTGAGCGCCTCGTAGAGCCGGATCGTATCTTCACCTTCCGCGTAACGTGGGTGGACGACAAAGGCGAAGTTCAGACCAACCTGGGCTACCGCGTTCAGTTCAACAGCGCGATCGGTCCTTACAAAGGCGGTCTGCGTTTCCACAAGGCCGTGAACCCTTCGATGCTGAAGTTCCTCGGTTTCGAGCAGACTTTCAAGAACGCCCTGACGACCCTTCCGATGGGTGGTGCAAAGGGTGGTTCGGACTTCGATCCGACCGGCAAGTCGAACGCTGAAATCATGCGTTTCTGCCAGGCTTTCATGCTTGAATTGTGGCACAATATCGGTGTCGATACCGACGTTCCCGCCGGCGACGTAGGCGTAGGCGGTCGTGAGATCGGCTTCCTGAACGGTATGTATCAGAAACTGGCTCGCAAGTACCACACCGGCGTTCTTACCGGCAAGGGCGAAACTTGGGGCGGTTCGATCCTCCGTCCGGAGGCTACCGGTTTCGGCGCACTCTATTTCGTACAGCACATGCTGCACCTGGCCGGCAAGAAACTGGAAGGCGCTAAGATCGCCATCTCGGGCTTCGGTAACGTGGCTTGGGGTGCATCGAAGAAGGCTACCGAACTGGGCGCCAAAGTGATCGCAATCTCCGGTCCCGACGGTGTAGTAACGATCCCCAACGGTATGAACGAGGAGATGATCGACTATATGCTCGAGCTCCGCGCTTCGAACCGCAATATCGTGGCTCCGTTCGCAGAGAAATTCGCAGGTACGACCTTCACTCCGGGCAAGAAGGCTTGGAGCGTGAAGTGCGACATCGCACTCCCCTGCGCATTCCAGAACGAGCTGAACGGCGACGATGCTGCCGAACTGCTGAAGAACGGCACTTGGTGCTGCGCCGAGGTTTCGAACATGGGTTGCACGCCGGAAGCTATCCACGCATTCCAGAAGGCAGGTATCCTGTTCGCACCGGGCAAGGCTGTCAATGCGGGCGGTGTAGCTACTTCGGGTCTCGAAATGACGCAGAACTGCATGCACATCTCCTGGTCGGGCAAAGAGGTGGACGAGAAACTCCACTTCATCATGGCAAGCATCCACGACGCTTGCGTGAAGTTCGGCAAGCAGAAGGACGGTCACATCGACTACGTGAAGGGCGCCAACATCGCAGGCTTCATGAAAGTCGCACAGGCTATGCTCGAGCAGGGTGTATTGTAATCCTGTTCCTTTATACGAAAAGAGGTGCGGCCGAAGGTCGCACCTCTTTCATTTTATCCGTTTCGAAGAATCGCGGTTCGGACCCGCACAAGTACTAAAAAGCGATATTCGCCGACAGACCCAAAGTCAGCGTATTAAGGTGCTGACGACTCTCGCGGACCATCGGAGGTTGCAGGTAATAAGTCGTCTGAAATCGAAGGTCGAAATTGTAGTTGGCGCGAAATGTCATGGACGTGCCGACTCCGAAAACAGGTCCTCCGCAACTCCCCAGCGTATATCCGTTCAGGGAAAAGGATTCATAATACTGATACCCGGCCAAGACCTTGCCACCGGTCCGCCAGCGTGCCGTAATCGGATATGAAAAATAGGCCCCGGCACTTGCGGCCCAACTGTCCAAACGATCCGTAGATTCGGCAACATTCAACTTGATCGGCACACTCGACACGGCCGTACGTCCTCCGAAACCGACATAAGGATTCATAAACCAAGCCCCCTCGATGCCCAGGTTCACACCTGCATTGAACTCGCCTTCGACTCCCGCAACAGGACGATACCGTCCTATCACCACATCCGTACTTACTTCCATACCGAGAAACGACGGCCGGCAATACCGATCGAAAGCAAAATCCTGCTCGAATTCCGTCAATCCCCTCTCCTTGAAAATCAAATCGGCGAACAGGTATCCCAGCTCTACGGAAAGAATACCGATCCCCGCACCTACTAATACATCGCTGAACCAATGTTTATTGTTGAGCATGCGCGAAACACCCGTTACCGTAGCCATCGAATAGCCGGCGATACTGTACCAGAGACTGCGAGGCCCGTACTCCTTATGAAGCATCGTAGCTGCCATAAAAGCCGTAGCCGTATGCCCCGACGGAAACGACTTGTTGTTCGATCCGTCGGGGCGGGGCATACGGCAGGTATATTTCAGAGAGTTGACCGCTCCGGCCATCAGCGCGACGGAAAAGGCATCCGACACCAACATCCGGCCCCACGAACTGCGCCCCCGGACTCCTCCGATTTTCAGCCCCAGCATCAACGCTGCGGGAGCATATTGCAGATAATCGTCATAATGGAGACGGAAAGACGGTACATAATCGTTCCTCAAATGACGAAATCCCCGATCCCGCTCCTGCACGACCAAACCTGCGACAATAAGGGGAACTCCGATATAGGTTATTCGATAGGCACGCGAAGAGGTTATCCGCTCCATATCCCGGACAAACGGGCTGCGGCGGAGGGGGGGGGTAATCGGACTCAATGTATCGACCTGGGCGAAAGCGCCGATCGACACCCCCAGCAGAAGGCACAGCAACAGCAATTTCTTCATTTACCAAATACAAGATTCCGACCGCATCGGAAAAACCTGTTCTCACCGCTTACCGACAGCCGGGACGGGGACGGATGCGGCGGCGGATACTCCGCACGACATCGCCCAGAATAGCGATCAGAGAGGTATAGCCGATCACTTCGAGCCATTGTACCCACGTGAGCGGCGTGGTACGGAATACCGGACCTCCGAACTCCACGATCAACACCTGTCCGACGGCAATCAACAGCAGCACCAGGAAGAACGTACGGCTTCCCCGCAGATCGTGCAGCACCGAATGACACGCTTCGAAACCTTTGGCATTGAACATATTCCAGAACTGAAGGAAGACAAATACGGAGAAGAAAACAGTCAGTTGTTCAAGGTTGGGCGCCCCTGTCGTGGCACGCCAGTAGAACAGCATACCGAGCAATACGCCGACGAAAATCGTTCCGCAGGTAAAGATCGTCCGGGCCATGGCCGGCGTGATGATAAACTCGTCTTTGGGACGCGGCGGTTCGTTCATCACCGCAGGATTGGGCGGCAGGGAAGCCATCGCCAGCGCAGCGAAAGTATCCATAATGATATTGACCCACAGAATCTGCACTACCGTAAGCGGCATCTCGGTCCCGAAAATCGAACCTACGAAAACCACGATGATCGCCGCGAAATTGATCGTCAGTTGAAACAGAACGAAGCGTTGGATGTTGCGGTAGAGCGAGCGGCCCCACATCACGGCAGCAGCGATCGACGCGAACGAATCGTCGAGCAGCGTGATATCGCTGGCATCCTTCGCCACCGACGTACCCGATCCCATCGAGAGTCCCACGTTGGCGAAGTTCAGCGCCGGGGCATCGTTCGTACCGTCACCCGTTACCGCCACGATTTCGCCCTTGCGCTGCAAAAGACGCACGAGCCGCTGCTTGTCGAGCGGTCGCGCCCGGGACATAATCTTCAGAGCCTGCACCCGTTCGAGCAACTCCTCGTCACTCATCGCCGCGAACTCCACGCCCGTCATCTCGTTCCGCGAGGAGTCGGTTTCATCGTGCCATAAACCGATGCGGCGTGCGATCTCGCGGGCCGTGGCCGGAGTATCGCCCGTGACGATCTTAATATCGATCCCGGCCTTCATACAACGGGCTACGGCAGCCGGGACATCATCCCGTACCGGATCGGCGATCGCCGCCACGGCCACGAACAGCAACTGCGGATTCCGCAGCGCGTCTTCGCATCGTTCGGCCGTCGTTTCGGCATACGCCACCGCCAGCGTACGCATCGCACGTCCCTGGAACAGCAGCAACTGTTCGTTCACCTGGGCATCCTTGCCATCCGGCATACACATCGCCCGCACGATTTCGGGAGCACCCTTCACGCAAATCAAACGCTTTCCGGTAGTTTTGCTCTGTATAATCGTCGCCATATATTTGCGTTCGGTGGTGAAGGTCATACGATCGACGATCGGCGCCTCCTCACGCAAAGCCGCATAGTCGAATCCCTCTTCCCGCAGGCGGATCAGCAGGGCCCCTTCGGTCGGATTGCCGATGACATTTCCGTCGGCATCGAGAAAAGCGGTCGAATTGACGGCGATGATCTCCGCCAGCAACCGTTCGTCAATGGAGGCATAATGAATGATCTCCTCCACCCGCATCCGGTTTTGAGTGAGCGTACCCGTCTTATCGGTGCAGATCACCGTAACGGCCCCCATCGTTTCGCAGGCGTGCATCTTGCGCACCAGGTTATTCGTCTTCAACATCCGACGCATCGACAACGCCAGCGAGAGCGTGATGCTCATCGGCAGCCCCTCGGGAACAGCCATCACGATCAGAGCCACCGAAACCATAAAAATACGCAGCAGCTCCTTGGAAGTCTGGACCCAATCGCCCGTCGAAAGCTCGCCGCCCATGTATGCCTTGGCGAGCATCGCCAAGAAGATCGCGATCGACACCGCGATACCGATCTTGCCGATCATCCGCGAAAGACGCGTCAACTGCTTGTACAGCGGTGTAGGCTCCTCGCTGGCTATGGACGACTGCTCGGTTACCCGTCCCGCCTCGGTGCGGTCGCCCACAGCTTCGACGATCATCTCGCCGTAACCGTCCACGACAGTCGTACCGCGCAACAACGCATCGGAAGGATAGGTCGCTTCGGCATCGAAAAAGCGTTCGTCGGTAGTCTTGTCCACCTCAGGCTCGCCCGTCAGCGTCGATTCATTGATCTTGAGCGATACGGCCTTCACCAGCTTACCGTCCGCCGGGACCGTTTCGCCATTCTCGACATACACCAGGTCGCCCACGACCACATCGCGTCGGGGCACCTCGGTCATCTCCCTGTCGCGGACGACCTTGACCGGAATGTCGTCATTCACCAGATTGAGCCGCTTGAACCGCCGCATGGCGTCCAATTCGAAGAAAAAGCCGACACAAGTGGCCAAAACGATGGCGCAGATAATTCCGATGGTTTCCAGGAACTCCCCATCGATAAAAGCCATCGCCAGCGACAGCAGCGCCGCTACCAGCAATACCTGAATAATCGGATCGCGGAACTTCTCGGCAAACAGTTTCCAGGCCGAATCCCCCTTGCGGGGCGTGATGAGATTATCCCCATGCAGACGGCGGCTCTCCTCCACCTGGGCGGAAGTCAAACCTCTGTGTTGATGTTCTTTCATAAAGTCAGTCGGATATATAAATAAGGTTGTGAATGTTATCGAAAAGAATATTGCCGGGTCGAGGCATCCAGCCGGACCGCAATGAACAACATGATGGTAAAAGCCATGAGCGACGAACCACCGTAGCTGACCAACGGCAGGGGAATTCCCATCACCGGCATCAGTCCGATGGTCATCCCCACATTAACGAGCAGATGAAAAAGCAGGAATGCCGCAACGCAGTAACAGTAGATCCGTCCGAAAGGCTCCTCCTGCCGTTCGCCCATACGCATCAACCGGAATATCAACAGGCAAAAGAGCGTCAGCAGAAGCATAGCGCCCAGAAATCCCCACTCCTCGCCGATGGTACAGAAAATGAAATCGGTATGTTTCTCCGGCACGAAACCGTATTTGATCTGGGTCCCTTGCAGGAACCCTTTGCCGATCCAGCCGCCCGAACCGATAGCGATCTTGGCCTGATTGACGTTATAATCCGTACCGAGGGGATCACTGACCAGCCCCAGGAAACTTAAAATACGGTTCTGCTGATGCTCTTTGAGGATGGAATTGAAAATATAATCGGTAGTCGGAACGAAAAGCATTGCCGTCAGAAACAGTCCGATCGTAATGAAAATATTGCGCAGATTGGCGCGGAAGGCATAAATCGCCACAAAGATGAGCGACAGCAGCGTCACCACGAGCAGGCAGCGGTAGAGATCCATCGCTCCGGGTGCCGCCAACAGCATCCCGAAATAGAGAAGCAGCGTGCCCAATGCCAGCGCAGCCAGATAAACCATGCGGGACCGCCACTGTCCGTTCATCATCGCCTCGGAAAGCGTACAGACCAGAATCAGCATCACCAACAGGGTCAGCGGCGTAAAGAGGAACGAAAAAATAAAGAGTACGGCGATCAGGATCACCGGAATACAGAGCCACTTGTTCAAACCTTCGCGGTACAACACGAACAGCAGCGATACGAGCACGATACCCGATCCTGTATCGTTCTGCATGACGATAATCAACAGCGGCAGACAGATCACCAATCCCACCTTGAAAAGATCCCCCGCCCGGTTGATCGAAAACGAGCTGGAGCTCATCACGCGGGCCAGCGCCAGCGCCGTAGCGATTTTGGCGAACTCCACCGGCTGAATACGGACCGACCCGATCTCGAACCAGGCCTTCGCACCGTTCACTTCACGACCGAACAGCAGAGCGGCTACCAGGGTCAGCAATCCCAGGACATAGAACAGATAAGCCCACTTGTGATAGATGCTCGCATCGACCAGCAACACGACGACCGCTACGGCGAACGATATTCCCATCCAGACGAGCTGTTTCATATAGAAATGCGAGAAGGAAAAAATGCTCTCCGCCCCCTCTTCGTACGAAGCGGAGAGGATAGCCACGAAGCCGACCAGCACGATCAGCACATAGATCAGCACTGTCCAGCGATCGACGCCCTCGAACAATTTACCGATGCCGTTATTTTCCATAGGCCGGGTAATAAATCGTTTTCTGCTTGACCATCTCCACCAGCCAGGGCCGTGTGACGGTGTCGGTCAAATAGTACTCTTCGAGCAGACTGGCGATGGGCAAAGCGGCCGAAGCCCCGAACCCGCCGTTCTCGACATACACCGAAATAGCGATGCGGGGATTGTCCTTCGGAGCGAACGACAGGAAGGTCGAATGATCCTTGCCTCGAGGATTCTGCGCCGTACCCGTCTTGCCGCACACGTCCAGACCCGGCAGATAAGCCGTCCGGGAGGTTCCGCCCTCCTTGTGCACGCTCTGCCACATACCCTCCACGATTGGTTCGAAATATTTCGGATCGACTTTCGTATAATGTTTCTCGTAAAACCGCCGGTCCATCGAATCCCGCCCCTCTACCGAACGGACGATGTGCGGGATATAATAGTACCCGCGATTAGCGACGATAGCCGCCAGGTTAGCCATTTGCAGCGGCGTACACTCCAGCTCCCCCTGACCGATCGAGAGCGACAGCACCGTCAGCGCGTTCCACGATTTCCGATAACGCCTGTCGTAAAACTTCCGGTCGGGAACATAGCCGTTTCCCTCGCCCAGAAAATCCGAATCCAGCTTGCGGCCGAAGCCGAAACTCTCGACATACTCCCTCCATACGTCGAACCCCTCCTTGACGCTTCCGTACCGGGGATTTTCGAGAATATCGCGGAATACGTAACAGAAATAGGCGTTGCACGAAGTCGCTATGGCAAAACGCAGGTCCGCAGGCGACGTATGGGCGTGACACCTCATCTTGAGCCGTCCGACCTGATAACCCTCGTGACAGGGATAACGCATGGAAGGAGTCAGCACACCCTCCTGCATCCCGATCAGGCCCTGAACCAGTTTGAAGGTCGAACCGGGCGGATAACGGCCGCTTACGGCACGGTTGAACAGCGGCTGCCGTTTGTTATAGAGCAGCTCCATATAGTGATTGCCCCGCTGCCGTCCCACCAGTTCATCGGGATCGTACGTGGGCGAGGAAACCATCATCAGAATCTCGCCCGTCGAAGGTTCGATCGCCACGGCCGCCCCGACCTTGCCGCGCATGAGTTCTTCGCCCAGCAGTTGTAGGCGGGCGTCGATGGTGCTGACGATATATTTGCCGGGCTCGGGCAGCGAATCGTAAACGCCGTTCATGTAGGAGCCCTTGATGGCCCCGTGGGTGTCGATCTCCTGGATCTTCACCCCCTTCGTTCCCCTCAGCAACGGTTCGTAGGCCGACTCCACGCCGCCCATGCCCACGTAATCGCCGATCTTATATTCGGGATTCCGCTTGAGGTAATCGGCATTCACCTCGCTCACATACCCCAGCAGGTTACCGCCGATTTTACGCGGATAACGGCGGACGGTGCGGTAAACCGTATAGAAACCGCGGAAATTGCACTCGTCGAAACGGAGTTTGTCCTCTTTCGAAATGTAGTTGGTCACGACGCGGGGCGCACGGGGGCGCATCCGGGCATTGGCCAGCTCTTTTTCGAGTTTCCCGCGCGAAAGCCCCAGCACGTCGCACATGCGCAGCGTATCGAACCCATGCTTGTCGATCTCGCTGTAAATCACCATCAGGTCATAGCACTCGCGGCTCTGCACCAGATATTCGCCGTTGCGGTCGAACACCTCGCCGCGCGGCGGGTACTGCACCACATGGCGCAGCACATTGGCCTTGGCCAGTTCGTTGTATTTCGAATCGACAAGCTGGATATAGGCCAGGCGGCCGGCGATCAGCAGGAAGATGAAAAGCACCACCCCCTGCAAGGTACGCATCCGCACGAAACCCTCGGAACTTTTCATATGCGGACGGGGAGTTTGGCGGTGAAGATACGGGCGATGACCCAGATGAAGGCCACCGACACGGCACCGCTCGCCACGGTACGCACTATCGTGCGCACGATATGCGCCCACGAAAGTGCTTCCAGCGAGAAAAATACGGCATGGTGCACCAGCACCAGCACGATAAGGTAATTCAGGAAGACCCGGTTCCCGAGCCGTCCGGTACTGGGGATGCCTCCCTCCCGGATATCGTCACGGGGGTACAGCAGCCCGAGCAGCGTCGGGCGGGCAAAGGCGATGAGCAGCGTGGCGATGGTGTTCACACCGGCAGCCCCCATGGCCAAGTCCATCGTAACGCCCGTGGCCAGCCCCGACAACAGCAGCACGATAGGCGGCGTGTCGAGCGGCAGCAGCGCGATGAAAGCCACGTAGACGAGCGGATTGAGGTAAATGCTGATGGACAGGTTGTCGAAAAGGAAGACCTGCAAGAGCACCACAACGGCGAAGAGTGCGAGATATGGGAGCGTCCTGTGCATCTATCTGTTCTGTCGGGTATGTTGTTCTACTTTCTCACTGTTCTGCAATTCGCGCACCTCCGTGAGGTCGCGGTTCTCGACGAGGATCACGTCCGTCAGGCGCGTCATCTCGGCCGCCAGCCGCACGTGCACCCTGTAAGCCGTACGGGTCTCGTTCAGATGGGCGCTCTCGACCCAGCCGATCAGCACGTCGGCCGGGAAATACTGCGAAAACCCGGTCGTCACGACCTCCTGCCCGGGTTGCGGGTCGGCATACTTGGACAACTCGTCCAGCACCACCGTATGCTGGTCGCCCCCGTCCCAGTAGATCGAGCCGAAATAATCGGAGCCGGCGAGCTTGCCGCTGGCCCGGAACGAGGTGTTGAGTACCGACATCGCCACGGCATAGCGCTCCGTGCAGTCGACGACATACCCCGCCATGGCCCCGTCGGACGACAGCACGGCCATCTCTTCGGCGACCCCGTCGCGGCGGCCGCGGTTGAGCACGATCAGGTTCTGTGCCCGGTTGACCGTATTGGATGTCACCGAGGCGGTCATGATGCGGTATTTCGAAACCCCGATATCCTGCATGTAGCCGTCGAGCCGGGCCGCGGTCTCGGCCTCTTCGTACAGTGCCAGCCGTTCCTTCATCCGGGCGACATGCGCCAGCAGCTCGCGGTTCTCGCGCCCGAGCGAAAAGTAGTGCCGGACACCCGCGAACAACCCGTGGACGCCCCCGACCAGCTGGTTGGAACGTGCCAGCAACCGTGCCTGGGTGTAGTAGGTCGAGTGGGCGTAATAGCTGATGGCTATCGCCTCGAGCACCACGAACAGCACCACGACATAGACGCTTCGGATAAACTCTAAGAGCTTGCGCAAGGTTTCTCGTTAATTTGAGATTGCGGACACTGGGCCCGCAATCCGTTATGTGACTACACACTCCCGTCCCGGCAAAGCGGGGACAGGCCGCAACTATTTCATTAAGAATGAGAAGCGGTTGATATTCTTCAGCGCGATGCCCGTACCGCGCGCAATGGCGCGCAGCGGGTCTTCCGCGACGTGGAACGGGATGCCCGTCTTTTCGCCCAGGCGCCGGTCGAGCCCCTTGATCAGGGCGCCGCCGCCGGCCAGGTAGATACCGTTCTTCACAATGTCGGCATACAGCTCGGGGGGCATCGATTCGAGCACCTTCATCAGCGCCGCGTCGATCTTGGTGAGCGACTTCTCGAGCGCATAGGCGATCTCGCTGTAACTGAGCGAAACAGTCTGCGGCAAGGCCGTCAGCATGTTGGGCCCCGTGACCACGAAATCCTCGGGTTCCTCCTCCAGGTCGGAGACAGCGGCACCGATCGAACATTTGATGGCTTCGGCCGTGCGTTCGCCGATACGGATGTTGTGCTGCTGGCGGACATAGCTCTGGATGT
>OHDN01000962.1_pt1 | contig 16129 bp, 11 predicted proteins | sample 1566971 | NCBI WGS metagenome assembly OHDN01 (sample SAMEA3879538, study PRJEB24766) | human gut metagenome | biome: human-associated habitat; feature: feces | place: USA | collected 1985/1987
ATAACCTCGGTGGTATAATTTACCTAAATCCCGATGGACATGAGTGGATGAGAGCCAAATGGAGCGCACCTGTAAGAAAATACTGGAAGTTGTCAGAACAACTGATGGTTAAATGGTCAGATCTTGATATCTGCGATTCTATTAATATTGAAAAGTACATACACGAGCAGTATGACGGAAAAGGAATTAAAGGGAGAAATCCAACGACAACATTTATTGCGTATGGAGCAGATTTAACCTTAAGCAAGGTGTCAGATAACGATGATAAACTTGTGAAATGGTATAAGGAAAAAGGACTGACTCCAAAGGAGTATTACCTTGTTGTAGGTCGATTTGTACCGGAAAACTCTTTCGAAGTTATGATTCGTGAGTTTATGAATAGTAACAGCAAGAGATACTTTGCTATAATCACAAATGTAAATAACAAGTTTCTGAGTGAGTTGGAAGCAAAACTTCACTTCAGGAGTGATAAGAGAATAAAGTTCGTTGGTACTGTTTATGACCAGGAACTTCTTAAGAAGATCCGAGAAAATGCATATGCATATTTTCATGGACACACAGTAGGAGGTACTAATCCGTCCCTTATTGAAGCATTAGGAAGCACAGATTTGAACTTGTTGGTTGATGTTGGTTTTAATAAAGAAGTAGCAGAAGATTGTGCTTTGTATTGGAGTCGTGATGATGGTGAATTGGCGAATCTGGTTAATTATGCAGATTCCATGAGTGTTGATGATATTGCAGAGATGGGACGAAGAGCTAAGAAACGTGTAGCAGAAGAGTACACATGGGAAATAATCTGCCGAAAGTATGAAGATGCATTTTTTGGGTGGGGGAATTGAGATAATGAAGATATTGGCTATTCATAACTTCCACCGAAAAGGGTCAGCAAGCGGCGATGACCAGGTTTTTAAAAGCGAGACAACGTTGTTGGAAGAGCATGGTCACGAAGTAATTCGATATACTGTTGCAAATGATGAATTTGATAAGTCAGGGTTCATTGGGAAAGTTGCAGCAACATTTGGGATGCTGTGGAGTTTTAAGAATTACAAAAGAGTCAAAAAATTGGTCGAATCAGAAAAACCAGACATTGTACATATTCATACCTTTTTTCCACTGCTTTCTCCATCAGTACTGTATGCAGCCAAAAGGGCTGGTGCCAAGGTTGTAGCTACATTACATGATACAAGGTTTATTTGTCCTTGCGCAACATCACTACGAGGAACCGAACTGTGTAATCAATGCGGTGATGGAAACTATCTCCGCATGTGTAAATATGGATGCTTCAAGGGCAGTAAGCTGCAGAGCTTTATTATTGCATGTATTTTTACTTCATCTTCCGTATCGCAAAACCTTAAATATTATAATGCCTTTGCGGATATTTTAGACGGTGAAGGATATTGCGCTTCGCCTTTTATAGACGGCTCATCTCGTGTAATATTTTCTACCGATATTGAAGATAATAAACGATTTTCCGATTTTGGTGATTATTTTGAAGATGTCGTTGCGATTCATCAAATCATAGTTACAGGTGAAAACGGAGCTGAAAATCCATATTCTCAGAGAACTTTTGCTTATAACGGATGCCTTATAGATAATTATAAGCCAATGATGAACAGCGGAAATTGGTTATCAGATGTGAAGTCAGAAAGTAATATTTTACACGCAGTCATTTCACCTAATAATTATGGTTTGAAAGTCGGAGATACAATAAAGCAGACATTTTATAATGAAAATGGTTCAGTATGCCTTGATGTTAAGATAGTGGGAATGATGAAAAACGGAGCAAAGCTTTTTGGCGCTACTTCGGATAATGATGAAATAAGCGCTGACAATGAAAGCACAGATAAAATGACCGTTGAAATGCTATTTTTAAATTATTACAGCGATGTTGCTGGAAAACCTGCTTTTGTTTATAATCTTGATGAGCTTGAACAGTACGGCATCTCGTATATTACTGAACAGAGAATGTTAATTCCTTTTAGGGATAATCTTACAGAAGATGAAATAAGTCAAGCTAAAGAAGCTTTGGATAATTTTACAATAGGCGCAATACCGTTTACTCAGATTAAAAAAGATACTTTTTCTGAAATCAGAAAGCAATTGATAGTTTTAATTCCTATAATAATAGGGTTATTGATTTTAATAATCGTAAGTATACTTAGTTTTACTGCAATCACTACGCACAAAAGGTTAAAAAATTACGGTGTACTTTATCTTTGTGGAGGTCGTTGGAAACAATGTGCTTTTATAAACTTTACGGTTATTGTCATTGATTTAATTTTATCAGTTTTCTTGACTTACTTTGTTATGCAGTCAATGAAACTTATTGGTCTCTTGGATAATACAGTTGTTATGTTTACCTTGAATGAATGCTTAATATGTTTAGGAATAAGTGTTATTATAATGATTGTATCACTGATAATGCCATTAGTTATTATAGGTGGAACTCAGCCGAGAGAAATTTTGAAAAACAATGAATAAAGGAGCGTTATATATGATAAAACTTCAGAATGTTGTAAAAACTTACAATCCTAAAAAGGCTAATGAATTTACAGCTCTTAAAGGAGTAAGCGCTGAAATAAGCGACGGCGAAATGGTGGCTATAATAGGAAAATCAGGAGCCGGAAAGTCTACCCTCTTGCACATTCTCGCTTGTATCGACAGCTATGAGGATGGAGAATATTATATTGACGATTCTCTGGTTAAAAAGCTGAGCGAGAGGAAATATGCACAGATAAGGAATGAAAAGATCGGGATTGTAATGCAGGATTTTGCGCTCGTAGAAGATTTTTCGGCGTTAGAGAACGTAATGATTCCGCTGTCATTTTCAAAAAAGAAAATAAAAGGTAAAAAGGAAATTGCCCTTAAAGCTCTTGAGTCTGTCGGAATGGGTGAGTATGCAAAGAAAGCCTGCAACAAGCTTTCGGGCGGACAGAAGCAAAGGGTTGCTATTGCAAGAGCGATAGTAAACGATCCTGCAATGATACTTGCCGACGAGCCGACAGGAGCGCTTGATACTAAGACATCAGCTGAAATAATGGAGCTTTTCCACGAGCTTAACGAACATGGAAAAACTATAATAATAGTGACACACGATCCGCTTGTAGCAGAACAATGTGACAGAATTATCGAGATTTCGGACGGAGAAATAATATAATTTAAAGCATTCCTTGGATATAAAGTATACTATAAAATCCCCTCAGGTTATAAAACTTGAGGGGATTGCTATATCTATAATTATTAGCTTATGACAGTTCAAACAAATAGCTTATGCCTTTTGCATGGGAATTAATTCTTCCGACATCAGCAGTTGTTATTTTGCCGTCGTTATTTACATCAGCGCAATCAAAGTCATATCCTGAAAGTTCAGTTACGCTCTTTGCACAGGAATTTGCTCTTCCGACATCAGCAGTCGTTACTTTTCCGTCGCCGTTAATATCACCGATCAGGTTAATTGTCACATCAACTGTCGGCTCATCATCACCTACTGTTATCTGATATGTTCTAGGCTTACATATATCGCTTTCTGCTAAAAGCTCGTATTCTCCGGGTTTTAGGTCAAAGATTTGCTGATCTCCCTCCTTAACCGATAAAGAAGAAACAAGCTCATTTGTTTCTTTTGATGTAAGCTTAATGGTTATATCGTTGTTTACATCAATTCCCGAAACATCAACCGTGTAATTTAATACTGCGGTATCTGAAATCAAACCTGCGTCAGAAAGTGCCGTTTCCAATGAATCAAGATTTCTCTTTTGAGTAGAAGCGGACGATCCGGTGGTTCTCGCAGAGTTTCTCGCTTGGTTGTATGCTGAATTTATTGTACGGAGTTTGTCACTTGGAATTGAAGAGGTATCCATTCTTTCGTAAATCTGAAACAGATCAATCGTTCTCAGCATTGTTTCATAATAGTCCTGTCGTGCAGGAAGAGAATTTGTACCTAAGAAGAAATCGTTCATCCATCCGATGCACTGATCAGCACTCCACATATCCGAACCGGTCGGAAATCTTTCATAGTATTTTTTAAGGTTTGGATAATATGACGCCTTATAACTTTCTAAAGTACTTTTGTAAATTTCCTTATCGTATTTCTGAGCAACCTCTCGCATTGAATTTTTAAGCAGATTCTTAAACTCGCTGTTCTGCATAGCCTTATAAAGAATTACTGTAACGGGTTCATTACTATTTTTACCCGATTCATAAATCTGATAAAGCTTATTATTTTGTGGGCTTTCACCCCTATTGCCCCAGAGATATGCTCCCATTTCCGTATCGTAAAGCATAAATCTCCACTTGCAGTCGGAATAATCAGGGTTTTTATCATCCGCCTCTCGTGACCTCCATACACACCAGTTTTTACCGCTCCAGTCCTCATTGGTGATATATGTTTCAACCGCAAAATAGTCTGCTAAAGAGTTTACATCAAACATTGTTTTAAACTTCTCATATTGAGCTTGATCTGTGAGGTCACATGAATTCATCCAATTTATCGTATCTGTCCAAAGCACAAGGTCTGTATCCTCGCCCTCGTCTACCTTAGGAACATTATTGTTTTGAGAATCGGGTTTTACAATAACTACGTTTTTCTTTTTAACATCATAATGAGATTTAACATAATCGTCCGTGTAGTCCTCTTGAAGAGTGTAAAGTCCCCAATATTCTCCGTTAATAAACGCAATGCACGGTCTTCCTGACTGTGTGGCAAAATCCATTTCAGATACCATGCTCTGAAGCATAGTGTCTTTGAACTTCACATAGTTTGAATCATTTCCGCCGTTTCTTAAAACAAATTTCTCAAAGCTGTCAACAGCTCTTCCCTCTCCGTCCCTTGACATGACATTTGGAATAAGCGGATAATCAAACTTATCTGCTCCATAGCTTTCTCTTGCATAGAATCTAAGCGATTTTTGGTAATCTGACCTTGAATAACCGCCTTGTATTCTCATTCCGCAATCCTGTGAAAGCACGGAAGTATTGTTTTCTATAAAGTCTATATGAACCGGACGCTCCCATTCCTTACCTCGGTTATCTACATTTTGAAGCATATAAATACCTGTGGCAGAATCGAAAAGATTGTCGCTGTCGGTAACGATAGACATGATAGCGACATTGCTGTAAGTTTCGTTGGTTATTCCTACAAAATACGAAGCAGTTGAAGCGGCGCTTATCAGACCGTCTTTAACAGCTATAGCTCTGATAACCGTAGCCTTATCAACATTTACCGTCGGTCTGCCCGAACCGTATCTATCAGTAAACAGTCTTTTATCCATTGCCGCCAAAACATTAGGCTCGCTTGTACGGTTTTTAACAGTTATCGCTCCTGTATATTCTGTTGATTTTTCTGTCGGTGTGCTTCCGTCAGTTGTATAATAGATTTTTGCTCCGTCAGGTGCTGAAATTGTAAGCTCAAACGAATCCGTAAATGCACCGCTTTCCCTTGAAAATGATGGCGATTCAAGTGCTTTTACAACGGCGTCTTCTGTGTTTTCAGCGCCCGGCGTCGGATATGACAATAATGTTTCTTTTCCTCCCGAAGGAACTCTTGCCCATGTCACATCGTCGCTTAGTCCCGGAACTTCAAATGTGTCAACTGAATTTGTCCCATCCGAAAGTATTAGCGTTTCTCCGTTAGCTGAAAGTCCGAATTTTGCAGAAACAATTCCCGGATAATTACTGCCAACAATATTTTTTCCGCAGTAGATAATTAAATATCCATGAGCAGCAATAGTTGTCCCATCGGGAATTTTTGCCTGTGTCAGATCGGTGCTGTCATCTGTAATATAAAGGCCCGTTAAATCGGACGCATGATTAGACGGATTGTAAAGCTCGATCCAGTCACAGTATTCTCCTTTTGAATCCACAACATCTGTCAGGTTTGAATTTGCTCCTTTGTTTCCTGTGCATACCTCATTTATCACTACTCCATCAGCTGTGTTATACGCAGCAGCAGGAACTGTGCTTATCATTGACGCACATAATGCAGCTGCACAAACGAGTGATAAAACTTTCCTCTTCATAACTTCTTCTCCCTCCGTTATGTAATTATGTACTAAACCCAGTACATTGATTAACGTATCGGCAGCTTGTAAAAAATGTTTTTTATGTTATCTGCCAAAATAGTGTCAAACAGCCCGTATAGTCGGACTCTTGTGTGACTCAATTATACCTTATTTGCATCGTTTAGTCAATCGTGAAAATAATTATAAAAGTTAGCCTTATTTTTTTGTTGATTTTCCACATAATTTCAATTTGTGTCTAAGCAAAAAATCCCGAATAGGTGCAAAAAAATCCGTAAAAGGACTTGAAATTCATTTTCAAATCTGATATAATGTTTTAGTAACATTTGCAGGTGCATTTTGCCCCCATAGTTCAATGGATAGAATAAACCCCTCCTAAGGGTTAGATGTAAGTTCGATTCTTACTGGGGGTGCCATTAATTTAATTTATTTCGAGGTGTGGCTCAGTTTGGTAGAGCGCTGCGTTCGGGACGCAGAGGCCGCAAGTTCAAGTCTTGTCACCTCGACCATGTCGTCACGGATTATATATCGTTCGTGACGACTTTTCTTTTTTGAAAGTTTGTCGGCTTGCTGCTAACTTTTTACGGATTCAAGTCTACAGCTAAATTTTGCAGTGGAATCTTTTTCGTTACCTCTTTACATATATAATTAAACAGCTTCGTTTTTCGGGGCTGTTTTTATTTTTGTCTTATATATACCTGCAATGAACTTTTTGAACAGCAATTCTATATTTATTTGCCGTTCTCAGTTTCCTGCTGCTTCCATCTCCCCGAATATTAATTGCGTAACCGCATTCCGTAGTTAAGCTATAAAAAATTTGATTAAAAAGTATTGACAAATGCTTACAGCACTGTTATACTGTATTATGTAAGTAGTACAGTATAAGGTTTTTAAGGGGTGATAAAATGGCATGGAAAATAACTTCGGACAGACCGGTCTATATTCAGCTTTATGAGGAAATTGAAACAAGAATCATAAACGGTGTTTATCCTCTAGGCTCAAAGCTTCCGAGTGTAAGAGAACTTGCGGCGGAGGCTGTGGTTAACCCGAACACTATGCAAAAAACCATGACTGAGCTCGAGCGCTCCGGGTTTGTCCACGCAAACAGAACGTCGGGACGGTTTGTAACGGAGGACGAAGAGCTTATAAAAATCCGTCAAAAAGAGCTCATAAAGAATGAAACACAAAACTATTTAAAAAAGCTTGACAAGCTTGGAGTTGGGGTTTCTGAAGCAATAAAAATATTAAAGGGAGAGTGACAGAATTGAAAAAAGTAAAAACTATAGCACTATTGTCAGCGGTTTGTATGAGCGCAGCGGCATTTACCGGCTGTGTGGAAATTCCGGGAGCTTTAATGTATGCGTCGGCTCCGCATATAAGCGAGGATTCGGAGCTTGTAACAGAATCTATGAAAATTCAAGAGAAATATTTTGGTAAAGGCTATGTTACATTCAAACCGGATAAAAGCGTTAAATCACGTTCCGGAAAAATAAATGAAATTATAAATTCAAAGAATTATACCATAAAAACGTACAGCTTTTCGGAAGGATATGCTTACGACGATTACTATTTTGGATTAACATATCCCGAGGACGAGATTGAAACATATGTAAATTTCACAAAAGAAGTAGTGTCGGATAAAAATTCGTGGACCATAATCGGAAGCTACTATATTGACAAGGATAAAAACCCTGTTATTGATAAAAAAACATACTATGGGGCATATACTGAGGACATTATCATAGACGGTCGTGAATATCACCGAAATGACATCAACCGTACTTTTTATATGTATAACACGGACGATTACTACGATCCGTCGGTACCTCCTTACGGAAAGTCCGTTGCAACGGGTAAGGTAACAATAGACAGCGTCGAATATGATGCAGAGGTTGTAATCTACGATGGATACGAATCAGATGAATATTATGACGAGGACATCGAATATGACGAATATTATGATTCTGAAACCTACTGTATGCTGATTTATGATGACGAAAACAACCTGGTAATAGAGTACTTCTTAGACCCAGACCAAGCAACGGCATCTGCTATTGCTGTAGATCTAGACTACTCAGACTTTTTAATATATGAGCAAAATGCTGACAACTCAAGCGTTATTCAGAAGCCGAAAAGCTATATTACTTTAGACGAATATCATTCAGGTATTTTCAATTGATAAAGGAGAGAAAAAAATATGAGTGTTTTACTTGAATGCAAACAGCTTGTCAAGAGATACGGTGCAACTCCGGCTCTCACAGGCATTAATTTAGAACTCGAAAAGGGAAAAATAATAGGACTTTTGGGACCAAACGGTAGCGGAAAGACAACTCTTATTAAGCTTACCGCAGGACTTTTGCGTCCGACAAGCGGCGAAATAACCATAAACGGCGAAAAGGTCGGAGAAAAAACAAAGTCGATAGTTTCATATCTTCCGGACAGAAATTATATCCCAAGGCACATGAAAATCGAAAAGATATTAGATCTCTTCAGCGATTTCTACAAGGATTTTGACAAAGAACGAGCAGTAAAAATGCTTGAAAGCTTAGGACTTAACCCCAATATGCGTGTAAAGGCTTTATCAAAGGGAATGCTTGAAAAGCTTCAGCTCATTCTGGTCATGAGCCGACAGGCACAGCTTTATCTTTTAGATGAACCTATTGCAGGCGTTGACCCTGCGGCGAGAGATTATATACTGAATACTATAATCACAAACTACAACCCTTCGGCAAGTATTATAATCTCTACTCACCTTATATCAGATATTGAAAATATTCTGGACGATATTATAATGATCAAAAACGGCTCTATAGTAATGCAAGGAGATGCCGACAGCATAAGGGACGAGCATCAAAAGAGTATTGATGAGATTTTCAGGGAGGTATTCAGATGTTAGGAAAACTTTTAAAGCACGAATTCATTGCAACAAAAAGGATTTATCTTCCGATTTATTTTGTAACTATTGTGCTTGCACTTATAGTAAACGGATTTTTTGCATTACAAAGCAGATTTTTTGACGATGACTCTTCATTTTCGGTAATATCTACACTATTCATAGTATTTTTCACAGCTATGTTTGTACTGGTTTTACTCTGCTGTTTGATGTCGGGACCTGTTATATCTCTATACAGATTTTACAAAAACGTATTTACAGACGAAGGATACCTTACAAACACACTTCCTGTAAAACCGATCAGTATTCTCGTTTCTAAACTCATAACCGGAATAGTTTGGTATATTGCCGGAATAATCATTTTTGTGCTGTCAATATTCTTAATGGACTTTGACCTTTTGAAAGAGATAGTAGAAAACATTGATGTATCAGTAGTTATAGACTTTTTGAGCGATAATTTGTTACTCATTACAGCCCTTGCAGTATTTTCTTTAATATCATTGATAATGACATTATCAATGGCATATATGTCTGTTGCAATCGGTAATTTTGCACGCAACCACAAAGTTGCTCTGTCCTTGCTGATATATTTTGCATCTATCACAATTTTTGAAATTGTTGCATCTGTTTCACTTGTAATAACCAATGAAAATTGGGACTCAAATTTGACTGTATTTGCAAATCACAGTACATTTACAATTTCACACACATACTCAGCCATCATATTTATTTATGCAGGAGTAATGCTTGTTGTATCTGCTCTTGAGCTTTTCTTTACACATTTTATTATGAGCAGAAAGCTGAATCTTTCTTAAGCGTTTAACACATACCTATCCATAAACCAAATCCCGAACTTGTTTAATGATAAGTTCGGGATTTGACTTTTATATAGGTTATCTTCTGATGTGAAAGCGGCCTTCTTACGGTAATGTGCCGAAATGTTTCTGTCAAGCTTTTGTGTACCAAAGACTAACTGTTTACATACATTAATTACAAATTCTGACTTCTGAATTAATTATCCATTATCCATTGTCAATTATAATAATTACGCATTATGAATTACGAATTAAATTATCCATTATCCATTGTCAATTGTCAATTATAATAATTACGCATTATGCATTACGAATTGAATTATTATACTGCGCTTTCACGCAATGCCTTTTGGGTATTTATAGTTTTAAACTCTCCATCGCAAACAGTAAGCTTAAGCTTTGATACATCGCCCTTCATAATTTCATCTGTAATTACCGCTTTTATGTCATTTGAAATCACCTTAAGCACTCCCCTTGCGTCTGCCGCACCTTTTTTATCCGCTGACTTTGAAAGAATTGCCGAAATAACTCTGCTTGAAAAGCTAAGCTCAATACCTTTTTCCTTACAACTTCCAGACAACTTTAAAAGCTTGTTTTCAGCGATTTTAGAAAGTGTTTGCGTACTCAGCGGTTTAAAATAAACACACTCATCTATTCTGTTCATAAGCTCAGGAGAAAAGAACTTTTTAACGCTGTCAAACATCTTTTCACGCTCAGCATCACTCTCGTCCGTTTGGTTAAAGCCTATGTTAAGTGCAGAACTTTGATCTGCGCCTAGGTTTGTGGTTAAAATGATAAGCGTATTTTTAAATGACACTCGTTTCCCCTTTGCATCTTCTAAAAATCCTGTATCCAAAATTTGAAGCAACAAATTGTAAATATCCCTGTGTGCCTTTTCTATCTCGTCAAAAAGCAATACGCTGTACGGTCTTTTGCGAACCTTTTCTGTAAGCTCACCCGGATTCTCATAGCCTACATATCCGGCAGGAGAACCTATAAGTCTTGAAACGGTATGCTGTTCCGAAAACTCGCTCATGTCAAATCTTATAAGAGAACCATCCCCGAATATTTCCTCGGAAATAAGTTCTGTAAGAGCAGTTTTTCCAACGCCGCTTCTTCCCATAAAAACAAACGCTCCGATAGGTCCCCGTCTTTCGTCAATGTCTACACGGTTTCGCTTTATTGCTTTTAAAACGGTATCTATTGCTGTATCCTGTCCAAGTATCCTTTCTTTAATCCTGCCGCTGCTTATACAAATCTCCTCTAAATCACTTTTTGACACTCGGCTTACCGGAATGCCCATATTTGCACTTATAAGCTCTCTTATATGCTCCGCACATAAAACAGGCTTTTCTTCTTTCGTTTTGTCAGATATAAGCTCCAAGTATTTATCCCTTGATATGTCTCCGGAAACATAGCTGTTAAATGCATCGTACATATCGTCATCGGAATCTGTGCCTTCCTCGAGTCTTAACTTTGAGCAAGCCTCATCTATTAGGTCAATCGCTTTATCAGGAAAATATCTGTCTGTGATATAGCGTTTTGAAAGTCTTATTGCCTCTGTGACGGCATCGTCAAGTATTTTTATCCCATGAAATTTTTCATATTCAGACTTTATTCCATTCAATATAAGTCTTGTTTGATTTTCATCAGGCTCGTTTACAAAGACCTTTTGAAATCTTCTTTCAAGAGCTGAGTCCTTTTCGATACAGCTTCTGTATTCTTCATAGGTCGTAGCACCTATAAGCTGTAAATTTCCCCTTGCAAGCTCAGGCTTTAAAATACTTGCGGCATCAATAGCACCTTCTGCCGCTCCTGTACCCATAATAGAATGTATTTCATCAATAAACAGAATTATATCCTTATCGCTTGCCGCTTCCTTTAAACATTCCTTCAATCTTTCTTCAAAATCCCCACGGTATTTTGCACCCGCTAAAATAAGGCTTAAATCAAGCGAATATATTCTTTTCCCTATCAGCGGTGCAGGGGCAGTCTTTTCACTTATTCTTTTCGCAAGACCCTCGACAATTGCCGATTTTCCAACACCTGCCTCACCTATAAGACATGGATTATTTTTATTGCGTCTTAAAAGTATCTGAGAAATCCTTGTCATTTGCTCATCTCGCTCATAACAGGTATCAAGCGTTTTAACAACCCTTTCACCTGTAAGTTCTTTTCCGTATTTCTCCAAAGCTTTGTATTTCTTGGATTTTGGTACAGCCATTCTAAGATCTCCGTTTCCTGCATTTGCACAATCGCAGTATAGATTAGGGACAGAAATGTCAAGATCTCTTAGGATCTCGATCGCCGTACAGTTTTCAAGCCTTAAAAGCATCATTAATATATGCTCACTTCCTGCTTTTGAAAGTCCTAAATTCCTTGAAAGTGTTATACTTCCCGTAATAATTCTTTTCGCATTCTGAGAAAAGTTTTTATCGCTCAGAGCTGTCGCATTGCCACCGGGCAAAAAGTCCTTGAGTGCAAGACTTATATCACTTTTTTTAATCCCCTGCCGTTTCAAAAGATATGTTCCGACTGAGTTTTCAATTTCAAAAAATGACATCAGTATATGTTCGCTTCCTATATATTCAAATCCCCTGCTACCTGCGACTTTAATACTTGTTTTAATAAGCTCTTTTGCCTGAGGAGTAAAGTCATTTAAAATCTTTGTGAATTTATCCATCTTATATCTCCTTTCTATGATAATAACATTTTGGTCTGAAATATTTTTTTTAATCTATTTTATACTATGCTTTGTAAATTTGTCTGTAACACTTTTTATTATAAATCATAAACTATACTATAAAGCAAAAAGAACTCCGAAAAAGTCGGAGATTGCTTTAAATTACTACAAAAGGAGTGTTTTTATAATGAACGGATGCGGATTTGGTGGATGCTGGTGGATTATTATTCTTATCCTTATCATCGCTTGCTGCGGCGGATGCGGCAACTCGTTTAACAACGGCTGTGGATGCGGCAACAACTGCGGATGCGGCAACGATTGCGGATGCGGATGCTAATTTAATTTATTAAAATAACGGCACGGAGAATTCTCTCCGTGCTATTATTTTTTTACTGCTATTTTTGATAAACTGCCCACCGAATACTATTTAAAACATTTATAGCGGAAATATATTCCGCTCAAATAACGGTTTCCTTGAAAATAATTGTTGCTAAAACATATAATTTGTGGTAAACTATACATATAACCACGGCAAGATGCCGCTTGTTTAATGGCGGTGCAATGCCCCTTATTTAAAAGTTCAATTTCAATTTGGAGGAATAAAAGATGAGTACTATTCTAGTTACAGGCGGAGCCGGATTTATCGGAAGCCATACAAGCGTCGAGCTTTTAAATGCCGGCTACGAAATTGTAATTGTCGATAACTTTTCAAATTCAAAACCGGAAGCACTTAACAGAATCAAAAAAATCACCGGAAAAGATTTTATGTTTTATAAAGCTGATCTGCTTGATTTAGACGCAATGAATAAAATTTTTTCCGAAAATAATATTGATGCAGTAATTCACTTTGCAGGACTTAAAGCGGTAGGAGAATCAGTTCAGAAGCCTGTAGAATATTATCACAACAATATAACAGGTACGCTTATGCTTATCAAAGCAATGAAAACTGCTAATGTTAAAAAAATAGTTTTCTCATCTTCAGCAACAGTTTACGGAATGTATAACAAATCTCCGTATGTTGAAGATATGCCGACAAGTGCTACAAACCCATACGGATACTCGAAGGTAATGATCGAACAGATTTTAAAGGACGTTTTCGTTTCCGACAACGATTGGAGCGTTTCGCTTCTTCGTTACTTTAATCCGATAGGCGCTCACAAAAGCGGACTGATAGGAGAGGACCCTAACGGGATACCAAACAATCTGCTGCCGTATATTGCACAGGTGGCAGTCGGAAAGCTTGAGAGGCTCGGTGTGTTTGGCGATGATTACGATACCCCGGACGGAACCGGTGTCAGAGATTATATTCATGTTGTTGACCTTGCAACAGGTCACTTAGCAGCTGTTAAATACGTTTTAGAGCACAAGGGCGTTGAAGCAGTAAACCTTGGCACAGGTAAAGGCTCAAGCGTAATGGAAGTTTTGCATAGCTTTGAAAAAGCCTGCGGCAAAAAGCTTCCTTATGCAATAATGCCGAGAAGAGCCGGTGATATCGCAACCTGCTATGCTGACACTAAAAAAGCAAAAGAGCTTTTCGGATGGGAAGCAAAATACACTCTTGACGAGATGACAAGAGATGGATGGAACTTCACAAAAAACAATCCTAACGGTCTTTAAACAAAATTAAAACACACAACATCGAAGGAATGAAAAATGAAAAATTGTTATGCTCAGTTTAAATATCTTTTAGCTGTCTACGAGCTTTCAAAAGACAACAAAAAGGTAAAAAGCGTTGATATTGCAAACCGTCTTGACGTTTCACGTCCAAGCGTGAGTAAAACGCTCAAATGCCTTGCTCACAACGGTTATGTAAATGACGACTTTTCAAACGAAGTTGTTCTAACTCCGAGCGGTATGGATATAGGCAAAGAGCTTTTTAATAATTACAGATACGCTCTTCTGTTTTTCAAAAAAGTGTTAAAGCTCGATGAAATGCAGGCGGACGATCAAGCGCTTACCTTTTTAGCGACTTTTCCCCAGTCCACTGTTGAGAAGTTGAGTCAAGCTATGAAGGCAACGATTGCAAGACAACGTGAGCTTCGCAAAAACAAATAGTATTAATATAAAAAACCACGAACGCAAAATCAAACTGCATTCGTGGTATTTTTTCTCTATTATTTTTATTTAATTTTTCTGCACTCGATATAGTATCTCTTGTCCTCGGCATGACCCATTGAAAAAGTCTTTCTAGGCAAAACTCCGTCCTTTATTACTGTCGGAAACAGCTCGGATTTTGACATATCAGGTAAGATAAATCCTATCTTATTGTCTGCATCGACAAGCCTTTTTAACGTGTCAGCGCCATGTATGTAATCTATTTTGGCACCGCTTTCAGACAAATACTCGTCTAAAAAGCCTTGAACACTTCCAACCGTAAGATTTGACGTAGGTTTTTTTATGTAGAATTTCTTTTCTTCACCGTTTAAAACAACAGTAAAGCTTTGCTCGCTTGCGCACTCCGTACTAAGCCCCAGCTTTTCCTTCATCTTTTTCAAAAGATCGTCTGTATCAGCATCTGTAACAATGCGGTGAATAGCCTCAAACTTAAGCGCCTCACTATGCAGATTCACAATTTCAACAAGTGCATATCTTGCAGGATGACCGCTTAAATCTTTATCGGGATTTTTCGCTTTAAGCTCCTCGTAAAATGCCTTTGCCGTTGCAAGAGAATGGTTTCCGTCACCCATTGCAAAAACGAGCGGCGGCATATCTTTAATGCCGTACTTATCTTCAAAGGCTTTAACATCTGATAATCTGTCTATTGCGGCTTCAATTTTTTCGTTGTCGCTTTCATCTACTAAATAGCCCTTTACACTTCCACCGTTTTGCATAAGAACTGTATCATAAAGAAGCTTCATCGAATCAGTTTTTTCGCCAATCGGTTCAATAACAGTTTTATCCTCGTCATCAATAAGAATCATTATATGCGGAAGCTCAATGCTTGCGTTTTCCCTAACTTTGATTCTCGGAGGAATACGTTCTAAAACTGTCGCCTCGGTTGCTCTTACAAGAGATGTGCTTCCTTTGGAATAATCATACTCCTCAAGGTCAATCATTCCTATCAAGCCCTGCCTTAAAATGCCGTTTGACTGTTTTCTCTCAACATAGAAAAACGCATTTTTATATTCTTCAAACACACCGTCTGAAAGATAGCTGTTCATAGTTTTATTTATATTTGAAATTCTCTTTTCAACATCAGACTCGTTTAGATAAATTTCCGGAAGAATAAGGTGAAGCGTTGACAAGCTGTCCCCTACAGTTTCAGCTGTCTTTTCCCAATATTCAGGCTCGCTTGTGTACTGGTCACAGGCAACAACCGCCCACTTTTCCATGCCGGTTGTTTTTGAAAGTAAAATGTCCGCCGGTTTAAAAGCTCTTTTCATTACATCATCTCCGTATAGGTTTTGTACAAATTTAAAGCTTATCTACAGCGTCCGCCATGTTGTCAAGCCAATCGCCCTCAAAAAGCTCAGTCATTCCCTTGTCTACTGCCGCTGAAAGCTTTTTGTTCATCGGAATTTTTGAAATATTTTTAATTCCATACTTATCTGCAATTTGTTCAATGTGACTGTCGCCGAAAATATTGTGCTTTTCACCGCAATTATCACATACAAAATAAGACATATTTTCAACAATGCCCAGTACCGGAATATCCATCATCGTTGCCATGTTATAGGCTTTCTTTACGATCAACTGTACTAACTCCTGTGGAGAAGTAACGATC
>OHDN01000988.1_pt1 | contig 15872 bp, 9 predicted proteins | sample 1566971 | NCBI WGS metagenome assembly OHDN01 (sample SAMEA3879538, study PRJEB24766) | human gut metagenome | biome: human-associated habitat; feature: feces | place: USA | collected 1985/1987
ACTGCAATATATTTAATCAGATGTGAAAGGATAATTTGTATTTTATGCTGAAATCGGAATTCTATTACGATCTGCCCGAAGAGCTTATCGCACAAACACCAATCGAACCGAGAAATTATTCCCGATTAATGAAAATTGACCGCAAAAGCGGTGAAATAGAGCATCGTCACTTCTATAATTTATGCGATTACCTGAAAAAAGGTGATCTGCTCGTTATGAATGATTCGCGTGTACTGCCGGCAAGACTTTACGGCATAAAGGAAGAAACAGGCGCTTGCGTTGAATTTCTGCTCCTTGAACAAAAAGGGGACAAGCTGTGGGAGATACTTGTCCGTCCCGGCAAAAAGGCCAAGCCGGGCGCAAGATTCAGCTTCGGTGACGGCAGACTTAAGGCTGAGATAATTGAAACAGTTGAAGGTGGAAACAGAATAGCGAAATTCGAGTGTGAAGGAAACTTCTTTACAGCACTTGAAGAAGTCGGACAGATGCCGCTTCCTCCATACATTAAAGAAAAACTCAAAGACAAGGAACGTTATCAGACGGTCTATTCAAAAGAATTGGGTTCTGCAGCAGCTCCGACAGCAGGTTTGCACTTTACAAAAGAAATGCTTGCCGACCTTGAAAATATGGGTGTAAAGCTTGCATACGTTACACTTCATGTCGGACTTGGAACATTCCGTCCCGTAAAAGAAGATAATGTACTCGAACATAAAATGCACTCGGAACATTATCATCTCCCCAAGGAAACAGCCGACCTTATTAAACAAACAAAAGCCGAGGGTGGACGTGTTATCGCAGTAGGTACAACTTCATGCAGAACGCTTGAAAGTGTAGGAACTTTCTTTGACGATATGGACGAACACGAGGGATACACCGATATATTCATTTATCCCGGATACGAATTCAAAGTAATTGACGGACTTATAACGAATTTTCATCTTCCCGAAAGCACCCTTATTATGCTTGTATCGGCTTTTCTTGGCTATGAAAAGACAATGAACGCTTATAAGATCGCCGTTGATGAAAAGTACAGATTTTTCAGCTTTGGCGACGCAATGCTCATAGTTTGACGTAAAAACAACAATGACATCTTAGTTTGGAGAAAAAATTATGATCTACAAGAATAAAATAAGAAAAGCGCCGTCCGTATGCTTTCTTATGGGAATTATTTATGTAATTGTTGGAATAATATTCCTCATAGTAGGAATAACTATTTCTGTTCATAACAATAAATTTTTAAAGAATGCTCAACAAACAAATGCTGTTATCTCTCAAATTGAAAAAGAATATTATAATGACAGTCACGGTGATTGTAAGACACGGAACAGCGTTTGGGTCAAATATGAAATAGACGGCAGGCAATATGAAAAGCTTCTCGACTACTATTCTTCGGATATGCGTGAAGGAGATACTATTATAATAAACTATTCTCCCGATGATCCGTCGAAAATAATAACCAATATGGGTTCAAAAATTCTCGGCTTTGTCATCATTTCATTAGGCAGCATATTTGCATTGCTTGGTTTGATCCTTTTTATGAAAAAGATTCATTCAGACCAAAAGAGAAATAAGCTGATACGGTCGGGTGAATGTTTGACGGGTATTATCACAAATGTCGAAAGAAACAAGTATGTCACTATAAATAAAATGCACCCCTATAAAGCCGAATGTGAAGTTATTGACCCTTACAGCAATGAAAAGTTTCTTTACAGTTCAGATAACATTATGGGCAATATTTCCGACCTTATCGGTAGGGAAGTCACGGTCTATGTTGACAGCAACAATAAAAAGAATCACTACGTTGATATTTACGAATTGATCGACAGATACAGTTCAAATGAAAATATCCACGATTATAGAAGATAGGAGAAAACATGTACACACTTTTAAAAACAGAGGGAAAGGCTCGAAGAGGCAAATTTGAAACTGTTCATGGCACATTCCAGACACCTTGCTTTATGAATGTCGGCACGTCAGCTGCAATCAAGGGCGGTATTTCGTCAATTGACTTAAAAGGTTTGAAAACACAGGTAGAGCTTTGCAATACTTATCATCTGCACGTTCGTCCGTCTGACAGGGTAATAAAGGAAATGGGCGGTCTGCATAAGTTTATGAACTGGGATAAGCCTATACTCACCGACAGCGGTGGATTTCAGGTCTTTTCGCTTTCAAAGCTTCGCAGAATAAAAGAAGAGGGCGTATATTTCAACTCCCACGTTGACGGCAGAAAGATATTTATGGGACCTGAAGAATCTATGCAGATACAGTCAAACCTTGCTTCGACTATCGCAATGGCATTCGACGAATGTGTTGAAAACCCTGCCGCTTATGAATATTCAAAGAAATCATGCGAGCGTACAGTCCGCTGGCTTTACAGGTGCAAAGACGAGATGGAAAGGTTAAACGCTTTACACGATACTATCAATAAACATCAGCTTCTTTTCGGCATCAATCAGGGCTGTACTTTCTCTGACCTAAGAATAAAGCACATGGAGGCAATTGCGCGACTTGATATGGACGGTTATGCTATCGGCGGACTTGCAGTCGGCGAACCTACCGATGTAATGTACAAGATAATCGAAGATGTTGAACCCGTTATGCCAAAGAATAAAATAAGATATCTTATGGGTGTCGGCACTCCGTCAAACATTATTGAAGCTGTCGCAAGAGGAGTTGACCTTTTTGACTGTGTAATGCCGAGCAGAAACGCACGTCATGCTACCATATTCACATGGAGCGGAATAATGCATGCGACAAACGCATGCTACGAAACAGACCCGCTTCCGCTTGACCCCGAATGTGACTGCCCAACCTGCCGCAATCATTCAAGAGCATACATTCGTCACCTTTTCAAGTCAAATGAACAGCTTGCAGGAAGACTTGCTGTAATTCATAACCTCTATTTCTATAACACACTTATGGAAAAGATCAGAGATGCTCTTGACAATGGCACTTTTGCCGAATTCAGAGCAGAATATTCCGAAAAGCTCTCCAAAATTCTCTGATCGGCCGCTTCCTAAAAACTGTATCGAAAGGAACTATAAACCATGGAAATGAAAGATCTTTACAAAAAATATATCAAGGAAACCTTTGACGAAAACGGACTTATCAAAGACCTCGATTTTGATATTCCCGAAAACTTCAATTTTGCTTACGATATAATCGATGTTATAGGCAAAAACGAGCCTGAGCGCAAAGCGATGGTCTGGGTCAATGATAAGGGTGAAGAGCATACCTTTACTTACAAAGATCTTTCGGTCAGATCGAATCAGTGCGCAAATATGCTTCTTGCACACGGCGTAAAAAAAGGTGACATGGTTCTTTCGGTTCTCAAAAGACACTATCAGTTCTGGATATTGCTTCTTGCGCTTGATAAAATCGGCGCTATTCTCATTCCTGCAACAAATCAGCTTATGAAAAAGGATTACACCTATCGTTTTGAAGCAGCAGATGTAAACTACGTTGTTGCTACCGCTGACGGAGATGTTACAGATCATATTGAGCAGGCGCTTGAAGAATACAAAGATATAAAAGAGAAATTTATCGTTAGAGGAAATCGTGACGGCTGGACGAACTTTGATGCGGAATGTGCAAAATATCCGACTGAACTCGAAAGGATTCAGAACAATGTAAATGACAATATGCTGATATACTTCACATCGGGAACAACAGGCTATCCAAAAATGGTCGTTCACACACATTATTATTGCCTCGGACATATCGTCACGGCGAAATATTGGCACAAGCTTCACGAAGGCAGCCTGCACCTTACGATATCCGAATCAGGCTGGGCAAAATGTATGTGGGGAAAGATGTACGGTCAGCTTCTCTGTGCAGCTTGTCTGTTTGTTTATGACTTTGACCGCTTCCATGCAAATGATATTTTACAGAAAATCCAGGATTATAAAGTTACTTCGTTCTGCGCTCCTCCGACAATGTACCGTATGTTCATCAAAGAGGGAATCTCAAGTTACGATCTTTCCAATCTTGAACGCACAAGCATTGCAGGCGAAGCTCTCAATCCCGAGGTATTTAACCGTTGGTACGACCTCACGGGATTAAAGGTTATGGAGGGCTACGGTCAGACTGAAACTGTTCTTGCGATAGGAAATATGTGTGAAATGGAACCAAAGCCGGGTTCAACGGGTATTCCAACGCCGCTTTTTGACATAAAAATCTATGATGATGACTGCAACGAGGTTGAAAACGGTCAGGAGGGAGAAATCGTAATTATTCCTAAGACAACGGAGAAGATCGGTCTTTTCAAGGAATACTACAAGAACCCCGAAGCCACCGCCGAGGCATGGAGAGGCGGAGTTTACCACACAAATGACCTCGCTTACAAGGATAATGACGGCTATTTCTGGTATGTTGGACGCAAGGACGATGTTATCAAGTCCTCAGGTTACAGAATCGGACCATTTGAGATCGAAAGTGTTCTTATGGAACACCCTGCGGTTCTTGAAGTTGCCGTTACGGGTGTAAAAGACGCAATAAGAGGTATGGTCGTTAAGGCAACTATCGTTCTTACCAAGGCGTACAGGGACAAGGGGGACGAAAAACTTGTAAAAGAGCTTCAGGAACACGTTAAAAACCAGACTGCGCCATACAAATATCCCCGTGTTATCGAATTCGTTGATGAACTTCCAAAAACTATCAGCGGAAAGATAAGACGAGTTGAAATACGTGAAAAAGATAATTCAAATTCATAAAAAACACAGCCTGATAAGAAAATTCCTGTCAGGCTGTTACAATTTACAAAAGCCGTTTTTGAATCAAAATCAAAAACGGCTTTAATTTTTAGTGCTGGTTTAAAATGCGTTCATCGCAGTATTCACATTCAAGAGTATCTCCGTTGCCTCTGAACGATCGCGGCAGATATGCTTCCTTGTGAGTAATGCAGTTGGGGTTTGTACATCTGATACTGTTGTGAATATTTCCGCTGAGAAGTGTGGACGGATATTCATTCTTCAAAACAGTGAGAATAAGCGCCATTCTGACATACATGCCGTACTTGGCCTGCTTGAAATACATTGCACGGGGGTCATCATCAACCTCAATCGCAATCTCATCGACTCTCGGAAGAGGGTGAAGAACAATAAGGTCTTTGCTTGCTTTGGACATTTTCTCCGTATCAAGACGGTAAACATTTTTTTGCTTTTCGTATTCATCAAGGTCAGAAAAACGCTCGCGTTGGATTCGTGTCATATATAGAATATCAAGCTTGTCAATAACTTCTTCAAGTGAATAGACCTCGGTAAATTCACAGCCATGCGCCTTTAGTATATCAATAATATATGACGGAACTTTAAGCTCAGGCGTTGAAATAAAGATGAACTTGTTTCCCTTGTAGCAGGACATTGCTTTGCATAGAGAATGAACGGTTCGGCCGTTTTTGAGGTCACCGCAGAAGCCGATAGTATGATTTTCAAGCGTTCCTTTTTCTATGTATAAGGTCAGCAGATCGGTGAGGGTCTGTGTAGGGTGAAGATGTCCGCCATCGCCTGCGTTTATGATAGGGCAATCAGCTGTTAAGGCAGCAGCCTTTGCAGAACCTTCAAGTGGGTGACGCATTACCAAGACATCTGCATAACCCGAAACTATTTTTGTTGTATCCTTAAGATTCTCGCCCTTTGAAACCGATGAAGTTGCAGGATTATCAAAACCGATTATCGTTCCGCCAAGGCGAAGCATTGCTGTCTGAAATGACATCTGTGTTCTTGTGGACGGTTCATAGAAGAGCGTACCCATAATTTTTCCGTCACATTCATGAGCGTATTTTTGGGGTTCTTTTGCGATCTTTGCACCGAGCGAAACAATCTCGTTCCACCATGAAATCGGCATATCGCTAAGGTCGATAAGGTTGGTAAATTTAGATGTTACCATAGTTAAAGATCCTTTCATTTATAACAATATGATTTTATCTTATTCATTCTATCACAAAACTACATTCTATTCAATAGTTTTTTCAAATTTAATAAATTCGGTCATAAATTGACATAAAATTAACCGCAAAAAAGCTCACACGATCTTTTTTAACCGTATGAGCTTTTGTGAGTTTCATATTAGAGTGCGATAGAAACCTTGCCGTCAGAGTTAGCAGGAACTTCAACAGTCTTGCCGCCCGAAACAGTGATCTTGAACGGTGAAGCATTCTTTGTGAAGCTTACATCGATCGAGCCATTGTTGTTTACAGCTGTAAGTTCAAGAACCTTGTTGGAATCTGTATCATAGATAGTGCAGGAAGCGGACTTGCCGTTTTCAAGCTCGTAAATAACGATCTCTGCATTGTTGAGATAATCGTATTCAAAGTTCTTTTCAAATGCACCGTAAGCAATGATACTGTTAGGCTTTGCGAGGCAGGGGAGAGAGAAGTAATCGAACTTTTCATTATAATACTTTCCGCCCTCGTACTTCTTGCCGCTGATGATATCGGTCCAAACGCCTGCTGGAACATAGAACTCAGCTGTACCCTCTTCGTTGAATACGGGAGCAACGAGAACGTTATCACCGAACATATACTGTCTGTCAAGGTAGAGGCAAGCAGGGTCATCTGCATAGTCAATAACCATTGCTCTCATCATAGGAACGCCGACAGTTGATGTCTTGTTAGCCTGAGCCCAGATATAAGGCATCATCTTGCCCTTGAGCTTTGTGAAGAAACGGAGAACATCAACGGATTCTTCATCGAAGAGCCAAGGCACTCTGTAAGAGGAGTTTCCGTGAAGTCTTGAATGTGAGGAGAACAGACCGAATGCTGCCCATCTCTTGTAGATATCAGGTGTTGCTGTTGCTTCAAATCCACTCATATCGTGGCTGAAATAGCCAAAACCGGAAGCGCAGAGCGACAAGCCGCCGCGGAGTGTTTCTGCCATTGAAGTGTATTCAGCAGAGCAGTCACCGCCCCAGTGAACAGGGAACTGCTGACCGCCGACTGTTGCGGAACGTGCAAACAGGCAAGCCTTGTTTTCACCGTAATATTCCTTAAGAACATTGAATACAGTCTTATTGTAAAGATATGTGTAATAGTTATGCATTGCGATAGGATCAGAACCGTCGAAATACTTAACATTTGTCGGGATTCTTTCACCAAAGTCGGTCTTGAAGCAGTCAACGCCCATTTCGCAGAGCTTTTTGAGCTTGCTTGCATACCACTTGCAGGCATCTGGATTTGTGAAGTCTACAATTGCCATACCGGGCTGCCACATATCACACTGGAATACGCTGCCATCGAGGTTCTTAATGAAGTAACCATTTTCCCTGCCCTCTGCAAAAAGAGCAGAACGCTGTGCAATATAAGGATTGATCCAAACGCAGATCTCAAGTCCCTTTGCTTTAAGACGCTTGAGCATTGCAGCAGGGTCGGGGAACTGGCGCTTGTCCCATTCAAAGTTACACCATTCAAATTCCTTCATCCAGAAGCAGTCAAAATGGAATACCTGAAGAGGGATATCTCTTTCAGCCATACCGTCGATAAAGGAAGTAACTGTTTCTTCATCGTACTTTGTTGTGAACGAGGTTGTGAGCCAAAGTCCGAATGTATAAGCAGGAGGAAGTGAGGGCTTACCTGTGAGTGTTGTGTAATTTGAGATAACTTCTTCGAGGTTTTCGCCGCCGATAACGAAATATTCAAGTTTTTCTCCGGGAACAGTAAAGGAAACCTTTGAAACTGTATCGGAAGCAACTTCATAAGAAACCTTATCAGAAGAATTTACAAAGATACCATATCCTCTTGAAGAGATATAGAACGGAATGGACTTATAAGACTGGTCACTGCAAGTACCGCCGTCAGAGTTCCATGTTTCAACATTCTGACCGTTCTTAACGAATGTTGTGAACTTTTCGCCGAAGCCGTAGATACATTCACCAACAGAAAGTGTAAGCTGTTCACGGAGATAAGAATTGCGCTTATCGCGGGGATAAGACCAGAATGTATCGTCCTGTGTTGCTTCAAGTCTGCTGGAAACCTTGAACTGGCTTTCATTTACAACAGTTGTAGCTCTCCAAGCGCCGCCGGTGAGCTTCTTGTCTTTGTAGTAGAACTGAACATTCCAGCTGAACTTTGAAATATGCACCTTTGTATCGCCTGCAACGAGTTCAACAAAATCATCGCCGTCAATGATCTCAGGAGTAAATCCCTGATCTTCATAAAGTTCAAACTTAGGTGCATTGTCAAGTATACCCATATAGTGGTTTATGGAAACCTTGATAACATCTTTCTGTGTGCAGGAATAGGTGATATCGAGAACAGGTCCGCCGAGTGTCATACCTCTGTTCTGGATATAGTTTGTTGTCGCAAGGACATTTATAAATTTTTTGCCTGTCTTGATCTCATAGGCCTGTGATGCATAGTTTACATCATAGCCTTTCTGATTAAGCCAAAAGCCGTCTGCAAATTTCATGACAAAATCCTCCTCTTATGTAATTGATTACATTGTACAACATACACATAAAAAATGCAAGAGGTTTTCAAAATTTTATTTTTTGTTCATATCTTTTTCTTTGATGTAAGGCATACAAGCTCTTAACTTTGAATATTATTGAACAAAGCAGATGATGATACAAAAATGCTCTCACCGAGAAATTTTTATCATTAAAATTGTTTTACCATGACAAAACAAGGAGGAAAACCTATGGAACTTAAAATCAACAGGGAAGAATTATGTTCGTCCGAATTGATCCTGAAAACCAAGCAGGAACAGTCGATCGAACTCGACTATGTTCTTCCCGATTATTACCCCGAGATTTTCAAAATACTGAAATGCTTCACTTCGCCAAAAATAGCTTCATACAACGTTTCGGGCAGCAAACTCACATACGAGCTTTGCGTAAACATAAAGATAGCGTATAATGACGAAAACAGCTGCACTGTTCACGTTGTAGACCAGAAAATTATGTTTACGAAGTCAGTTGAACTCGGAAGATCTTGCAATGAACCTAAAGTTTGTATCAAGCCAAGTGTTGACTATATCAACTGCCGCGCGGTAAATTCACGCAGACTTGACATCAGGGGAGCTGTTTCGATCGATATATGCGTCACCGACAGCAGTAGACAGGAAGTTGTCTGTGATGCTTACGGAATGGACATCGAACTTTGCAAAAAGCCGATTACCTACCCCGTGAACAAGCTTTATGCCGAAAAACAGATCACAATAACCGACGATTTTGAGCTTGGGATATCAAAACCTGCCATAAACGACATACTTTACTATGACGCGTGTGTTTCTTCAACTGATAAAAAGATAATCGCAAATAAAATGGTCGCAAAAGGTGAAATCTGCATAAATATGTTCTACACCTGCGATGAAGACAAGATCGAAACGCTCACGTTTACACTTCCATTCTCGCAGATAATCGATATCGAGGGCATCGATGACAGATTTGACTGTAATATCGAAGCAGAGATAATGAACTGCGAGATAATGCCCCGCTCGGACGGTGACGGAAACACCAAGGTCGTTGACTGCTCGATTTCGATAATGATAAAATGTAATGCATACAGAATGGGAACACTTGAACTCGTCTTTGACGAATATTCGACCTCTTTCGGAACTTCCGACCAGAGAGAAACTATCCATTACGATACTATACCGAAATGGATAAACACTACATTTTCCGCAGACTGTTCATTTGATACCGGTGAAAACAAAGTCGAACGCGTTTACGGCGTTACAGCAAATGTAAAGGGCTGTCGCTTTGCAGCAAACAGCGAGAGAAGCGAACTTACTGCAGACGGAACGATATGCTATACGCTTATTGCATGCTCGGAGGACGGCAAAAGCATTTTTGCTGACAAGGAAGAAAACTTTACATACAGTATTCCCCTTGAAAACATCTCCGATGAAGCGTGTATCAATATCAGCGTGATACCTTTTTCCTGCTCATACAATATTTTATCCGAGGGGACTGTAGATGCAAAGGCAGAACTTAAACTTTGCGGAAGCGTTTGCTGTACCAAGACAGCAGAATGTATCACCGATATTTATGCAGACGAAGATACTCCTATACAAAAGGACGGGAACTGTGCATTGAAGCTTTATTTCTGCGAAAGTGGTGAAAGTCTTTGGGATATCGCCAAGCGTTTCCACTCTTCCGCAAAACTTATAATGGACGAAAATGACATAGAAGATGACATAATCGGCAATGATATGATGCTGATAATTCCAATAATGTAAAAGGGGTGTTCCGGAATGGTCAATAATGATATTTACAGCAGCATTGCCAAAAGAACTGACGGTGACATTTACATCGGTGTTGTCGGACCGGTCAGAACAGGCAAATCAACTTTTATAAAAAAATTTATGGAATCGCTCGTTATTCCAAATATCACAAGCGAGTTCCGCAAAGAACGTGCCATTGACGAACTTCCTCAATCAGCCGCAGGCAAGACCATAATGACTACCGAACCAAAATTCATTCCCGAAGAAGCGGTCGAGATAAAACTTTCGGACAATGCTGTTTTCAACGTTCGAATGATAGACTGCGTAGGCTATATCGTTCCTGCCGCGATCGGTTACATTGAGAACGAAGCTCCGAGAATGGTTATGACACCATGGTTTGAGGAAGAGATACCTTTTGCAATGGCAGCCGAGATTGGGACGCAGAAGGTCATCAAGGAACACTCAACGATTGGTCTTGTTGTTACAACAGACGGCAGTATCACTGACATTCCCCGTGATGAATATTGTGATGCTGAGGAACGTGTAATAAATGAGCTTAGCGAGATCAACAAACCGTTCGTAATCATTCTGAACTGTCTTGACCCGAAAAGTAGCAGCGCGCAGCAGCTTGCATCGGAGCTTGAAGATAAATATTCAACCCCGGTTATCCCCGTAAACTGTCTTGAACTTGACGAGCAGGGGATAAGTGATATTTTAAGACAGGTGCTTTACGCATTTCCCGTTAAGGAAGTCAATATCACCATGCCGAAATGGATAACTGCACTCGAAAAAAATCACTGGCTCAAAAGCAGTGTTATTTCCGCTATAAGAGCGGCAGCAGAGAATATCAAACATATTCGTGATATGACTAAGCTCACCGAACGGCTTTCTGACAGTGAATATATATCGGGTTCGCAAATATCGGAAATCGATCTTGGAAAGGGAAGTGCAGGCATCAAACTGGACTTTGACAACGAACTTTTCTACAAAATCCTCGGCGAAAAAACAGGTATTGAGATCAAAAACGACAATGACCTTATGCCTCTTCTGAAAGATCTTATCGCTATCAAAAAGAAATATGAAAAGGTTGAAAATGCCTTAAACGAAGTTGAAGCAACGGGATATGGTATCGTTATGCCAGATATCGATGATCTATCACTCGAAGAACCCGAGATCGTTAAGCAGGGTGGAAAATATGGCGTTCGTCTGAAAGCTTCCGCGCCGTCAATTCACATGATGAAAGCTGATATCGTCACCGAAGTCAACCCGATAGTCGGTTCGGAAAAGCAATCGGAAGAGTTGGTTATGTATCTTATGAATGAATTCAATGATGACCCAACAAAAATTTGGAATTCAAATATCTTCGGCAAATCCCTGCACGAACTTGTTAATGAGGGTCTGCACAACAAGCTTTACAAAATGCCCGTTGATGCACGTCTCAAACTTCAGGAAACACTTGAACGTATCATCAATGAGGGCTGCGGCGGACTAATCTGCTTTATTCTTTGATTTCTTCCTTATATTTTTGTCATAAAAAAACATCACCCTTGCAGGTTTAATGCAAGGGTGATGTGCTTTTATTGGATTATGATAACTTATTGCCGCATTCTGCGCAGAATTTAGCGTTTGGACTTGTTATTCTTGCGCCGCACTGGTCACAGAAACGAGGCTTAGGTTCTTCGGAAGCAGGTTGTTCATCTGCTTTTTCCTCTGCTTCTTCAACGACAGGTGTTTCTTCCGCTTTTTCAGCAGATTCGGTCTTTTCTTCAACTGCCTCTGCTGTCGGTTCAGCGGTTTCAGTCTTGGGGGCCGAAGCTTCATTTGCAGCTTCGTTTATAGCAGCAACAGGTATCTCCTGCGTTCTTTCCTTAACGGCATTTTCAAGGAGTTCCTTCATCTTTTCGGCAGAACGCTGATCTCTTATGTAGTTTACAAGAGCGGTCATAGCCTTTGCAGTACCGTCGATCGTATTCTTGTTTATTGCACAGTTGATCTCGTTTGTGTTGCCGTTTCTCTCGGTAACAACGATAGATGTGCTTACAAACGACTTTTTAGCCTGGAACGAAACGATATCATCGATCTTTATACGATTGAACACGCCCTTGTTGATGAAGTAGAAATACTCTGTTGTAAGAGCAAAACCATTATCTCCCGAATTGTCATGGAGGAAGATAGGAAGCTCGTATCTTCCGACAGAGATATAATTCTTGCAGGCTTCATCATACTTAGGATAGAAGAGGTTTGAAAGGGTAGGAACAAGGAAGTTTGCCGTTGAAACATTGAACTCATCGATCTTCTGCTTAAGGAACGTGATATATGTTCTCTGCTCGTTATTTTTGAGTTCCATTATATGTGATTCGATCATATCAAGGTACTTGTTCTTGACTGTATCATCGAGAGCCATTGTTCTGAGACGAACGATAACATCAAGCGACTTCTTTGCACTGAGATTGTTGATATTTCCGATAATATCGGTAACTTCCTTTTCAGCAAGGGAAGAAAGACATTCATCAACTTTAACAATGTACTTCGTTTTGAGTTCAAGCGGACATCTGTATTCTTCGATCCTTGTTTTGACAGCGAGAAGCTCTTCCTTAGACATATTTTCAACACCGTCCATAAGCTTCTCAATGTTTTCAATGTGAAGTTCTTTTATTCTGTTTTCAAGCTGTTCAATGCGTTCTGTCTTCTTATCTTCGTGGAAATCACCATTTTTGATAGTATCGAGAGCATAAATAGCCTTATCAACATCAATTGTATTTATGTCGCCGATGATAGCATCAAGCTTTTCTGTTTCAAGAACAGAAGCTCTTTCAGCTATCTTATTTACGCCGCGCTCAAAGTTTTCGAGTGTGACTTCATTATCAGCAAGTTTATCGGAAAGATCGGACTTGAACTGTTCAAGTTCGCTTTCAGACATATTCTGAACTGTATCAAGAAGCTTGTTATATTCAGCATTTTTGATATTGTCGATACATTCATCGATCTTAGTATAGTACTCATCACTGATAGCAACATATTCTTCGTTTTCTGAAATTTCAGCTCTAAGCTTCTCAAGCTGTTCGATGTCCATTTCGGAAATGCCTGAGCAAAGTTCATCAAGCTCTTCACGGCGAAGTTCATCTTCACGCTCGGTAACCTTTTTGAGATAAACCGTTGTAATAGACTCGTCATAAGTACCGCCGAGAAGAACATCTTTGAGTTCATTCAAAGCGTCCTGATTCATAGAGAAAATGTACTTGCAGCGTTCAGCAAGCTCAGAGTTCTTGAGTTCAGCTTCACGGCGATCAATTCTGTCAAAGCATTTATCCTTGAGTTCGCTGTTGTAAGTCTTATCGGAAGAATTGATCTTGGAACGAAGTTCATCAAGCTGATCCTGTTCCATATTTTCAATGTTTTCACACATTGAGGCAAGTTCTTCATCAGCAAGAGTTTGCTCACGCTGTGCTACCTTTACCATATAAGGAGCAATAAGTTCATCGCTGTAACTCTTTTCGCTGAGAACCGACTTGATGCTTTCAAGCTCTTCTTCTGTTGCAAAATCAACATTTTCAAAAAGCTTTTCAACCTCGTGATGCTCATAATCAACGATAAGTCTGTCAATTTCTTCAATATATGCGATTGTGTACTTTTCGGGGAACTTGTCACTCGAAAGCTTAAGCTTTGCATCTGTGAGCATATCAAGTGAAAATTCGTCCATGCCGCTGCAAATAAGATCGATCTCAGCCTTGATCTTATCATCTGCAAACTGTTCGATCTTACGTGTATAGCTTTCAGCCATTACAGCAGGATATCTGCCGGAATTTACACTCTGGAGCAGGGTAGATATCTCGGCAGTATCCATATCGTCAAGCTTGGCGATTCTTCTGTCAAGCTCCTCTGTAAATGCGATATCAAGGTGATTGTTGATATCGGGAAGCTTTGCATTTATAACAGATTCAGCATAGCCGGATTTAAGAACATCGTCACGAAGCTTGATAGTTTCATCAGCGTCAAGCGTTGGCAGACCAAGACAAAGCTGATCGAGCATACTTTCCTCAACGCAGTTCATTGCCATCTTAACTTTGAGAAGATACTTCGACTTTGTAACATCGTCAATAGTAATGCCTTCAATATGCTTTTTGAGCTGATCAAGCTCATCTTTGTTAAGAGCCGAAAGGTTGATGCAAAGTGTCTGGAGTTCAAGCTCGTTGGCAACTGCGCGCTTCATAGCCTCGGGAGTGTCAAAAACAGTTCCGTTAAAGCTTCTGCTGCGAATATCAGCATCTTTGATATATTCAGCAAGTTCATCAATATAGCTTCTGTCCTCAAAGCCATACTTGACATTGACCTTTTCAAGTTCGTCCTTTATTATCTCAGCCTGCTTGATCCCCGATACAAAGTTGCCGTTTTCATCAAACAGTTCCGCATTTAAATAGGAATCGAAAATAACACGCTGAAGGGCAGCCTTATCCACAGGCGCAACATTCCAGAAATTCGCAAGTTTTTCAAGGTTAGCTTCTTCCTCGGGATATCTGTAAAGCGTATATGCAAAAATGCCATAGCTTTCAGGTCTGAATGAAAGTATCCGGGAAATAAGGAACTTCTCCTCAGCAGCTCCCTGAGAGCCTGAAAAATCCTTCTGTTCAAGGTCTTTCATAAGTGATACATAGTCACTGTCAGAATTAACGGAATAGCTGTACTCAAAGAGATCAGACTTTGCAAGTGCATCGGTAAATGCTATCTTTACCGCAGCCATAGCAGCACTGTTTCCGTCAATATTGATACCGTGTGATTTTTCAGAAAGCTCTTCTTCAGAAAGGTTTATGTACTTATTTACATACTCGGAAACAAACTTGTCAAGAGTAATTGTAACACCGTTGTTTGAAAGCACTTCAACAACAAGCTTTCTGATAAACTCCTCAGCAGAAAAATCAAATTCGGAAGCCTTGAAAATTTCGTCAGCTTCGGAAAGCTCTCCCGCAATAGCATCAAACTGTTCAAAAAGAACATCGGTTTTCAGTATTCTTGTGGTTTTGCCGTCAATGATGACCTTTTTATCAAAAAGATCAAATGTAAGGTCATTCGTATCTGCGAAATCAGGTGCTTCGCCAACGCACTTATCAAGATATTTGTCAATACATTTCTGAATGTATCCGGAATCAAGTGTAATAATCTCGCCGATCTCCGCTTTGTTCCAGAAGAATGTGTTATTGATCTTTTTGAAATGAAGAACTCTGTTGGTAAGGGGAGTGACAGGAGCGTATCGTTTGCCCTTTTCACGCATATATGCTTCGCTTACAACAATAGTATCATTCTTTCCGTTTATCATCCAATCTTCGGCATAAAAAGCGTTTTCAGCCATAATATCGGCAAGATAAACATAACCGTTCTCGGCAGCTATCTCTCTCGCTCTTGTGATATTGAAAGACTGCCACTCTTCGTTATCGGCAGACATTAAAAGCATATCAGAATAACGGCAGATATTAAGTCCGTTGCTCTTAGCTTCCTCGTCAGAACATCTGCATATCAATTCATTTTTCTGGGTAGGATGACATATAAATTTAGCTTCGGAAAAGCACTTGTTTTCGAGTTCATCGGCAAAAGCAAAGCATTTTTCCTTAAATACGTCATACTGATTAAATACGTCCATATTTTTGCCCCCAAATTTCAAAATTATATATTTATATCATACCAAATGAGCGAAAATTTTGCAATCGATTTGGGACAATC
>OHDN01000997.1_pt1 | contig 15806 bp, 18 predicted proteins | sample 1566971 | NCBI WGS metagenome assembly OHDN01 (sample SAMEA3879538, study PRJEB24766) | human gut metagenome | biome: human-associated habitat; feature: feces | place: USA | collected 1985/1987
GTGCATCGACGCTTTCAACGCATATATCTCGGCCTGCGGATCACAAAATTCTGATGAATATGTGATTGTCAGGCCCAACTCCCGCAGCTCGGCACCAGTCGGCTGGATGGCGTCTTTGTCATTGACACGAGGGATTTGGCCGTATTTTACGGCATCTGCCTCGCTGGTCGATACGGGAGTTTTCAGCCCTTGAAATATGTGATCTCCGAGTTGTGCAAACATGGGTGCCAGCTATTACGCAAAGGACAAACGTGTCTTGTTTTCTTCATATTTACGAATCAGTTCCATGATCTCGTTCGCGTGCTGCTTCAGCATTTTTCCGAACTCGTCCCGCGCCTCCCGCGTAGTCGATCCGGCGAATGTGATCTGCGGGGCATAGGTAATGGACGGGCCGGTATTCCCGCCGCCTACAATGGTCGAGGTATTCACCGTGCTGGATTGCATCGACTGCGTGATTCCACGGGTCGCTTGCATGGCCACGCCCTCGGTAGCATTTTCGACGATTGCACCCCCTCGATCAAGGCCAACGACCAGCCCCTGCGTGATATTCAGACCATATTCGGCGAACAAACGGGACGGGGAATTGATACCGAGAATAGACTTGAAGCCGTTGGCAATCCTACGGCCGATATTCTTCATTCCCTCGACAATCTTATCGACCATAGAGGTTATTCCATTCCAAAGCCCTTGCAATAGGTTTTTGCCCCACTCATAAAAGCGGGGGCCGAGGTTCTCGAAGAACGTCCCCACATTCTCCCACGCGCCGCGCATCCATTCGACGGGTTGCAGGTTGCTGAACCAGTCTTTGATCCCGCCCCATGCGTTCGAAATGCCGCTCTTGACGTTACCCCAAAGGTTAGAGAACCAGCCTTTCACTGATCCCCATGCCTTTTGCACTCCCTCGCGGGCCTTGTTGATGGTATTTTTGATACCCTCCCAGGCTTTCCCCGCACCGGCCTTGATCCCGCCCCACAAGTTCGAGAACCAGCCCGTTACAGTGCTCCACACCTTTTTGATCGCTTCCCACGCCGCTTTGAATATCCCGACGATAGCGTCCCACAACTTTTTGAACCACGCGGCAATTTTGTCCCAATTCTTGATGACAGAATACACAACGGCCCCAAGTGCAATAATCAATGAGATAATGGTTAAGATAGGATTTGCTTTCAATGCTTTATTAAATAACTTTGTGGCAACTGTGGCCAGTTTTTGAGTTTTCGTATATCCTTTCATGGCCTTATCAACCACAAGAAAGGTATTTTTTATATTTTTGAATATTGAAATACCTATTGTTACAGCATCCGACATCGCTCGAAATGCTTTTCGGAACTGTAGAATAATAAAAGCAACGCTACCGATCGCAATGGCAGCCGTGCCTAATATAGCGATCCATTTACCCGTGGTCATCGCTATATTGCCGATTGTGGCGGCCAGTTCGGGATTTTCCTGTACCCATTTTGTTATCTTATCGATAACCTTTGATATTTTTTCGGTTGCCGCCGACAATGCGGGGATCAGTGCTGCACCTAACTGTAACTTAACGCCTTTGACCTGCTCTCCGATATTTTCGAGTTGGTCGCTAAATGCGTCGCCCTTGGCAATCATCTCGTTACTTAACGCAAGTCCCAAACGCTCGGCTTCGGCGTAAAACGCTTTTAGACCGGCCTTGCCATCGTTCAGCATAGGGATCAGATCGGCACCCGACTTGCCGAACAATTCAACCGCCAAAGCGGTCTTTCCGATGCCGTCTTCGGTATTATGAAAAATATCGGCTACATCCTCGAAAATCTCGTTCGGCTGGCGGAGATTACCCGCACTGTCTTTGATTTTGATACCGAGATCCTCGAACGTCTGCATGTACGTCTTATTTCCGCCGGTAGCTTCGGCGACCATTCTGTCGAACTTCACTAACGACGCGGACAATTTTTCAGTTTCGACCCCTGACATCCTACCGGCATACGCAAGTTTTTGGAATGCCTCTACACCGATCCCGGCTCCCCGGGCCATATCGTACATATCACCGGCGTAATCGGCTGTCGATTTTCCAACGGCCAAAATACTACCTCCGACGGCTGCGCTCGCGCCCAGCATGACGGTTCCTGCTTTCGTCATTGAGCGACCTATTTTGCTTGTGGTACGCTCGAATGCAGAAAGTTTGTCCGTCGATTTTTTGACGGCCTCGTCTATAATGCGGCTCATTTTATCCGTTGCAGACAAAATGAACGCTAATTTCAGAGTGTTGGCTGCCATGTGTCGTTATCGCTTTTCGATGCCGGATAATACCACCCGGCGGGGTGTTGTGATCTCTTTTTCGTAAATCTCGACTGCGCGGTCCAAGTAGGCAAAATAATCTTCCACGATCAGATCGAGAACGCCATCTATTCCGCCGCCGGTGAAGTGTGCTAAAAAAACAATATCCGCATGTGGGATTTGTCTGATTAGCACCCTTGCGCCAGCGTCGGACCTTATCCGTTTTTTGAGATGTCCCTTTCTACCTCTTTTTTTGCGTCGGGGAAAAGGAACTCGGTGATCTTATCCATCTCCTCGGTAGTGAAGCCGTCCATCAGATCGTCGTAAACGATCGGCTGACCGTTTACGAGAATTTTGGCGGCCATCAGGTGCATGCCGCGCTCGACGTCCGTCAGGCTCTTGTTGTTGGTTAGCTCCATCTGCTTGCGTACCGTGATACCAATCTCAGCGATCTCGGTGTTGGCGTCGAGCTGGAGCCGCCGCCGAACTGACAAATTCGGCTTGCGATTCAGTGCTTGCTGTCCCATTATTACAATCCAAGGTTTTGCCTACGTTCGGCCAGCAAGTCCTCGCCGCCTACTTTGTAGATGTTGTTGATTACGTCGATTTCGACGATCTCCTCGCCGTCGATCTCCAGTTTGTAGTACTGGACGGAAACGGTGGACTCCAGTTCGGTATCCTCCTTGGCCTTGAACGCGCCACCGGGGAGCGTCTTGGAGTATCCGCGTATGTACATCACGATGGGCTTCTCCTCCGTGATTCCCGTGTTGTCGTATTCCGCTTTGCTGGAACGGATCATCAGGTCCACGGGCTTGAGGAAATTTCCGAAAGCTTTCTGCGCCTCGTTGTCCGGATACGTCCATTTGATCGTCGTTTCGAGTTTATCGAACCCGTTGAAAAACTCGGCCGAACCAATCATACCCATAGCCTTGTAATCGGTCATAAGGGCCGTAATGGTCGGGGCGGTGATCTCCGACGCCAGCCCGTGCTTGCTGGCATTGTTCACATAGACGTTTGCGTCGTAAACTTTTGCGATATTCATGGCTATTCGATGGTTGAGAGTTTGTTAATGTCGATTTTGTGGTCGAACGTCATGCGCTGCATAGGCACGGCGGGCGTCCACTCGTTGGAAAACGTGACGTGTCCCTGTGCCAACTCGGTGGCCGGATTCTTCGCAGGGTCGAAAAAGCACTGCCCGTAAACGATCTTACCTTCGGCTGTCAGCCGGTTGTAGTACTGGTTCACGATGTTGCGAACCAGGTCGATGTCGGCCTGTTTTACCTGCTTAACATCGATAAACTGGGCGCAGGCCATCGTGATCGAACGCTTCATGATCATCAGTGACCGGCGAACGCACTCGAACGCGTCGGGAGTGGTGGTGCTGGGGAACGCTGCGGTGTAGTTTCCCCATTCCACAATGCCGTTGCCGTACATATTAACAACTGTCGTGATGCCTTGTGCGTTCAGCAGGTTGGCCTCACATGTTTTATCTGAGAGCGCGAACGTGATGGGCACGTCGGTACCCTCGATCCCCGTGTAGGCGTGGTTCGACGATGACACATGCCATCCTTCTGTTAAATCGACTTTGGCCCGCAAACCCGCCGCGTAAGCTGACACCGGGAGCGTGAGGTATCTTTCCCCTGGGTCCTCGACATCCGGGTTATATTCCGGGTTCGCAACAAGGACATGCGGGAAAAGAAGCTTTTGCCCGGCTTTGAGTGTGGCAAAGTCACCCTCCGCACCGCGCGACTCAATGGCTTGGTTGAAGCCCCAGCCGTCGGGTGTGTCAATATATGCCATCGCCTCGGTTTTCTCAGTAATGACAATCAACTCCTGCTTCACTGCATCCAATGCGGAATATCGCGGTGCGATGTAGATCATCGGTTCAAAGCCGTATTTGTTTCCTGCGGTCTCAAACAGTTTAAGACCTGTACGCTCACCCGTTTCGGAAACCGTACCCACAATGTCGGCGCCGGTGATCTCGGCGGTGGCATCCTTTACTTTGACGACAAACACCAAGGCGCTGCCGGCAGTGCTGTCTTGCATGCGGATCGCCTTAAGTGCTTCGGGGATGGTTCCTTTTGTACCGAATGCGGCATCGTCCGCCGCGCTCTTGCACAACGTGAGGACGTTAGTGTCGCCCTTATCCGCTGTACCCACCAGCCCGATAACCGCCGTAACGATGTCGTTCACGGGCACCGTGTCGCTGGTGACGTTGATGTGCTCTATACCATGTAAAAAATCTGCCATGTCATAAAATTGTTATACCGTTTCCGGCGTGGTTTGTATTTATCCGGCTATTTCTTTTTGCTGTCAGCCGGTTCGACAGTTGTCGCAGCCACCTCTTTGATTTGGCGGCGGGCTACCATCGCACGAACCGCGATGTCATTCTCTGGCAACTCGACGGCATCGTCTTTTTTCAACGCGTACTCCTTTCGACCTGCGCCGGCCTTAACGCTGAAAACAACGTAAGGACTTACTACCTCGTACTTTTTCATTTTTCAGTAAATTCGTTTTTGATTTCCTTGATCGTCGGCACACTATCGGGGCGGTCTGCTTCGACAGTATAGGCTGCAAATGAAAATGTAAGCGCATATTGCCAATAGTTGTGCAGGCCCGAAACATAGCCGAACGAATTAAAGTAAATGGGTGTTTTCGCACCCAGCATCCGATGCCCCAAAAGACGGGATTTCGCCGCCTCGTAAACATCAAAAAGACCCAGTTTTCCCCGCCGGTTTTTCGCGCGGATGAATAGTTCGCATTGAACGGTTCCCAGTTGAGCCACGACGGCCAACTCCTCGCGTTCGGCGAACTCCGTACCGTTTACCAGCACGAAAATCTGCGGTTTCTCGGTCTGACGCGGCAACTCCAGAGCCTCGATCTTGGGTAACGGCTTGACATCGACACCCGGCATCTGCAACAACGTGACCAGCTCGTCCTCATACCTTTCGTAAGGGGACATGCTGGCGTCTGCCTTGGTTGTCATTGGTTGCTCCATGATCTATTCTTCGCTTTCGGCGTGCGGTGTCAAATGCGCCACATAGGTTTTTCCGTCAAATTTGGTGTCCACCGCAGTAATCAAATACCGTTTTCCACGTATTTCGAGGTATTCGGTCGTTTCGGCATCCACGGCTTGCTTCAGCCCGACGAAATTACCTTCGTAATACTCTGCGGTGGCCGTGCTCGGTCTATATTCGTAGCCCTCGGAGTCTCCGATCTGCGTGGGTTCGCTCGGGTCCTTGAACAACGCCCGTCCGGGAATATTTCCCCGATTTGGGGATAGCCAAACAGCGGGTTCGCCCATAAGGTTGGAAATGGTCGAAGATGCTATTTTGGCCATCCTGTCAAATCGGTTGTTCATACGCTCGGAGGTTATACGTTCAACTTGACCAACACCGTGGTATCGCCTGCGTCGGCAGCCTCCCAAGCGCATCCGACAGCCTTGTTATCCTCGGCCGTTGCCACAATACCGGAACCGTCGGCAGCAGCATACACCTTTTGGCCCTGCGTGATTGCACCGGTACCTTTGGCCAATTCGTACACGCCCGTAACGTTCAACACGACGGTTTCGTCCACGGCGCCGTCAGTAACGGCAACACCAGCGACGTCACCGATTACGCGTACATCACCGCTCTTGATCGCAGTTTCTGCGACTTTATACTCGATGGTCTTACCATCCTGGATGAAGTTTTTCATTGCTCTGTATTTTTAGTTTTTGCTTAAAATAGGGGCAGGCACGATAAATTCCGCCCCTGCGGGAAGTTTGCCGTTACGCTATTTCCCCGCTGCTTTCACGATGCCACGATAGTCGATCGCCGCAGCACCGAAATCGCCACGGACGGCATAGTCCATGGAGTCGGTTTTGAACTCCTCTGTGCTGTCCACACGCAGACCCTCGTTGCCCTCCAGGTATGCGTAGTAGAGACTATCCACTGCATACGGGTCGGCCATCAGATACCAAGCTTTTGGATCGGTCAATCGCGGCTCGACGATCACGTCGAACGCACCGGCGAAAACGTTCACGTCCTCGAACTTGACGGGCGTTGTCGCTGTTACCAGTTTTTTGGCCATCATCTCGTTCTCAGGTGACACAATGAGGTAACGTGGCACCATGCGAATAATCTGTCCCGCGATGTCTTTCTGCTTCATCATCGCCGTCTTTGCCGCCGCAAGACTCTCCTCGCTTAATGCGCTGCTGGCACCCGTGAGGAGGTTGCCGTGGGTAGCATCGAAAATCCCCTTGCCGTCGGACATCTTCACGTTGTCGGTCAGCAGACCCCACACGAGGTTTCCACGGAGCATATCCCAATGGCGGACGAATGCCGACGGGATGATCGAGAACACGCCCAAATCATCGTTGATGAACGCCTGCCGGGTGTAACTGATGCCCTCGCCGAACGTCTCGACGCGGATCTGCTCCTTGCTTTCCTTAAGCGTTGTGTACTTGATTTCTCCACCCTCGGGGATCTTCTTCATGCCATTGGCGACACCGGCCGAGTAAAGACCGCGTGCACGGAAATCGTCCACGCTGGTCTGTCGGGCGATTTTGTCCCAAAACTCCGGTGCGAACTCATACTGTGCCCGCAACATCTTGTTGATCACACCCTCGAACAACAGCGGAAAGTCGCTGGTGCTGTGCGCACGGTTGAAAACCATTTTGGCCACTTCGGAACGATCCAAGCCTCGGGTGTTGATACCGCGCTCGGACAACAGTTCGCGCCCGATCTCTACCATGGTCATGCCGCGAAATTCGCGGGCGCCGGCGTCCAACGAGAACTTGGACGGATAAATGCGGTGCAGCAGTGCGTTCTCCACGGCCATACGCTTCTTGGTGCCAGCATCCAAGCCGGTCGCACGGACACTATGGTTACCGTTCACGCCGTTTTCCTGACTTCGTTTAGCCAGCCGTCGCATAATCGCGGTGCTGCACTGCTCCACGGTAAGATCGGTACCGACCAGTGCCAGCGCGTAATCGGCGGAAAGGCCAGCGGCACGGGCCATTTGCTGGATCGCTTGCGTTCGCTTGCGGTTCTCTTCTGTCTGTTCCGTTCCTCCGGTAGCTTCAGTTACCGCAGCTGCGGCATCTTTAGCAGCTGCGGCTGCATCCTCGGCTGCGGCTGCTGCATCCTCGGCCGCTGCAACTACATCCTCGTTCGTTTTGGCTTCGTCGGAGTCAGTCGGCGTGACCTCTTCCTCAATCAGTGTGAGTGTAATGGTATCGCCCACTTCGCCATCGGAAAGGGCAACGCCCTTAACGCCATCAACGGTTACGATGTCTCCCTGCTTTACGGGATCGCCCTCGACGACGTACTCCATGGTCTTACCTGTTTCTGTTGCTCTCGTTTTTTTCATGTTGGTGGTGGTATTTGTGATTCGTTTGTTTATGATTTCGACCGGATGCTGCTGTTGTCCTGTGCGGATGCCGCTGTCGATGTCGGCGGGTACTGGAGCGAGGGAAATTTCGATCGGCATCCAGTCGGTAGCCCGGTAGATAGGCCGTGCACCGTTTGGGCGCTCCTCGCGCTCGAACTTGTAGATTTCGTAGCCGACCGAGATCCCTTTGACGATCCCGTCCACCACATCCTGGAACAGTCCGGCCACCTCGGGACGGCTGGAGAAACGAACGCGAGCGCAAAGCTGGCGCGATTCGTTGATCCACACCTTGACCGTGCGACCGACTTGGCTGTGCACCGAGTACGAATTATGACAGTCCAAAAGCGGAAGCCCCTGATTTGCGCGGTCCATTCGAACGGCGGATGCTTCGCAGACCAGCATTTCGTCGTAGTCTTCGTCCCAGCTGAAGCGCGTAACCATTTTTTCGGTCGCGCAAACGACATCTACCTCGCGGGCCTCCTGGTCGATGGTCGTAGGCTGCACGAGCGCCCGCCCGTACAGCACGCCCATGGTGCGGTTATTCGTTTCCTGTTTTGCCATTGCTATTTTCTTTTTGGACGACCGTAGCGGCGGTATTCACGCTGTCAATGGTAATACCCAACTCGGCCAGCCGGTCGATGTCCTGTTTATATTCTTTGAAAAACTCCTCGGGTTCGCGCCCCATCTCTCGGATCGTCTCGCTGATCGTCGCAAGACCGGCCTTGATCCTATCGACCTGTGCGGCGGTCTCGCGCTGCGGATCGAGCTGCTGAATGCGAGGTGCCGTCCAGTCGGCGGATATATATCGGGACAACTCTCCCTTGATCATACACGCGCTGATAAACCAATTCCACACGGGGGCACAAATCTGCGGTACGATCATAAAATACTGCCAGCTTTTGAAGTTGGCCGTAACGTCGATTTTCGCCATGCGCCCCGAGGTAAAATTCACACGGCTATAATCCATCGTCAGCATTTCGTAGGTGATGCCATAGCCAGCGGCCATTCCCTGCAATATGCGGCTGGCGTAAGCATCGTAATCGGACACGCTGGGCGGATTGGCGAACTCTACCGATTCGGCAGCTCCGAGGTGTTCGACGATGCCAGGCTCCAAGCGCTCGATACCTATCGCACCATCCTCGCCACCGTCATCTTCCGACCCCAATACAAATGCGGCGAAGCACGCGGCCACCTTTTGCTTTACGAGCTGGGCATCCTCGTAGTCGGAAAAATCGCTCGTTTTCATAAACGCCGACACTCCGATCGGCAAGCCTCGGACCTGTCCAGGCCGCAACACCTCGAAAGCATGTAGCACATCCTCCTTGGGGTAAAACTTGCTGGCAAGCGCCGGTGCAACGATAAAGCTGTCGCCGGGGTGGTAATCAAAAAGCCAGTAACCGAGCAGGCGCCCCTCTTTGCTGAATTGAACCCCAAGCCGACAATAACCCATATCGTTGCTGCCATTTCGGGTGTGGTCGAGCTGGTCGCCCTCCAAAACTTGCAACTGGAGCGGTAGCGGGTTGTTGTCGTCGGGCATGACCCAGCGTCTCAAAATCAACACTTCGCCACTCTCAGCGATGGACCGCATCGCTAATTCCTGCAACCCGTAAAATGTCGTTTTGCCATACCAGTCGCAGGCGGTCGAATTGGCCCATTTGCTCCAAAGTCGTTTTACGAGTTGGCAAGTTGCCAAATCGGCGTCAGGCGCCGGCTGGATGCCATCGCCGATCGTGTGCTTGGTGATCGCTTCGACAGCCCGCCGCGCCCATCCGTTGTTACGGACCATATTACGGGAACGATCCCGCAACGTAACCAGCGCGGCCGATACTTCGCTATTGACACTCGTGGACTTTGCCAACCGGAACGCCTTGCCGCGACGGCCTTTGTCGGCCGCCTCATAGGCCCGTTTTTTACGGCTACGCGATATTTCAAATGAAATTCTCATCTTTTGCTGAAATAGCCTCGGTCAATACAAGCGAGGCGACGACGGCGCAAGCGGCGTTCCGGAAACAACTCCTCCTCAATCATTCGAACCAAATCTTTCATCTCGGCAAGCGACCGATAGCTCACGGTTTTGTCGCCGTAGGTTATGGTTGTCGCACCGGTGGCGATGGCCTCCTTGAGCGCGGTATATTGTTCGATTGTAAAAGACATGGCAGCGTAACGATTTGCAACGAATTTATGAGAGGTGTTTTACATTCACAATACCACGCGAAAAGGTTTACCGAGTTCTCGGTAAACCTTTTCTAAATATACCGACATCTCGGTATATCAATCATCCCAAAAACTGCCACCTCGACGGCGCCCGGTGCTTTCGTCGTTACGAGCGTCTCTCTTTTTGGCGGTTGCACCACCCATCTGCGCCAAACGCTGTGGGTTCAACCGATCCAGCCCGAGGATAGCCGCAGCAGCCCGAGCATAGACACGACAGTCAAGCGGTTCGTTGCGCTCGTACCGCTTCACCCATTGCAACTTTCGGTACCCCCGCACCACCTTGACAACCTGCTCCTCGGCGGTAAGGCCACGGAAATAGTGTTCGTCATATTCGGGAAAATGGCAATAGTTCGGCGGAGGGATGCCGTTCTCGTCCTTTTCCAGCCGCAGGTGGGCGTATAACTCCGTTTTGAGGAATGACACGCCGATATTCCACTGGCGCATCTTTCCGACCTTTTTACCCGCCTTGGTGATGTCCACCTGCTTGGGTGGTGAAAACGCCATGCCGAGGTGATCCTGACCCTTGATCGGTATGACGCGATCACCGACGAACCGGCGGCAAAAGGTATGGACGTGCGTCGTGTTGTAGCCGGTATCCACCGCCATCATTCGGATAGGAAACTCCATCCCGTCCTTGCGCGGCCACCGTTCACCCACGACGGCTGCCAAATCGTCCCATACGGCGGTTCCGGCCGTGTCCCCCTCGATTACGCGGTAGTCGATCGAATAGCTGCGTTTGTCGGCACACCAGCCGACAATCTCTAACTCCAGGCGGTCGCGCTGTACATCGACACCGGCGGTGAGGAAGCACACATCGGCGGGCACATGGTTGGTTTTGTACTGCTCGCGGCGGTTGTAAAGATTTTTGTACGGCGGCGCCTCGCCCTTTTCCGCCCACGTCTGCCCGAGGGTTGTATTCACGAAAACCTTTAATTTGCTCGGGTTCTCCTTGGCCGCAATGAAATCTCGCGCGATCTGTTCCCAGCTATGCCACCCGTAGGGCGAATAGAGACTATTAAGATGGAAGCCAATCACATCGTGATTTACATTTTCCGGCTTGGCGGGTACCCACTGGCCGTTTGCTAACATGGTGATCTTGTGCCGCTCGGCGATCAATTCGCCGCAATGGTTGCACTTGTATTTTGCTGTTTGGGGCTTGCCCTCCTCCCACTTGAGATTTGCGAATACCAGCGGCTGCATAACGCCGCAGTGCGGGCACGGGACATGATAGTAGTTTTGATCGGTTTCCAAAAATTCCCGTTCGATTGCCGAAAGTCCCTCGATGGTGGGCGTACTCAACATGAAAATTTTATGGTTTGGAAAGGTTCGAGTACGGGCGATCGCCAAGTCGATCGGCGATCCCTCGCCGTCCAAGTCCTGCGGGTAAGCGTCCACCTCGTCCAAAATCAAATTCCGGATAGGGACAGACCGTAACCCCGCTGCGCTGTTGGCGCCGACCATCAGCAGCAGACCGCCGGGAAAATTCTTTTGCGTGATCGTGTTGTTGCTGTCGCGGCTCTTGGCCGGAGCCACGCGCTGCTTCAGTTCGGGGCAATTCTCGATCAGCGGGTCGATGCGTCCCTTGGACAACCGTTCGACCATTTTGTCGGTCGGCTGTACGAACATGGTGGGCGCCGGCGCGATGTGCATAGCATAGCCTACGAAGTTGCTGGCGCCCTCGGTTCCTCCGATCTGCGCGGCCTTTACGAAGACAATTTTGCGGTGCGAGTCGTGAACGCTCAAGCAATCCATGATGTCGCGCAGGTAGGGGGTGCGGCTCGTCCGGTATTGGCCCGATTCGGCAGAGCTGACCGGCGACAAAAACCGGTATTTGTCCGCCCATTGCGACACCGTGATCCGGTCGAGCGGTCGTAAGCCCTGGAAAAACTTGGTTATCTCGTTGAAAATGGCTGTCATTGGTCGATTCTTGTTTGAAAATCCGCGAGCTTCTGCAACGCATCGGCGATCGCGTCGTATATCGTGTTGTGAACGATTGCCCGATTGTCTTCCGCCATAACCACGTCCGTTATTCGGTCGGGGATTGCGAGCAATGTGTCGCGCAATTCCTTGCCGGCGGCGAAAAGTTGGGCATTTATGCGCTCGCGCGACACCAGCGCACCCTCTTTTTCCTGTAATTCCAGCTCGGCGATCCTGGCTTTGGCGATTTTTTCCTGTAATTGGGCGTCCTCGTAGGTCATCGTAGCAGTTGCCACAGCCTTGGCCGTCGGTTCCGGCTCGATCACCGCTTTATCAAAGGTTTTGATGTAGCCCGCCAGCGCGTTGCGGACCTTGCGCTGGTTGGGGTGCGCCGAGTTCAGCGACTTATACCAGCATACGGCGGCCTGTTGTGGGTTCAGGTAATACGGCGAAGTCGCGGACGTCCCGACGACATCCGCGAAATTGTCCGGTATATATCCGCGCTTTATGGCCGCTGTTATGGTCTTGGCGCTTATTCCGGTTGTTTCTTCGAAATCAGATATTTTAACCCAACCTTTGGGCGCTTTTTTCTTCATTCGTATCTGCTTGCTACCTGCTATGATAATTTTTTCCTGCTGACTGGCGAAAAAACGCGATGCCGACTACCCCCGATGTAGGGACCAGGAAGAACCTATAAAATCATTCTTGTTCGTACCTTACCGGATCGGGTTTCTCAAATCCGGTTTTATCTCCGCATTCGGGACATTCTACATACCACATCGTTACGCGATCTCTTGGATCGAAAAAGGTTTCATCCACATCGGCGGCGCCATACTCAAATTGACATCCGCAAGGGCATTTCCGTACATATATCGCCATCTTACTACTGTTTCCGTGCTGTATTATCCGTTTCATGTCATCCGTTTTTTGCCGCGATTTTGTTCACGCAACTGGTTAGTATTCCGTGGACGCGGGCTGTTACCTCGTTGCCCATAAACTCCGCAACGTCCGTCCGCACGTCCGGCGAAATGCCCATTGTGAACGGCGAGGCCGTCATCAGTTCTGTGATGCGTATCTTACCGCTGGCCGTCTTTTCTCGCCCGGGCACGAAGCCTATACGTTTTTGATAGCGGCCGCGAGAAAACACCCCTTTGTGCCCGCTGGACATGGTCGCGACAAAGGCGTGGCGGATCATGGTTGTCTTGCCCTTGTGGATTGCCACCGAAATCGAGGATCCCGATTGCTTTGGCTTGAATGCGATAACCGGTAGCCGGTTTTCGTTTATCTTGATGCCACCGTACAAGCTGCCGCTGTTAGCCTTGGGTGACACTACCGCCTGGCGTGATAGGTATTTCTGCGATATATTGTACCGCTCTTTTATCCGCTTGTTTATGCGGGGTATCGAGCGCGTAAGCGCACTATTGACGCCTTGCGCTGTGCCGCGTAATATTTCATTGGGGGATAGCTTGCTGCGAAACTCGTTTTGTATTCGCTCTACCTCGTCGCGCTTTTCCTGTGTGATCTTGATCTCCATAACGTCAGATTATTGCAGGGGAGCGTCCGCTGTGTGGGTGGCCGCCTTACCTCGTTCGTATTCTTTCAGTTTCTCGTCGATTTTGAGGTACAAATCCACCGGCTGGGGCGTCCGGCGTTTTAGATCCTCATACCACTGTCGCGATACGCCGGCCTCGCGGCACAACTTCGAAATGGATACATTAGCCGCGTTCGCCCGTCGTCGGATGTCGTTCGCCAAGTCTTTGTCGCTTTTTTTCATAATCCAAAAAAAAATTATAAATACATTGATTTCAACGCATTCCTGCACCTGCCATCTCTTTCGGCCCGCAGATGCAACTCCGCCATGTTCTGCTCGACATACTCCTGCACATTCGCGGGACACTTGCCACTCTCATACATGGCCAGTAGATACTCGGCAGGGACTTTCGCTATTACTTCGCCCTTGTAGCTGCCGAATGGCATACGGTCGGCCGTCTTCTGCTTCCGATCGGCAGCCTCGGTGTCCCTGCGTTGCTCGATGGCGGGCTTGTGCTCCTCAATGTACCGCGCTACACTTTCCGAACATTTGCCGTTCTCATGGAGCCATAGCAGGTAATCGGCGGGGACGCCCGACATGGGACGCCCCTTGTATTTGCCGTATGGCATGGCGCTGGTGTCTGTCAGCCTCCACATAGTCAATAGCGTTTCCCGTGCTTATATCCTCGGCCCTCGTTGTACTGCATTTTCAGCAGAACGTGCATTTCGAGATTGATGCCGAGTGCGGTGGATAAATCAAGCAGGCGAATGGTCGCGTCGGCCAGCTCGTCCTCGAACGTGTCTTTAACGTGTACCTCGAACTTTTCACGGAACGGAAAGATTTCACAGGGTTCCTTATCGAAAAAAGCCGATAAGTCGGCCCGTTTGTTCTTACGATCGGCTTCCAGCGCCTCGGCGAGTTCCGAAACGGTCAGCATTAAAGCGCGGGGGATGTCGATCGGTTCATCGTGGAACCCTTTCGCTTTGGCGGTTTCAAATGCGCGTCGCCCCAATTCTTTGAGTGTTAAATTTCCCATGATTATTTCATTTTTGAAAGGTTTTTACTCACATAATCCGTAAAAGCTCATACAACTGGTCGCCGTATCGTCGTCGAACAAACTGCCCGTCGCGTTCTGCCATTGGACGTAGCGCACGACATCGTTTATTGTCGGATATTTCTCGCCGCTGGTAATCGCGTGGGCGGGGATTTTACCCGGTCCAAAAAACGATGACTTCAGGTCATGCTCCAGCGTGGTAATCTGCTCGATGCGATCCGGAGATTGGCGGGAAATTCCCGCTGGCTCGCCATGACGCACGGCCAGCACCCTACACGTTTATAGCCCATCGTGTAGAGCGGATTGGGTTCAAGCCCCGCCGAGAGGATGTAGTCAATCACCTGCTGCGCCGACCAATCGAATACGGGACGCAGTAGATCGTCAGCGTATTGCTTTCGGAACACCCGCACGTCGTGACCGCGATAGGTGTGCATCTTTGGTTTGCCCGCTTTATCATAACCGTATGGCTCGAAATAGTACTTAAAGTACGTGCATTGCTTTGACATAGCCGCACGGTTCGGAGATTCCGCCGCGCGTATGCCTTGGATCATCAGCATATTATCCTGTACGTTGTCGAGCACATAGTCGATGCACGGCTTGGTTTTCAACTCTTGGGCACAGAATCGGGCACGGGTGGACGGCCAACGCTTTTTCTGCTTGGCCAAACCGACCATCCCATCATACTTGGGCGACTTGAGCGTTACGAGGTCGAGGTTTAGCCGGTCGGCGATGCGATTGATGTACTCGTAGGTCAGTGGATGCTCCCAACCCGTATCGCAGAACACGGTGGTAAAGTTCTTGGTAATATGCTCGCGCACCCACAACAGCGCCGCAAGGCTATCCTTTCCTCCGGAAAATGTTACGATTATTTTCATCTACCAAAGTGTTTTATACAGTTACAGATCGTGATTGTCGGATTGGCCCATTGCCGTTGCAACCGGCTCCCATTGTTTCGCCAGCCATTCAGCGATCGGTATGTCCCAGGTGAACGTTACAGAAACGTGCACCTCGTCCGCTTCGTCGAAAAAGGACGGAGTTTCGCGGATACGTACCAGCTCGTCGGTTGGCGTAGCATTCGTCTTGGTTGGGAATACTCGTATTATCCGTTTTTTCATATCCATTTCAGAATAATTTTTGCTGCATTTGGTGATCGATCAATCTTCAATAACCCGCACGTAGGTATCGTTTATAGTTCGACCTATCTCTATCAACCTCAACGCGACCATTTCCTCCAATACGGCACGAAAAGCGGTGAGGGATTGGGAAAACCGCGTTTTCAGCATAAGTCCGTCGCGTATGACCAGAGCGTCGGCGGGCATCCTGTTTGTAGTCCGGCGGGTGCGTTGTACCTCGCGGACGTGGCGCCGTATCTCGGCGTGCAAAGGGTTGGCTGGTTCCATTTATTGCCCGCTTAATTTTTCAACGATCCGCATTTCTCGTTCGGATAACTCCCATACTATAGCCTCT
>OHDN01001000.1_pt1 | contig 15763 bp, 14 predicted proteins | sample 1566971 | NCBI WGS metagenome assembly OHDN01 (sample SAMEA3879538, study PRJEB24766) | human gut metagenome | biome: human-associated habitat; feature: feces | place: USA | collected 1985/1987
TCAAATATTAATTTTATTTTAATTATTGAATCAAACTATGAATAAAATAGCTAAAACAAGGCTCTTTTAATCGATTTGTTAAAGAAAACGAAATTTTTTGTGCAGAATGACAATATCAGTTGAAATATTTTGTTTTCTGCGTGAGCGTACCGAGCAGTTCAAGACGTGCGGTGTCTTTGTACTCGGGCTTTATCATATAATAGATGTAGTTTTCGGCGAGTGCAATGTCGGGGACAGTCCTGCCCTCGATCTTGAACTGATTATAACCCATAGGGACGTACTTTTCAACGATCGCATCGGGCGAAATATGCGTCGGCAGGTCGGTTATCTGATAGATATGGCGGAGCATCGACGGGCATTTGAAGTCCTCAAAGTGCGTTGGCTTGCGCATCATCGGCGGCGTTTTCATATATTCCGCATACTTTATCTGTGTTTCGCCGATAGAACGGTAATGCTCGCCTCTTCTCGGGCAGTTCGGAACGCAGCAGGCATTTATGAGAAGCTCACATTTTTCCTTGTGCGGAAGCGTTTCGAGAAACCCGAAATTATTGTTCCAGTTATAGTCGAGAACGACATAATGATAGTCTTTTTCAAGCTCTGCGGAAAGCTCGTCCGCACTGCGTATCTCCTTGCAGGTGGACGAGGTTATCCTGTAGCTTGGGTAATTTTTGCGAATGTATTCTTCGAGTATCGGCGACATAACGATGACCTCGTTCAGACCGTTGTCGCACATTCTCATAACCTTATTGCAGAAAGGGTCACCGAGGTGCTTTTCTTCGATAAGAGGGTTCGTAAATGTGAATCGGAGCGGAACTCCTCTTGAATTGAACGCTTTTGTGACCTGCTTTATTATTTCATCGTCAACAACGCCGACCGTATTTCGTCCACCGTTCCAGAGTGACGGAGGGAACGCACCGAAAACGGATGCTATTTTCACGCCGTCGCGGAAATATTCGGGGTGCTGCTGCATAAGCGAGAGCAGAAGCAGGTTAAGTCGGCAGTGATTGATAAAATCGGGAATATGAAAATTTATATCCATCTGAAATTTGCTCCTTAGAAAAAAATAACACTATAATTATAGCATATTTATATCAAATTTTCAATAGAGCGGGGAATTGTCGGCATTATTCTGTCAGAAATGACAAAAAACAGGCTGTCTATTGTATTTTTACGCTAAAGTGCTATAATTAATGGTAAAGATTTTTGTAAAAAGGAACGATAGAAATGATTGTCAACACACTTATGCCTTATGCCGAAAAGCTGAGCGCTCTTTCGGTTTTCAGAGGTATTCTTGAAGATGAGACAGTAAAGGAATTTCTTGCGATGCTCCGTGAGCCGACACCTGAGACCTACGGCAGCTTTGTTAATTCGCTTTACAAAACAACGGACGATCTCACCGACTACATACTCGGCGCAGTTACCGAGAACGAGAACCCTTTTATGCTCCGTCTTGCCGCTTTTGAGGAAGTTCCCGAGCATATTGAAAAAGCCGCAAAAGCCGAGCTTGAGGTTTTGCAGGAAATTGCCGAGATAACCTCCGACACTGTTAAAAAGGCAATGGGTGAACATGCCGCTTACGTTGCTTCGGACTGGAAAACCTCACCCGTGAACTTCACCAAGGCTTACACCGAGCGTATGAACTGCCTTTCGACCAAGGGCTACGGCATTTTCGCCGAATATTACGCTTTTACGCTGAAAAACGGCAGGCTTATGCCGATAAAGAACCCCGACCCTCAGCGCCTTTCGCAGCTTTCGGGATATGAGCTTGAACGCGGCAAGGTCATAAGCAACACTCTTGCGCTCCTCAACAACAAGCCTGCCGCAAACGTGCTTCTTTACGGTGATGCGGGCACGGGCAAATCCTCGACCGTAAAGGCTGTTGTCAACGAATACAAAGACGAGGGGCTTCGCCTTGTTGAACTCAACAAATCGCAGCTCCCCGAGCTCCCGGATGTTATCGAAAAGATAGCGAAAAATCCGCTCAAATTCATTATTTTCATCGATGATGTTTCATTCTCGTCCGATGATGATAATTTCAGCTCGCTCAAAGCCGTGCTTGAAGGCTCGGCTACGGCTAAGACTTCCAACATTGCTATTTACGCAACGAGCAACAGACGTCATCTTGTAAAAGAAAAATTCTCCGACAGAGAGGGTGACGATATGCACGTTGCCGACACAAGAGAGGAGCTTATCTCGCTTTCCGAGCGTTTCGGACTTAAAGTTGCGTTCCTGAAGCCTGACAAGGAGAATTATCTGAAGATCGTCGCAAACCTCGCCAAGGAAAACGGGATCGAGGTCACGGACGAGCTTCTTATGGGTGCGGAAGCATTCGCCCTGCGCAGAAACGGCAGAAGCGGCAGAGCTGCAAAGCATTATATCCAGTCCGTTCTTGCACGCTAATGCGTTGCTAATGTGGTGTTAAGGCGGTTTTGTTTGTGTTATTTGTTTATAAACCGTGCATTTACTCAACCAATTTGCATAAATCCGCCAAAGTTGGTGCGTGTTCATCAAAAATACATACTTAGTGCCGAAAAAAAGAGTATAATAAAGGATGTTATTTTTTTATCGAAAGGCGGCAAATTATGGGGTTCTTAAAAAACGCTGATGTCCCCGTGCTGATCGCATTTGTGATATATCTTATCATTATGCTCGGCATAGGCTTTTATTTCAGCAACAAGAGCAAAAAAATGAGCGACTACTTCCTCGCAGGAAGAGGACTTAATTCATGGGTAACGGCGATGTCCGCGCAGGCTTCCGATATGAGCGGCTGGCTTCTTATGGGACTTCCGGGCGCGGCTTATGCCACAGGCATGGGAAACTACTGGATAGCTATCGGTCTTGCTATCGGTACGATACTCAACTGGGCGTTCGTTGCAAAGCCGCTTCGTAAATTCACCGAAAAAGCGGGCGACGCTATCACGATACCGCAGTATCTCCAGAACCGTTTCAAGGCTGACAGTCCGATCGTCCGTCTTGTATGCGCAGTCGTAATTTTCATCTTCTTCCTCGTTTATACGACCTCTGCATTCGTTTCGGGCGGCAAGCTTTTTCAGGTCGTTTTCAACATCGACAGCTCCAACGAAACATACGCAAAGGCTGCGGTCATCATTTCCGCGCTTATAATCATCATCTATACATTCCTCGGCGGCTTTAACGCCGTTGCATGGACAGACCTTGTTCAGGGTCTGCTGATGTTCTTCACGATCGTTGCGCTACCTATCGCACTTATTACAGCAACTCCCGATTTCAGCTGGGAAATGGTCACAGCAACACCAAAAATGGTCGGAACGAATGAATTTGCATCCGGCTATGCATCATTGGTAAGCGGCAGAGGTGCAAACTCAATTATAAGCGACCTTGCATGGGCACTCGGATACTTCGGAATGCCGCATATCCTCGTTCGCTTTATGGCTATCAAGGACGCAAAGAGCATCAAGAAATCCGCTATAATCGCTATCGTCTGGGTAATAATCTCACTCGGCGCAGCTGTGCTTATCGGTATCCTCGGAAGAGTTTACCTTGACAGCATCGGCGTTGTACTTATAGATACTCAGCAGGAACTTATCTTCATCGACGTTGTACGACGTCTGTTCCCGGGTGCGCTCGCAGGCGTGTTCCTCTCCGCAGTGCTTGCTTCGATAATGAGTACAGCGGACAGCCAGCTCCTCGTTACAGCCTCCGCAGTTGTAAATGACTTCTATAAGGTTATCGTAAAGAAAGAAACCTCCGATAAAAAGCTTATGTGGATAAGCCGCGGCGCGGTAATGGTGATCTCGGTCATTGCCTGTATCCTCGCACTTGATCCGAAGGATTCGATCATGGGCATCGTTTCAAACGCATGGGCAGGCTTCGGTGCAGCGTTCGGTCCTGCAATAATCCTCTCCCTCTACTGGAGAAGACTTACGCTCAAGGGTACAGTCGCAGGTATCATCGGCGGTGCGGCAACGGTTATCGTTTGGGAATATGTTCTTCACTGGAGCGGAATGTTATACTCTATCGTTCCCGGATTTATCGTTTCAATTCTCCTTACCGTTATCGTTTCCCTTATCGACAAAGAACCCTCCGATGAAGTTAAGGCACTCTTTGACGAAGCGAGGAAATAAATTCGGAATTAGGAATTCGGAATTCGGAATTACTTATGTTCCGTAAATTCACGTTGAAAACCCAATTTCCGTAGGGGCATATTCCATATCTGCCCGTTGCAAGTCCAACATTTAGGCAAAATTTCTGTAGGGGACGGGTTTCCCGTCCCGCGTCGCAATACATTATAAAAAAACGAACACCCCTGATTTTATCTGATAAAAAGATAAAATCAGGGGCGTTTTGTTATGCGATAAAACTTACAAAAATATGCGTCGAAAATTGCTTATGCGATTCGGGACAGTGACCCGTCCCCTCTCCCTCTTGACGGTTTACCTAAGTGTATTTATACACTTTTTGCACATCCTTTCCCTTATCTTCCTCTCCTCCGGCTAAGACTATAAAGACTATAGAGTATGCTTTTCCGCTTTGGTTTGGTGATTTCTATAGGGTTGTGCTGAATAAAGCTATTTAAAAACGAACCAATAAATTTATAAAATTTTTAGGTTTACAGCGCACTACGATTTTCATTGCCAACTAACGTAATATAAATAATTCCGAATTCCGCATTCCGAATTCCGAATTTATACAGCAAGGCTCATTATAAGCTCCGTCACAAACGCTCCTGCACAAGCCGCAACGGCTACAACTATCAGCGACTTGTTTCTGAATGCGAAGAACAGTGCTGCGCCAAGTCCGACTACAGCGGAAATTATGCTCGATGTCGAATAGAGTATCGCAGGTATCGTCATAGCGCCGAGGACTGCATACGGCACATAATAGAGCATATTCTGTAAAAATTTCGACTGTATCTTCTTCCTGCAAAGGACGAACGGTATCATTCTTATAAGGTATGTAACGAGCGCCATTACAAGGATATAAACCGGAACTTTAAGATCAGACATTGGTTTCTTCCTCCTTCTTGGGGAAGATGAGTGCGCCGAGGACGGACGCTGTCAGTGCGCATATAATTATTGAGAAACCGCTTGAAATTCCCGAGAAAATTGGGATATACTTAAAGCAGCAGCTCATTGCCGCAGAAAATGCAACGACCGAGAAAACGCCGACAGATTTTCTTGCAGGAGGGATAAATATTGCAAGGAACATACCGTAGATAGCGATGCCGAGTGCGGATTTGAGCATATCGGGGAGAATATTGCCTGCCGCTGCGCCGAGAAATGTTCCCAAGCTCCAGCATATAAACGGTATCAAGATCAAGCCGTACATATACCGCACGTTTATGTCGCCCTTTTTGCCTGCGGCGACAGCGAAGATCTCGTCCGTCATACCGAACGAAGTTCCGAGGCGGTGTCCGACAGTGAAGCTGCCGTCAAGCTTCTGCGTGAGCGAGATACTCATAAGCGCATATCTCATATTGATGACAAGCTGGGTGAGTATCATCTCGATGAGCGTTCCGCCTGCCGCAATTATGCCAAGACCTGCGAGCTGTCCTGCCGAGGTGAGGTTCGTCATTGAGATAAGCAGCGCGGAGAAGATCGAAATTCCTTTGCCTGCCGCTGCGATGCCGAAGCTGAACGAAACGGAGAGATAACCGAGCCCTATCGGTATCCCGTCACGCAGACCGTCGGTGAATTTATAATCCGAAGTTTTTGTGCTGTCCATTTATTTCTTCCTTTTCATAGATCGTATATTGCCGAGCTCTCTCCCTTTTTGTCGGCAACCCTATAATTATAGCATCGAAATACGTTTTTTACAATATACAAAATGACGAAATAACGCAATTTTGCACGAAATATAGATAAAAGATATGGTAACTTATACAAAATGCTTAGAAAACTTCTTGCATTTTATGTGCAGATGTGATATAATACAATTACAGAGAAATTTCTCTCCAAGGAGGAGATATTATGAGTAAAAAGATAATCACAATTGGCCGTCAGTTCGGAAGCGGAGGACATCTTATCGGTGAAAAAGTCGCTGAAAAGCTCGGCTGTGCATATTATGACAGAAAGCTGCTCGACCTCGCCGCAGAAAAAAGCGGAATGAGCCACAGCGTTGTCAAGGAAGCCGATGAAAAGGCAGCCAACCCTTGGTATTACGCTGCAATGAGCCAGTCGGGAGCAGCAATGGGAATAAACCTCTGCACGAATGACGCTATCTTCAATGCGCAGAGCGAGATAATCAAGGATATCGCAAAGACCGAGGACGCAGTTATTGTGGGCAGATGCTCGGACTACATACTCCGCAATCAGGACTGCGAGCTTCTTTCGGTATTCATCTATGCACCGCTCGAAGCAAGAATAAAGCGTACAATGGAGCGCGACAAGATAAGCGAATCCGAAGCCGCATCAAAGATAAAGCGTCACGACAAACAGCGTAAGCTTTACTATGATTTCTACACCGACAAGAAGTGGTCGGCACACGAAAGCTATAACCTCACGCTCAACAGCGAGGTGTTCGGCATCGACGGAACAGCGGATATAATCTGCGCCGCATTGAAGTCGCTTGAAAAGTAACCATTGTTTTGCACGAAAAAACCATTCGCACGGTTTCGGACTGCAATATCCCACAAATAAAAAGGCATTGCGGAACATCATCGGACGATGGACCGCAATGCCTTTTGATTTTTTTCTATGTAATACTTTGCAAGCTTATACTAATTTTTTAACCTGAAAATGTACCAAAAATCAGTATTATTCGTGCGGAGTTTCCTTTATCACCTGCTGTATTTCAATGACTTTCGGCTGCATACCGCGCAGACGCTGTTCGGCCTGAGCGTAATTTCCCGATTTTATGTCCTTCATCACAAGCTCCGATTCGGAAAAAAGCCCGTCCATTCCGAGATTGCCGAGAACGCCTTTGAGCTTGTGTGCGCACATCTCGGCCTTTGCATAGTCGCCTGAAGCGAGTGCCGCATATATCTCCTCAAAACGTTCCGTATCGGCAAATTCACCGAGAAATTTCACATAAAGCTCGTCCAGACCGCCGAAACGATCGATAGTTTTATCTGTGTTCACCCCAACACGCTTGAGCTTATCAAAAAAAGCATCAAAATTTTTTCCCATATTTACAATGTTCCTTTCCAAAACGTATGCAATTTTGCACGAATCGATTTGATCATGCTGAAATTATTCCTATGAATTTACTGTAACAATTGCTTTGTTTTTATTATATATTGTCGGACATAATTTGTCAACAGAAAGTGCGTTATAAAACCGATTATCACTATTTTTGTGAATTTTTATAACTTAATTAACATCTTTTACATAAACAGTGAAAACGTTTTTATGCATAATGCACAACATGTACAAAGAAAGAATATTTATTAATTCTCTTGAAAAAAATTGAGCAATATGGTATAATTGAACTGCAATATTGGTTAGGAGGCGCACAGATGTCCGATACAACAAAAAAAATCAAAATTCTTATCTGCGATGACTCGGCACTTGTCAGAAAACAACTCAGCAACATTCTCTCAGATATCGGAGATTTTGAAATATTTTTCGCCGAAAACGGCAACGCAGCAGTTACAAAATATGCGGAGATCCTTCCTGATCTCTCGTTTATGGATATAGTTATGCCCGAAAAGTCGGGTATCGACGCACTCAAGGATATCATTTCCCTCAACCCGAGCGCAAAGGTCGTTATGGCTTCTTCGATCGGTACTCAGGGCAACCTTAAGACTGCGATCGAATGCGGCGCTTTTGATTTCATTCAGAAGCCTGTTGATAAAAGCGCGATCGAAAAGATCATCGACAAGATAATGTAAGGAGGGTGAGCTGACGTGTTTACTCAATTTTTCGGCAATTATCTTCTTAACAGCGGACTTGTTTCCCCAGAAAAGCTTTCCGACGCTCTCGGAAGACTTTCCGAAACAAAATTAAGACTTGGCGTTCTTGCTATCAATGCAGGTATCATGACCGCAGAGCAGGTCGATAAGGTACACGCCGAGCAGCAGAAAGTCGATAAGCGTATCGGCGAGCTTATGGTCGATATGGGCTATGCCACCGAAGAGCAGATCGAAAAACTGCTCAAAACACAGCCAAGCGCACATCTTCTCCTCGGTCAGACGCTCGTAAACGACGGCGTTATGACGAACTCACAGTTTGAAAACGCGCTCAACAGCTATAAAAAGGAAATGGGCATCAGCGATGCAGACCTCGAGGACTCCGATCTCGGCGATTTCCGTCCGCTCGTTGATAAGTTCTATAACTTCGACAATGCGGATAATAAATCCTACCTCACGGGATATATCGTTCTTCTTTTCAAGAATCTTGTTCGTTTCATCGGAACTGACTTTGCACCGCTCAGCGCAAAGGCTCTTCTCGATAACATTTCAAAAAGCTGTATGGGTCAGGAGATACGCGGCGGAGTAAAGGCTCTCACACTCATCGATGCCGATGATGATTCGCTCATCGAGTTCGCTTCGCGCTTTTCCGGTGAACACCTCACCTCAAACGACGATTTCACACGCGACTGTATCAACGAATTCCTCAATCTTCACAATGGACTTTTCGCTGTAAATCTTTCCAACGAAACAGGACTTGAGATCGAGTTGTCGCCGCAGATGGTCTACAGCGACATCAACCTTGATACTATCAAGAATTCGCACGTTATCCCCGTTTGCTTCTCATTCGGCACGATAAACTTTATCATCAGCATATAAATCTATAATTCATCCTTTCCCGAACCGCAGCCCACATATCATATCGGTATGCAGGCTGCGGTTTTTTTGCCAAAAATACGTTTTTCTAAAGAGTAATATAACTGTAACTGAAATGTAATTGTATTTCTTTGCATAAACTGATATAATATAGACTTGAATATTGAATTTATGCTATTTTTTAAACTGAAAGTGTACAAAAAATCAAGCAAAATCTCGAATAAATGGATTCTGCGCCGATTTTTTGTCTACACTTTGATTAAAAATTAGTATTATATCCAGCTGAAAGGAAATCCCACATGAAATACACCGGTAAAAAGCTGACTGTTTTATTGACATCTCTGTTGGCGACAACTGTTGTACTCTGTTCCTGCAATAGCAGCAAAACGGCAAATATCGCCGATACCGCTGCCGAAACAACGACCGTTACTGAGGCTTCGGAAAGCTCCGCTTCCGATACCGGCTCGTCCAAAATAATGCTCGGAGCATCAACTCCCGATGATGCCGAACCCGATGCTTTTTCGTCCTATACATTTTCACTCAATGACGGCGAAAATAACTATATGATAACCGTTTCTGCTACGGACAGCAACTCAGAGCTGAAGATCATCACCGAGGACAACGAGTTCAACTACTCGGAATATACGCTTACCCCTCCCGAAAATTACACGCTCAATATCCCGTATTCGCAGGAATATGCTTCGGGCGTGTGCAGTGTCCTCACGAATACTGCCGATGACCGGACCGTCCCCGACATCGTTCAGTTCATTTTCTACTTGGATAATTTCGATACCGAAGAAGAGCTTCCCTATACTGTCAAGCGCTTCTATTCGGTCAAGGACAACGAATTCACCGAGATAGGCGTTTACGATGAGGACGGCAGTAAAATGGACTGTATTCCCGAATTTACGCTTCTGCGCACCGAGGGAACAGTGTTTATGCCGACCCCGACCGTCACCTTCGATGACAACGGTGATGCTTCGGTCGAACTCAGCGTTTATGATTTTGATACGGACGAATTCACCTTGAAAAAACGTGCTCAGTCCACGGATTTTGAGACCGACAAGCTTTACTACGGCTATGCCGCAAAGGCTGTCGCAGACGATATCGCAAAATATTTCACCACAACGAGCCTTAACGTCAGCGACTATGACAACTATGTCCAGTTCGATTCGCTCAACTCCGACGGCGGCAGCATGATGTTCTACTTCGTTGATGACCCGAGATTCAAGAACGTTTCCGAACTTGAAAATTTCGTGAAGAAATATTTTGACGCAAAGACCACGAATGAAATGTTCATCAACGCTCCGCAGAAGTACCGCGATGTAGACGGAAAGCTCTGCACTGTTGTCGGTGATGCAGGCATGCTTTACATCGGCGACATAACGATAACAAGCTATAATTACAACGAAAAAACAAGCACTATCACCTATAAAACGAAAGCCGAGCGTTACGATGAAGAGGGACGATTCGTCGAATTCATCGACGGCGGCGACTTCACGCTTGAAGTCAACCCCAACGATCAAAGCTTCAAGATCACACAGTATAAACTGAATTACTAATGACGAACTGCCGCAGAAATGACCTGCGGCAGTTTTTTATTCACAAAAATTCACCTTTTTCACTTTGTTCAGTGAATTTTCACTCTTGTTCACTGAAAAAAGTGAATATTTCTTCTGTAAAAAATAATTCAATTTTCTTATACTAATTCCAAACCGTTCTATAGACAAAGACGACAGATAGAATAATCCAAGTCAAGGAAGACGACCGCAGGCAGGCTGCCGCCTGTCAAGGGAGTCTGACGCAGAATCGGATTATTATATCCGAGTATTTGTCTATAGGTTGGTCTGGAATTAGTATTAAACGAAAAATAAAAAATCGGCAGCAAACACAAGCATAAACCCGTGTTTGCTGCCGAAGCGTTATATTTTTTATGCATTGCCGCCACAGTCATGCAGTAGCTGCCACAGTCATGCAGTAGCTGCCACAGTCATGCAGTTGCTGCCACAGTCATGCAGTTGCTGCCTGCGGTGTTTTTTTCGTTCCGCTCGCAACTTTTGCCGAGATGCGAAAGCGAAGCCGAAGATTATCGGTTATGAGCGCGATGAACTCCGAGTTTGTCGGCTTGCCCTTGCCGCCGTTTATTGTATAGCCGAACATTTTTGTAAGTACATCGACATCTCCTCTGTCCCATGCGGTCTCGATCGCGTGCCGGATAGCTCTTTCCACGCGCGACGGCGAGGTATCAAACTTGCGCGCAATGGTAGGGTAGAGCAGCTTTGTAACGCTTTCAAGCATTTCGGAATCATTGACCGAGAGCATTATCGCTTCGCGCAGATAGTGATAGCCTTTGATATGCGCAGGGATCCCGATGGTGTGGATAATGTCGGTGACAACGACCTCCATGTGCGCCTGATCGGAATCGTCCTCGAAGTCGCTGACCGATGACGGCGTGATATGCTCAACAAAGCTCAGCAGAGTGTCGATCTCAAACGGCTTGATGAGGACATATGCGTTTTTCCTGCTCATAACGTTTTTCTCGACATAAGCATTACGGTAAGGAAGCGTTACGATGAAAAACGGCTTTTTTACGCTGCCCATATCCGTGCGGTGGATAACTTCAAGTGCGTCTGCGGCAGGCATTAACGCATCACAGATCACGATATCGGGCTGTCCTGAGCGAATTTCACCGAGGACTGCACTTCCGTCGCTTTCACATTCCATGACCGAATAACCTTTCTGATTTAAAGCATTCGACATTTTTTTGCTGAAATCCAAAGAATTATCGGCAATAAGAATTTTAACATTAGCTGACATAATTATACCTCCTAAATTTTTGTGTCGAAACAGGATACAAAATTAATGTTTATTCTCAAAGTTTTCGACATTAATTGTTCTTATTTTGGCAAAATTTAGATTATACGTTCAGATACGCAAAAAATCGCGCAGTTATCGAGAACCTTTAAAAACAAAAATAACATTTTAATTTTCAAGTTTCGATAATTAACTGAAATTTCGTGTCGGTATATACCATATCAGGCAAATTTAAAACTTTCACCATAATAATAATACACCATTTAAGGGAATATGTCAATAAATCTCAGGAACAATTATTTCCAAAATTCGCAAGTAATTTTTATCCATATCTTACAGAATTATGAATTTTTCTTACATAGGCAGCATATAATTTAAGCGGAATTTGTAATCTTTATATATAGTTTATTCATCAGTAAACATAATTTAGAAACATAACTGATTTGAAAATGCTTGGATTTTGTTTACAATAAGTTCACAATAAAATTTTAAATCCCCTTGACAAATCAAAAATGCAGTGCTATAATTTGGTTATATTCAGAAAAGCAATGATGGGAAAAAAGACCTTCCCGTATTCTTCAGAGAGCCGCTGTTTGGTGAAAAGCGGTGTTGCGTTAAGGTTATAACTCGTCCCGGAGCTGTCCGCCGAAGCTTTACAGTAGGTTGGATCGGGTTCTCCCGTTACAGAGATACGCATTGGATATCTTTAGATTGAGATGCGGTGAGGGCGGATCGTTTCGATCCGAACAAGAGTGGTACCGTGGAAGTTTACAGCTTTCATCTCTTATTTGAGATGAAAGCTTTTTTTATTGTCCGAAAAACTCTTCGCCACCAACAAAGAGCTATGGAAAAGCCGAATACAGCGGCTTTTCCGACAGTCATTCTCCACAAAAGAATGACCCTGCCGTGGGAACACAGACCCACGGTGAACAAAAAGGACAGCAGAACACTATTCCTCCCGCAGAAAAAAGCTTCGCCGAAATTCAAAGCGGTGACGTTCAGGAAAGGAAATTTGATATGAAAAATTTTGAGAATTACACAAGAAGATACTTTATGCCCCCCGAGCCTTGCTTCGACTGGGTGAAGAAAGATCATATCGACAAAGCTCCGACATGGTGTTCCGTTGACCTCCGTGACGGCAATCAGGCACTCATTATCCCAATGTCGCTCGAAGAAAAGCTCACATTTTGGAAACACCTTATCAAAGTCGGCTTCAAGGAGATCGAGATCGGTTTCCCTGCCGCTTCCGAAACGGAATATGAATTCTGCCGCACACTTATCGAGCAGGACCTTATCCCCGACGATGTAACTATTCAGGTACTTACACAGTCAAGAGAGCATATCATTGCCAAGACCTTTGAAGCGCTCAAGGGCTGCAAGAACGCTATCGTTCATCTTTACAATTCCACCTCCGTTGCACAGCGTGAACAGGTTTTCAGGAAGTCCAAGGAGGACATTATCAAGATCGCTGTTGAGGGCGCAAAGCTCTGCAAGGAGTACCGCAGCAAGACCGAGGGCAATTTCCGATTTGAATACTCTCCCGAAAGCTTCACGGGAACAGAACCCGAATTTGCGCTTGAAATTTGCAACGCTGTTATCGATGTCTGGCAGCCGACAGCGGACGACAAGGTTATCATGAACCTCCCCGTTACCGTTGAAGAAAGTATGCCGCACGTTTACGCTTCGCAGATAGAATATATGTGCAAGCACCTCAACTGCCGTGAAAACGTAGTTGTTTCGCTCCACCCTCACAACGACAGAGGCTGTGCGGTTGCAGACACCGAGCTTGGACTTCTCGCAGGTGCAGACCGTGTTGAGGGCACGCTCTTCGGCAACGGCGAACGCACGGGCAATGTTGACCTTATCACAGTTGCAATGAATATGTTCTCACACGGCGTTGACCCGAAGCTCGACTTCTCCAACATTCCGGAGATCACGGAGGTTTACGAAAAGATGACCCGTATGCACGTTTACGAACGTCAGCCTTACAGCGGCTCGCTCGTATTTGCGGCATTCTCCGGCTCGCATCAGGACGCTATCGCAAAGGGACTCAAATGGCGCGAAGAGAAAAATCCTCCGCACTGGAACGTTCCTTACCTTGCTATCGACCCGAAGGACGTTGGCAGAGAATACGAGGGCGACGTTATCCGTATCAACAGCCAGTCGGGCAAGGGCGGCATCGGCTTCCTTATGCAGCAGAACTACGGCATTGATATGCCTCCCAAGATGCGTGAAGCATTCGGATATCATGTCAAGAGCGTTTCCGACCACGCTCACAAGGAGCTTCAGCCTTCCGAGGTCTACGATGTATTCAAGAACAACTACCTCAATATCAGAACGAAATTCGACGTTTCCGAGGCTCACTTCTCCAAGAAAAACGGCATTTCCGCAGTTGTTACCGTTGTATATGGAGATAAGACCATTACAAAGGAAGCAACAGGCAACGGACGTCTTGACGCAGTTTCCAACGCTGTAAAGGACGCTCTCGGCATCAGCTATTCCATCACAACATACGAGGAACACGCCCTTGAAAGAGGTTCAAGCTCGCAGGCTTGCGCTTATGTCGGCATCGAGACTGAAAACGGCATATTCTGGGGTGCAGGCATCCACACCGATATCATCGACGCTTCGATAAACGCTCTCGTTTCCGCTATCAACAACAGCGGTCTTGTGAAGTAAGCTTTTTATAAAAGAAAAATCCTGTCTCTATAAAACTGAGGCGGGATTTTTTGTATAAAATGTATAAATTATAAAAAAACAATGAGATATATTTGACGGAATATTCTGTGTGTGGTATAATATAAGGGATTACTAATCTTTGCCTTTTAAAAAGGCGTTATATTTGGAGGAATTTTATATGTCACAGAATTTTAGCCCGAATATTCCGGATAAGATAGTCAGAAACCATACGCTTTCCGCCTTTGCCGTATGCATAGTGTTCTGCATCATCAACCTTGTAACAGGCTATGTGCTGACGGGTGTGCTGACGGGCATTGCGGGGCTTATTATTCCGTTTATCGTGCTTGTTCCGTTGAAAAATGCTTCAAACCTTACAAAGGGCATATTTATTACGCAGATCACAGCCGTCGTTATATTTGCTCTCTCGGCGACAAAGGGTGAGCTTCACACAGTGGCTGCTCTGCTTGCTTCAAATATAGCAATTGGCGCAATATACAACAATGTCCGCAACGTTAATGTAACATGGATACTCACGAATGTGCTTCTCCTTGCAGGACTTCTTGTGAAGGACAAGGTGTATGTCGGTGCTCCGAGCAATGTTATCATAAACGGCATTGCAGGTGTCAACGTTGCCGCATTCGTACTCCGACTTCTTATAAAGCATACAGTTTCGCTCCTTGACAGCACCGAAAAATCTGCTGAGGAGGCAAAAAATCTTCTCGGACAGGTTCAGCAGAAAATGGACGAAAGTGCCGCTCTGACCGAACGCCAGGCAGATATTATGCATCAGGTCTCCACGATCGCATCTTCACTCGGCGGCTCTACATCGTCAATGCTCGATATTTCAAGCAGGCTTACAGCCGCTTCCGAGGAGCAGGCAAGTACCGTTGCAGATATTCTTTCCAACGTTGAAAACTTTGCCGAGGAATCGGATAATTGCCTTAACGAAGCCGATGCAGCAGCCGAAGCCGCAGGTGAAAGCGCAGAAAAGCTCAACGAAAGCAACCGCAATATGCAGCAGATGGTAAAGACGATGGAGGAAATAAGCGAATCCTCGAATAAGATCAGCAGCATCATCAAGACTATCGAAGATATCTCGTTCCAGACGAATATCCTCGCCCTCAATGCAGCCGTTGAAGCCGCAAGAGCAGGTGCAGCGGGAAAAGGCTTCGCAGTCGTTGCCGATGAGGTCCGCAACCTCGCCAACAAGAGCGCAGAAGCTGCAAAGAACACCACAGTCCTTATCAACGAGTCTATCAGCGCAGTAAACAGCGGAACCGAATTTGCAAGAACAGCGGCGGAACACATGGAAAGCATCATCGAATGTTCGCAGCGCAGTGAGAGCCACGCAAGAAAGATCGCAGAGCTTACCGAAGTGCAGCGTAACTCCGTTGACGACATAAAAACAAGAATTGCCGCTGTATCCGATGTTATCACGCAGAATACCGAAACCGCCTCGGAGAACACCGAGATCGCACGTTCGGTAAATGCAGAGATCGAAAAGATGAATGTTCTTGTTGCGGACAAGTAAATTAAATTCGGAATTCGGAATTCGGAATTATTTAT
>OHDN01001009.1_pt1 | contig 15693 bp, 21 predicted proteins | sample 1566971 | NCBI WGS metagenome assembly OHDN01 (sample SAMEA3879538, study PRJEB24766) | human gut metagenome | biome: human-associated habitat; feature: feces | place: USA | collected 1985/1987
ATGGTTAGCCAAGTATTGCGATACTGATATTGTTCCAACAGGAGAGTTAAAAAATGAAGCATTAAGCTGTGAAAACGAAAAAATATATGGAAGACTTGAAAATAAAGAAATATATGCGCAAGCGGTTATTGACTTTATTTCTGGTATGACAGATAGATTTGCCGTGAAGTTATTTAATGAACTGATTTCATTTTAAGTTAGTCACCTATTCGGAAATATAATAGTTATTGTGAACAGTGCGGTATGTTTTGGAAAGCAGGCCGCGCTGCTTTTTATTTTGGCATAGATGATTAATGTTTTACATGAGACAGTGAATATATAGTAATTCGTTTTGACAAACCAAAACAGTAATAGTATTTTTATACAAAAAATATGGCGTCGTTGTCTGTAGGGCAAATGACGCTTTTTTACTATGATTTGGTGTGTATATTAACTTATAAAATAGAATGGAAAATGTACAGTAGAGTATGAGGGCGGATACATATATAATTATTCACTCATATTCAATTTATATTGAATTATGAGCATACCCGTAAATAAAATACCGAAGATTGTTTGTTTACATTTATTGTGTTCAGACAGCCTTCGGTATTTTGTTTTGGAGGTTAATATTGTGACAATAGCAGAGTATCTTGCTGCAATCAGTGGACCATAGCGATGCTAATTAAAGTTCGCTGATTTAATAATTTTTAAGGAGATATTTGCTATGGGAAATAAAAAAATAACAATTAATATTGGCAGTTTTAAATTCGAGGATATGTCACTTGCGGTTAATAGGAGCGATAGTGAATTGGATTTTAAAACTGCTTTTTCTTTTTATATTGAAAACGTTGGTATAACAACTGTTGAACTCTCCAGACGCAGCGGCATTAGCGAGAGAACAATAAGACGGTATCGAAACGGAAATCAAGGCAAGGAATTTAAGACAATAATTGCTCTTTGCATTGGATTAGGATTGTGTTTAAAAAGGTCTTTACAGTTGATAAACCTCGCAGGATTTTCGCTGATACCTACATATGAACATGATTTGTATTTTGCTTTTTTATGTAATGCTTATTGCAGCAGCCTTACTATCGAGGACTGTAATATTATTCTTGTGTCAAATGGATATAAACCTCTTGTATAAAATTAACAAAAAATAATACAAATATTTTCCTTGTGAAATTGACGAGAGACGGCCACAATATGTCCGCCATAATCAAAGATTTTAGGTGGTTTCTGCCTTTATAATTAATGTATATCAGTGGATGAGCTAATAGTTATACTGTCCATTATTATTGAGCAATATGACAGTAGGCGGACATAGTGTGTCAGTTCTCAAAACGTAGGATATATGATAAAATAATACCAAAGGATACAAAATAATATTACAGAGTATCTGAAAGTACCTTGAAAATTGAATAAAGTATCCCATATGATAGCCGAACTGTAATGTATAAGCTTATTTACATATAAAGGAGGAAAATGATTATGGATATTGCAAAAAGAAAGCTTCTTACAATTAGGGAAGCAGCAAAAATAATCGAGGGTTTGACTGAATATCGTATTCGTCAGATGTGTCGTAACGGTCAGCTTCCGAGTTTTAAGGCAGGTAATCGTACATTGATTACTGAGGAAAATCTTTTCAAAGCAGTCTTTGGAAAAGAAAACAATGATAATGGCCTTGATTTATCGCTTTAAAGCGTTGACAAGAAAGTTTTGATGTGCTATAATGAATATTGCAAGGAAAAAGTCCTTCGCACTTGCAATACGAAGAACTTTTAACAGTTACAACCTGACTTCTTGTGCAGAAGTGATGAAGTGTAACCTGAACAAATTATATTTTATCATATTTGTACAAGTATGTCAATGGAATCTTAAACGAAAGGATGGTTTTATGGCATCGTACAGGAAATAGGGCAGAGGGTATCAAATCCGTTGTTCTTGTGGTGTAGACGCAAATGGTAAACGTATTAACAAGAATAAAACGTGGATTCCACCCGAAGGAATGACTGAAAGGCAGATAATGAAAGAGCTACAAAAAGAGATGGTAGCTTTTGAAGAGGCTTGTACCAAAGGATTAGTGCTTGATACGAATATGACGTTCGGGGAGTATGTTAATAAGGTGTGGTTAGCTAAAGTTGAAAAAGAAGTAAAACTCACAACCTTTAGAAGATACACAACATTGATTAAGCGGATATTACCTGCTTTTGAGAGATTAAAGATGAATCAGATTCAGCCATTTCACATTCGGTCTTTTATAGATGATCTTCGCGAGTCAAAGCGAGAGGATGCGAAGTGTTTGCCGACAGAAGAAGCACGACGGCTCGCCAAAAGCGAAATCAGACCGGAACTGGCAAAAAATATAGGAATTTCAACAACCACGTTGGATTATATAAGGGCAAGAAAAAGTATAAGCAAGGCAACTGCTGAAAAGTTTTGTGAATATTTTGATGTGCCCCTCAATAAAGTGTTTGAGATGGAGGAAGAAACATTATCCTCAAGAACTATATTGCATCATTTTAGAGTGCTTTCGGTTATTTTGCAGGCAGCAGTTTATGATGAAGTTATTCTTTCAAATCCTTGCGCGAGAGTGAAACCGCCTAAAGTTGAAATCAGTGAAGCTCATTATCTTGATGATGAGCAGGCTGAAATGCTGATTAAGATGGTTAATGAAAAGGCAGCTCATCCGTTTGATGTAATTATAATTACCCTTTTACATACAGGTATGAGAAGAGGAGAGTGCTGCGGACTAAAGTGGGACGATATAGATTTTGAACACTGTACTATTGATATAAACAAGGCTTTGTTATATCTTCCGGGTGAAGGAGCTTTTGAGGATGAAACAAAGACATATTCATCAAAGCGTGTTATAAAGGTAGGTCAGGATCTAATCGACTTGTTTAAGAAATATAAACATTGGCAGGATAGTGAGGCATATAAATTAGGTGATAAATGGATAGATAGCGGATATGTTTTTACTGCGTGGAACGGTAAGGCAATTAACCCAGGCACTGTAAGTGCTTGGTTCCATAAGTTTATAATTGAAAACAATCTTCCTTATATTTCTATTCACGGGTTGCGGCATACTAACGCTTCATTGATGATTAGCAATGGTATTCCGATAACAACTACAGCTAAACGCCTTGGACATAGTACGTCGGCAACAACAAGTAAGGTATATGCTCATGCAATAAAATCGGCAGATGCAATGACAGCAGAAATTATTCAGTCTTTGCTGCCAATTAAATAAAGGAAATGTTAATCAGCTATCATAGGGGTGAAGCTATGATAGCTGATTGTTTTTATAGGACTTTAAAGGTGCAGACGAGGTTCAAAGACCGCTTATCGTGAGATGAAAATTAAGTACAGTTTAAGTACGCACGATACTTATTAATTCAAAAAATGCCAAACGATACTAATAAGTTGAAGTGCAGAAAATGCGGATTTTGCGTACTTTGATTGACATTCTGCCACAATGCTGAAAAGATAAAACTCGAAAATTTTACAACTCCAAAACCGCGTGTCGTGAGTTCGATTCTTACTGCCCCTGCCATCAAAAAGCCCGCAACTACGTCAGTTGCGGGCTTTTACTTTTACTTTGAAAACTGAAAAATGCCGTTTCATAGTACGAAAATAGTACGAGTTGAAAATTTTTTGACGGTGTTTTTCAGACTTTCGGGAAAAATAGTACGAGTATAGTACGAGTGAGCCGTCAAACGACGTAGAATAGGCATTTTCCTGTACTTGTTTTTATGAAAACATAATATTTATGTGGTTTTGAGCCGCAGAATACTTTATTTTGAAGTATTCTGCGGCTTTTTTGTTTGCCTTAAATTATAAGTAGGTGTGATCTATATGCCAAAAACCGAATTTGACTATTATTACGGCGTTGAAGCCGAGCAATTTACTTTTGTCCGAGTGCCAAAGGTGCTTTTTACTGATAAGGAACACTTTGGCGGCTTATCCAATGAAGCAAAGCTGTTGTATGGTTTGCTTCTTGAACGTATGAGTTTAAGCCGTAAAAATAACTGGATAGATAAGCACAACAGGGTATATATCATTTTCCCTGTTGAAGAAATTGAGGAAAGCCTTGATGTAGGTCACGAAAAGGCTCTCAATCTTCTCAAAGAGCTTGATGATCAATCGGGGATCGGGCTTGTGAGGAAGAAACGCCGAGGTCTGGGACTGCCATCAATTCTGTATGTGAAGAACTTTGTCGTCAAAGGTGAGAAAAGCACTGATTATGTGCCGACATCAAGAAGTACGGAAAACGGAATTCAAGAAGTCGGAAAAACAGATTTCAAGAAGTCCGAAAATCAGACTTCTGCAAATCCGAAAAACAGACTTCTTGAAGTCCGAAAATCGGACTCTAATAATATTGATATAAATAATACTGATATGAGTTATACTTACGATCAATCTATCAATCCGCCACGGACTGACTTTCAGAATTTTTCACCCGGAGATGGATTAATTGATGGAATAGACAGAAACGCAGTTGAGGAAGAAGTTAAGGAACAAATCGATTATGACTGCCTCATCTCTCACCCTGACAGCTCTGTTGTTCAAATGGCAGAAGAAATCAAAGACCTTATGGTCGATGTTCTCTGCGGAGAGCGAAGTGTGGTATCGGAGGGAAAACGGGTATCGGAAGAAACGGCAAAGTCGGCTTACGGAAAGATAACATTTGAACACGTTCAGTATGTTCTGCAAAGCCTTGTGAACTATCCCGAAAGGATAAGTAGGATTGACCGATTCCTTACAACGTCGCTGTTCAATTCGGTTTACACGCTGACTAATGCAACATTTGCAGGCTTTGAACACGATATGGGGTTGAAGATGATTTAGGTGGGTACAAAAAATCACAGCACCCGTTTGAGTGCTGTGAGAGAAATAGGCTCGATAAATAGAAATTTCTCAAATATACAAATGTAGATTTGCTGCTTATGTAAAATCAACAATTAAATATGCAAGAGTACTTTGGATTATTTTTAATTTTCTTCTTTTTCTCCTCTGGGAAAGAATCTATAGTCATTTCTAAAAAACTTGGCTCACATACAATTACTTTAAGACCTGACGGGTCTACAGATCTCAACAGTGATGAAGTAAAATGTTCATCGCTATCTCCATTCTTTCTGCTCTCAGCATTCCTTTCTTCCCATTTTAGGATTTTTCCGTTTTTCCACTGTTCAAATTTTATATAATGCTCAAAAGCTGAATCAAAATAGTCCATTGCAGTTTCATACTCTCCAATATTATTTGCGATTTTTACGCATTCCATATTTATAAAACATAAGTCGCTATGAAATCCATAACATTCAGTACCCACAATTTTTTCAAATAACTGTAGGGTCAATAAAAGCAGCTCCAGACCCTCACGACTGTTTTTCAATTCATCATTACACGCTATTGCCTCACCAAGCGATTTTTGAAAAGCATGGAGCAGCTCTAATACTGCTTCACCACGATATTGTTCAGCTCTTTTATCATCATTTATGCTGCCGATACTTCCCAAGTTACCCAGCAGAACCTGTTTGCACAATTCAAGGTCGGGCTGTTCCGATGCTTTCTTCTCGGCATTTTTATGTTCACCAAGGTTGGAATATATGGATATTAACGGAATGATGCACGATTGGTCGTGAGCCAATAATTCCTCATATAGTTTAGCAGCTTCCTCCCAAAAGATATTCGGAACTTCGCCCTTCTTTTTCCAACCCTGCATATTTAAGGCACAAGCCAGCTTTGTCTTAAAATCCACTCTGTCAGGAAATTCTTCAAGTCCTCTTCGCATCAGAGCAATACACTCCGTCATATCATCGTTATTATTTATCAGCCTTTGAGCCTTATTATTATATTCCTGAATTATTCTGTCCCTGTCATTATTATAGCCAAACAATTCATCAATCGTTATATGAAAATAATTAGCAATAGATGGAATCATACATATATCCGGATAACCACCATTTGCTTCCCACCTTGAAACGGCTTGTGGTGTAACACCTAAAGCAGCAGCTAAATCTTCTTGCTTTCTTCCGGTTGCCTTTCGTAAAACTTTTATTTTCTCGCCAATATTTACTTGCATTATATTTAATACCTCCAAACTGTTTTATCACCGGTGTATGCTAATTATAGCATGAAGATATAACCAAATCAATTATCAATTCATTGTTTCGTACTCAACAAATAGTTGTTTTATGTAAAAACGTCCAAGTGGGCATCATTCCACTTGAACGCATCAAAATTTCTTTAAAAATCACAGAAAGGAAATACCCCATGCGCAAAAACAGCAAATACATTTTGATCTCCGAATACTGCAAAGCGAACGGCTTGAAACTGACAAAATTCTGCGAAACGTTAAGCAGACATCCTGAGCTTGCAAAGAAACTGAAAACCAACTCCAAGGGCGAACGTGTGCTTGATGAAAAAGCAATAACGGCGGCAGGGGCAATTCTCCGCAAAGAGAACAGAACCAAGCAAGGCAGAAGTTCTGCTTCCTCTGCTGCCGATGAAATAAATATTCTTGCGGCAAAAAATGAAGTGCTGCGAAAGGAGGTGGGAAGGCTGAAATATGAGAACGAAAGGCTGAAAGCTGTTCTGACGGGCAGAAATGAAAAACGAAGAAAAAACATTGAGATGTAAAAAAGGAGAATCCCCAAATGATCTATTACAGAAAAAACACTGATCCTGAAATGCCGCTTCCCGAAGATTTTGATATTCTGTTTTTCGGTGAAAGCGGCGGCAGGAAGAAATCCAAGAAAACAGCCAAGCTTATCGCAGTAATCTCTGCCGTGTGTGCAGCTGTGGCTGGTACGGTTCTTATTATCCGTCACAATGCGAAAAAGCCGAAAGTGTGAGTTATGAAAAGACTGCTTATAGAAGAAATCGAAAAGCTGGACAGAAATTTTCTTACGCCTGCCGAAGCGGCTGCGGCTATGGAAATTTCGCTTTCGACATTTTACCGAAACCGTGAAAAGATGAATCTTCCGACGGTGAGGTCTGGGCGGAAGATACATATTCCCAAAGATGCATTTCTTGAATTTCTGCGTTGCGGAAAGACGTGGGACAGGCAGAAGTGAATTTTTCCGAATCGTCAAAGGACAGCATCACAACAGTTTGCTATGGAGAAGTTCGTGAGTGGGACGAAAGAGTGAAAGCACGAAGTTATTTCCTTGAAGCGATGATGAATTCCGATGGTTCTGAACGTGAGAGATACTCGAATGTGTATTTCAAAATCATTCGGGGATTTGATTACTGCACGGACTCTGATTCCGACTGAATTTCTTTCAATGCACTTCGTTTCCCGGCAGAAACCGATGAAAAATCGCTTTTTCGGTGCTGTCGGGGGACGAGATTGTGATGCGGAGCAATAATGTGGCAGATACCCGCAAGCGTAGAAAAACTGTACAGTTTTTCCTTGCCGACCACGCAGGGACGGCAATTTAGGGATAAATCCCTAAAACCCAAAATAATGATAGAAAAGATAAGGAGATAGATAGAGAATGACAGGAAAAAGAACATTCAAACAATTCCACATTGGTTTTTCCGAGGAAGAATGGAACATTGTTTGCAGAAAAGCTAAGGCGGCGAAGATGAGAAACGGGACTTACGTCCGAAGAATGGCGGTCAAGGGCGAGGTCAAAATCTATGAACTGAAAGAGCTTTCGGCTTTGAAAAGAGCATTTCTTTCGATCGGAAACAATGTCAATCAGATCGCAGAAGTCGCAAATTCCTCCGGTTCGGTTTATCAAAAAGACATTGAGGACTTGCAGAAAGAGTTCAAATATTTCCGAAGCGTGATGAAAAATTATCTGTTTGAAATTTCGCCGACATACATTTCGTGAGGTGTACCTTGCCGATAATCAAACATATTCCGATATATGCCGCTCCGAAAAGACTGATTTCCTATGTTACCAACAAAAAGAAAACAGAGAAAACTCTTGTGACGGGGCTTAACTGCTCGGCAGATGCTTCCGAAGCTTATGAGGATATGAAGTTCGGTTTTGAAATGTTCAGCGGCGAGAGATTTTTCAAAAGGTCTGTAAAATCGGACACGGCAAAGCGTGAACGGCAGAAGATCCGGCTTCACCACTATATCCAATCTTTCAAGCCGGGTGAGGTCACTCCCGAAGAAGCACATCAAATCGGAGTGGAGTGGGCGGAAAGGGTTTTCGGGAAAAAGGCAGTCGTGCTGTGTGCGACACATACCGACCGTGGGCATATCCATAATCATTTTGCCGTATGCCCTTACGATATGGACGGAAAGCACTGGCACGCCAACAAGGAAAGTCTGCGGAGATGCAAAGCAATATCCGATGAAATTGCTCTTGCTCACGGGCTTGAAATTATCGAACACCCGAAAAAATCATATAACCACAAGTACGGCGAGTACAAAATGCGAAAGGTAGGGAAGTCTTGGAAGAAGAAATTGTGTGATGATATTGACGATGCGATTATGAAAGAGAGTGTCGGGAGCGTTGATGACCTGCTGGAAGAATTGCAGAAGCAGGGCTATGGTATTCGGCGAGGAAAGTACATTTCCATAAAGGTCAGGCAGAACCGAAAGCCTATCCGCAGTTATCGGCTTGGTGACGGTTACGCTCTTGAACATTTGCAATTCCGCATTGAGCATAAGAATATGGAGATGCCGATGTCCGAAGCTTTGAAGTATTCAGGCATTCAGAGGGAGTATGCTTTGTGTATCAGGCAGGTACAAATTCAGCTTTACCGTCGCCCCGAAGCCGAACGCCTGCACTTTGCCACATACAGAGAGGTCGAAAGGTCAAGCCGTCTGCTGTTCTATTTGCGTGATAACAAAATTCATTCGGCAGATGATTTTCGGAAAGCTGTTTCCGATGCGGAAGCAAGGCTCAAAAAACTGAAAGCTGAAAAGGACTGCCTTATAAAGAAAATTGCCGATGAGGAAAAGCTCATCGGCGATATCCCGAAGTATCTTGAAATTCTGAAACGCAGGTTCCTGCTTCCAAAGGATATTTCCGAGCTTGCGAAATACAATTATCTGAAAGATGCAGGGATAACCTCGCTTGAAGATGCGAAAAAGCACAGGCTGATGCTTGCAGATATGAAAAGTCGGCTTAAAGATGCTGACGGAAAAATCCGTGAAGCTGTTTTCGAGAAAAAGACCGTTTCTGATTTTTATGCCTTGTATAAAGATCAGATGAAGTCGGATTATCAGATTTTGCTTGAACAGGCAAAGGCGGAAATTGAGAATATCCGCAGGGTGGAGGAACGGCAGAAAGCTGAAAAAGAAAGGAGTGTTTTACGGTCAGAGGATAAAACGCATAATAGGAATAGGTCGGGATTTTCAAGGTGATGAAAAAATCACAGCACCCGTTGGGAGTGCTGCGATGAGTGGTATGCTCGACAAATTGGAATTTGTCAAGACAAACCAAAGTGCTTGGCGATTATCTCACAGACTTCCTCTTTCGTATCTTTCTCTGTATCTTGCCGAACCACTGTGAAAAATCCGCTGTTGGCATATTCATCATAGTGCTTTTTGCTATTGATAAGTGCCAGTCCTTGTCTGTAATTTTCCATAACCGCTTCGGAATCTTCACAACTCTCTATTACATTGAGAAGAAATTGTTTTTCGGGGTCACTTCTGTCAAAGAAGCGCTCTACACTCATAGACTGAGGTGAAAGCATAACAACCACATGATTATAATCTGATATTTCTTTTAGTATATCAATAGGAATATTAGTATCAACAATGACTTTCCTGTTCTGTGATATTGAAATGAGTTCTGCCACCTCGAACTCTGCTGTTTCTTTTCCAACACTATAAATCCATCGTTCATACTCTTCGGGAGTACGAGTAACAAACTCTTTCCAATCGGTTAGATTCTTCATAAAGCAAATATCGGGTTGTGCATCATCTGTTGCTACAACATCCGATACATTTAAGTGATAGTTTTCTCCGCAGAAAACCATGTCATAACGGTCAGCAAGCATTTTTACTGTGGTTGATTTTCCTGCATAGGCTGTACCTGTAATAAAATAAACATTTTTGAGATAATGTTTTAAAATGTTGTTCTCAATTTTCATTTACTATCTCACTCCGCCAAATTCCGATTTGGTCGGGCAGTTTGCCCCGACTGATTCTTAAACCCATTATACCATATCCCAACGGAAAAATCAATTATAAATTTCAAGAAAGGACGGTGATCCAATGTAAAATAATAAAATATTTTGTATCACTTCTTCTGCTGTTTTTCTTCATGCAGGCGTTCAAGCTCGGCATAATATTTGTCAAGCTCGCTCATAACAAAACGCTTGATCTCGGAGGTGACAGTTACCCCACGCATTTCACACCAAGCCTTGTAGTCCTTGAATTCTTTCATTCGGACACGGGTGGAAATGGTGTGCATATTCTCTTTGTCCCATTTGCGGGCGTAACCCTTTTGCTTTTCCGATACGGGCATATTATCACTCTTTCTACTTGCGTAAGTATTTAATACCTTATTATATCACAGCCAAACGAAGAAGTCAATGGGCGCATTGCACCGGAATTTGCCGAAAACTTTGTCCGGGATAACTATTGAAAACTACTGTCGCAAGTAGTAAAATATAAATGTAATCAAAAAACGAAACGAAATGTTCCGGTAGAACATCAAACGGAGGTAATGATCTATGGCAGTTAAATTTGAATTCAGTCTTTCGGATAAAGACTTCAACAAGCTCCGCCTTTTGAAAAAGGCAGACGGCGAAACCGATATGACCTTTAACGATTATGCGGAGGAGCTTTTAAGCGGTGTTATCGGCAGAATGTACCGTGAGTATGACAGGCAGGGACTTATCAAGGAGGACGAAGATGATTGATTCCAAGAATGAGCTTATCATTGCCAAGATGATCCTTTCGGCACAGGCGGAGGTCATTATCAGCCGTGAGAAAAGGATCAGGAATATTCGTGAAAAAGCGTTAAGGGCTTATGCCGAACGCAGAAAGCCGAAACCACAGCGTAAGCCTATGACCGCAGAAGAACGCAGGGCGGTCTGGAACACACTTAAATATGTAAATAAATGAAAAGAGGTATTTGTTATGTTAAAAATTTCCGATGAAAGCTATGAGAGAGTTACCGAGATTTTGGAGGATATAGGCTGTGCCTGCGAAACCTCCGATTATTATGAGGACTGGGAGGACATTGCAAGATCATCGTTCTGTATTATGGACGAGCTTGATGCTGAACGCTATGAAATGACCTGTGAAGCCATAAGGGAGAAAATCATTGACCTTAACGATGAGAACAAGAACTTCGCCAATGGCATTCACGCCGCATTTCTCGGTTATCTTAAAGAACGCCGTGACTACCTTGAATTTAACGGCTATTATGACAAGCCCGAACTTCCCGAAGATGCGGACGAGGACGATATTGACCTCTATAACGAGCTTTTGGAGAGGTATGAAACTTATGAGGGGCTTATAAATGCTGTCGATAAGTGGATAGACAAAATGAACAGGCTTGAGCTTGCGTGAGAAAGGATACCGATATGAAAGTTATAACTTTGGCGAATATGAAAGGCGGAGTAGGAAAATCCAGTTCCGCAACAGCTCTCTCGGCGATACTTACCGAGCGTGGATACAGAACGCTACTTATCGACTGCGATCAGCAGTGCAACAGCACGGACACTTACCGTGCGGAAACCGAGGGTGCGGCGACCGTTTATGATGTTCTCCTTGATGACAGCAGGATAAGCGTGGCGGAAGCGGTTCAGCATACCGAGTGCGGTGAAATACTTGCAGGAGACAGTCTTTTAAGGCAGGCGGACGAAAAGCTGAAAGGAAGCGTTGACGGGCTTTATCGTATGGCTGACGCTTTGGAGAAGTGCGAGGGGTATGACTATATAATCATTGATACCGCTCCTGCGATGAACTCGATTTTGCATAATTGTCTTATCGCCGCAGATGAAGTCATTATCCCTGTTACGGCGGACAGGTATTCTTTGCAGGGACTTTCACAGCTCAACGAAACCATAAAGGCAATAAAGAAGCGTCAGAACCCGAAGCTTACGGTTGCAGGACTTCTTCTCACAAAGTACAACAGCCGGGCAAATCTTTCAAGAGAGGTCAGAGCTTCGCTTGAAACCGTTGCGGAGAGTATGAATACAAAGATTTTCGATACTTCTATCCGTGAGTGCATAAAAGTCAAGGAAGCACAGGCACAGAAGCGGACGCTGATAGAGTATGCACCGAACTGTACTGCCGCCGTACCGCAATCACAGATTCACTTTATATAAGGGTGAACGTCTGGAAGATATGATTCAGAGCATAAAGAAGAACGGAGTTATCACGCCGATAATCGTAAGAACTATGGAGAACGGCAAGTATGAGATACTTTCGGGACACAACAGAGTTTATGCCGCAGGGCAGGCAGGAATTACGTCTGTTCCTGCTGTTGTAAAGACTGATCTGTCCGATGAAGATGCGGAAATTTACGTTGTTGAAACAAACCTTATTCAGAGGGGATTTAAGGACTTGAAGATAAGCGAACAGGCTTTTGCGGTCGGGCTTAGGTACAGCAAGCTTTTTGACGAACGGAAGCTTAAAGGCATCAATGATGAACTGTATCTGATAGAAAACGGAAAGCCAAAGCCGAAAGACGATGTTCCGGTGGAACATTCGACTACAAGAGAAGCCACGGCAGAACAGTACGGTATCAGCTCGGCAACGGTGGCAAGGCTTTTGAGGGTGAACAAGCTTATTGACGAGTTCAAGGAGCTTGTGGACAAGGAAAACATCAAGCTTCGTTCCGCAGTGGATATTTCTTTTATGACCGAGGAACAGCAGAAGCTTACATATTCAGTTATGGTGAAGCTTAATGTGAATGTCATTGATATGAAAACGGCAAAACAGCTTCGGGATGTTGCTTCATCATACGCTGTTGTATCCGAAGAACTGATAACGGAGGTCCTTTCGGGTGAATACGGCAGGGTCAATGAGCCAAAGGACAAGGGTATGAAGATAACGCTTCCGACAGCGGCGTACAAGAGATATTTAAGCAGTTATTCCAAGAAAGAAGCAAATGAGATCATTGAAAAGGCACTTGCTCTTTATTTTGAGCAGACAAACGTATAATGGAGGTAAATCAATATGGAAAACAAGGTTATAGTTCAGGGCAGGGTTATTGAGGTCACTGTGATAAAGAAAACAGGCAGAATGCTTGATTGGTACGGTGTGAAGATAAGGACGGCAGACGGTTCTGAGGTTACTGTTGAGTGCGAAGCGAGTGAGCTTGACAAAAGGCTGCTCCCCGACACGAAGATAACGGTGCTTGCTTACCGCACAGATACAGGTGAGGACGGAGAGGATCGTGGCAAAGACTTTGAATTATTGATACTTATGAAATGAGCCGAGTAAGATGTTCCGGTGGAACATAATACTCAGTATAATTTGTCGAAAAGGGCAGCCAATGATTATTTTTCGAAAATAAGCTATTTACTTCTGCAAAATATTATGTTACAATTAATGGTATAGCCATAATTTGTAAGTGCGGTAAGGGGAGTTGTTTATGATAATGGCTGCAATATGTGATGATGAAAATAATGTATGCAGTGCAATAGAAAAAATGCTTTTCAAGGCAGCAATGCAGCTTAACCTACAGATCCAAACTGATGTATATTATAGCGGTGAAAGACTGTGCGAGCGTCTTGAAGCAGGAGAATATTATGATATAATTTTTCTGGATATAGAACTGGAATCCCAAAATGGTGTTGAGGTTGGTCATTTTATTCGCAATAAGCTTGTAAATGATGCTGTTCAAATCGCATATATTTCCGGCAAAACTCATTATGCAATGGAACTTTTTAAGATAAGCCCCATTGATTTCCTCGTTAAGCCTGTGGAATATGAGCAATTATATGATGTTGTGTGCAAGCTGGTAAGGATCAAAAAAATATATGCCGACACATTCAGCTATAAGATAGGCTACGATACATACAATGAAAAAGTACAAAATATTCTTTACTTTGAAAGTAGAGACCGAAAGGTTGCAATAGTTACATTTAAAAATACGGTTGAGTTTTACGGTTCATTGGATGACATATATCAGCAGCTTAAAAATTGGGGGTTTGTCATTATACATCGCTCATATCTTATAAATTATAACAATGTAAGATCGTTTAAATATGACAGCGTGACAATGCTTAACGGCAAAACATTGCAAATATCTCAGTCCAAAAGAAAGTATCTCCGTGATCTTCAGATCAGTCTTGAAATGAAAGAAAACAGGAGTCTTTGAGGGAAGTGTAAAATATCAGTGATAAGTTTACGGGAAGGAGGAATATTACAATGTCACCTGTAATAACCAATATTATTTATATTATAATCAACTGTTTTACAGCATTTACTATACACCGCTTTATGAGCGTATTTTTTGAAGAACGGAACTGCCAAAAATGGCAGTTAACAGCGGCATATTTTTTTATCCGCTTATTACATCAACCGTATATTTAATATGGGGTATTCCGATTATAACATTTTTATGCAACATTCTGTCACTTTCTTTTATTGCAGCTTTATATAAAGGCTCAGTAAAAAAGAAAATATCATCGGTGTTTTTCATTTATTTGTTTATGTATGTCATAGAGCTTATATTTATTGCTGCTTCAGGAATCAATAAAATAAATATAACTGACAGGAGTGAGCAGATACAGCTTATATGGCATATTTTAGCCAGTTTGATCACATTTTTAGCCTCTGTTTTAGCGGGAGGCTTTAAAAATATAAAGGAGCACAAATACACTTCCAATATGCTGTTCGTTTCAGGAATAATTGTTCCGTCATTTTCTGCATATCTTATTCTTGCAATTTTCGAAACAGGTCAGGTCAAGCAGAGTACGGTAATAATTTCCATTATTTTTATATTTGCAATAAATGTTATAGTTTTTTATCTGTATGATGCGCTTTCGCTTTCTTATGAGCAGCGTATAAAAACTGAGCTTATTAATCAGGAACGTGAGCTTTACTATAATCAGTGTGAAATTATGCACACGACATCGAAAGAAATTGCAGGGCTGCAGCATGATATGAAAAATCACTTTTTTGCTCTGCATGAATTGATAGACGGAGGTGAGTATTCAAAGGCAAAAGATTACATTTTTGAACTTGCAGAAAAATCTTCCGGTCAGACAATAATATGCGATACAGGAAATATTGTTATTGACAGCATAATAAATTACAAATTTCGCAACAAAGAAAGTCTTGGTATTGACGTATCTGTCGATGCAGTTATTCCTGAGCAAATAAATATTGATGTTGCCGATGAGGTCACTCTTTTCGGAAATCTGATAGATAATGCAATAACTGCCGTAGAAAAATGCGAGTTCGGCAAAAAAGTTTCAATAAGCCTTCAATTCAGTAAAAATAGACTTTTTATTGTTATTTCAAACACTTATGACGGTTGTGTTGAGTATAGAAACGGAACGATTGTAAGTACAAAAAAGGAAAAGGATTCGCATGGATACGGCATAAAAAATGTACGCACTGCATTGGAAAAATACAATGGCGTTTTGCGGCTTGAGCACAATCAAACTGAATTTACGGCAAAAGTTATACTTTATCTGAATGATAGTCAGTGAAATTAATTTTTTAGCCACAAAAATCGGATAATAAAAGATGCAGTTATCTTTTGCGATGACTGCATTTTTTATGGTTAAATTTATTATTGTTATGATAAAAAATCTTAGTTTACTGCAAAA
>OHDN01001011.1_pt1 | contig 15670 bp, 18 predicted proteins | sample 1566971 | NCBI WGS metagenome assembly OHDN01 (sample SAMEA3879538, study PRJEB24766) | human gut metagenome | biome: human-associated habitat; feature: feces | place: USA | collected 1985/1987
GTAGTGAATTAATCATTAAAAAATAATAAGATTATGAAAAAAATTTTAATTCCTTTTCTTATTTTGGCGGTGTTCGCCGGAGCATGCAGTGACGACAAAACCGACGTACCCCCCCCCAAACTGATCCTAATCAACTGACATTCAAGGTATCAGTAAGTAACATTACTCCGACGACAGCTGAAATCACGGTTTCTCCGAGCAACGAAACAAAAAGTTATTTCAGTGATATCGTCACCGACGCCGATTGGCTGGAATCCCAAAAACACGGTTTTGACGATTACCTGCAATATTTCATCGAGGTAGTGATGATGGAGCAGCAGGAGATGACCCGCGAGGAGGCGGTCAAAGCCATTACTTCTTACGGCAACGATGCATATACGGCCAGAGGACTCGAACCGGGAGCCAAGTATTGGGCCGTCGCAGTAGGTATCGATGCCGACGGACACACGACGACGAAGCCTACCGCAGAAGCTTTTACAGCGCAGACTGCACCCGAATCCACCAATACATTCGAAATCGCAACTACAGCAATCACACAGACAGGAGCATCGATTACCGTTACACCGTCGAACAGCGATGTTTACTTCCTGGATGTTTTGTCGGCTGACATCCAGTCCCAGGTGCCGACGGGTACGGATTATCAAAAATATCTGATCGATCGTTATTTCGGCTGGGGTATGCTCGACATGTATCTCCACGAGGGACCTTTCACGTATGAAGCAAAAGAACTCAACCCGGGCTGGGAATATCAAATTGCGGTTTTCGGATGCGAACAGGGATTCCCGACCACACCGATCAAAACCGAAACATTCAAGACTCTTGAAGGAGGGGATCCCCAAACGTTCGACGTTCAATTCGAATGCACTTTAAGTTCGGTTGTCGCCTCCAAGTTCTCCACCGTTCCGTCAGCAGACGATGTCGTTTACATATTCGATCTTATCTCGGAAGAGGATTATCAGGCCTTCGGCGAAAATATCGAGGAGGGTATGAAAAAAGTGCTTGAATCCAAAATCAAAGACTATATGGGCACCACCGGCCTGCATGCCGAGGCGGTTTCCATGCTCGCGGCCACAGGTCCTGTAGAATTTGAACGGAATCTTCAGACAGGCGATCAATTGCGAATGTGGGCCGTTGCCATCGATCAAAAAGGAGTCCCTGTCGCTCCCTTCATCATCAGTGAAACATATACGGTAGAAGAGAATACCGCTGCGCTTGCCGAAGTAAGCATCGACAGCTACGCATGGTACGATGGCGCAGAACTCGCCCAATTGGACCCCATCAACTTCGCAGGCTTCGAAGAATATGCCGCTCTGTTGTTGAAAGTATCCCACAACGACAAGGCAGCTCATTGGTGGACAGGATGTTTCATGGGCGATTTGAGTAATCCGGACGAATATTCGGACCGTAGCATAATCAACAATCTGGTTACTTACGGAATACCTGAATTTAAGGATGCGGTAGATCAGTTGCTGGCAGTCTATTGGGATGAAAACACCATCTGTGGCGTAGCAGCGGATGCAGAAGGCAACTATGGACCCGTTATCCGCCAAATGGTAAATCTGACCAAAGAGGGTGCAAGCCCCGCCGGAGAACTCATCGGTGGTGGCCTGTCAAATATCAATCTTATGGATATGCGACAGGCAAAATTCGCACATCGTTAAAATAGCTCCTCCAAAACGAGAAAACAGAGAACGTCCGACCTTAAGGTCGGACGTTCCGTTTATTGCGCGATCATGGCACCGAACTCCCCTTGCATGCAATCCGCCGTACATAGCAGCAATCGCCGGTATCGACTGACAAAGCACCGGAATCATACAAATACGAACAAAAAAGGAACGCCCGAAAGCATTCCTTACCAAAAAATAATCAACAACAGTTTCTACATCCTAAAAAGATTGCCTCACCCCGATCTCCCTATTTCAGATGTTGATATCCAGAATTTCGAAATGGATCGTCCCGGCAGGCACGGTCACGTCCACCCGGTCCCCTTTCTTATGTCCCAGCAGGGCTTTGGCAATGGGAGTGCCGATGGCCAGCTTGCCTTCGCGCAGGTTGGCTTCGTGCTCGGCGACGATAGTATAGATCACCTCCTTGCCGGTATTGTGGTTCAGAAGAGTTACCCGACTCAAGATCTGCACCTTGCTCTTATCGACTTTCGATTCGTCGATAATACGCGCATTGGCAATGGTATCTTCCATTTTGGCGATACGCATTTCGAGCAGTCCCTGTGCTTCCCGGGCCGCGTCGTATTCGGCGTTTTCCGACAGGTCTCCCTTGTCGCGTGCTTCGGCAATGGCCGCCGATATAGCCGGACGCTCCACCGAGCGCATATGGTCGAGTTCGTCCTTGAGCTTCTTGTAACCCTCTGCCGTCAGATAAATAATCTCTTTTGCCATGGTTTTATCAAAAAAATAAGAATCCCGACCCGTGAAGGTCAGAACCCTGATACGTTTGTTTTACAAAGATAGAAAGTTAAATCGGATTCTCCAAATATTTTTTACAGGCTCCGGGCTTTCCGTGGTGTGGCTATGTTTTTTGCGAATCGGACGACAACGGAAACCCCGATCGCCGTCATCGCCTCCTCCGGCCTTACAACAGCGGGGAAAAGAGCCGCATGAACGACTCGCTCAATCGCTGCGGAAGAGGTCGCCGCAACCATTCCGAAGGAATAAGCCGCCGGCACGAGCGCAGGTCTTCGTCGAAAACACGACGCATTGCCGTATTGAAATCCTGTCCGTAAACGAACGCGTTGATTTCGAAGTTGTGCTCGAAACTGCGGAAATCCATGTTCGCAGAACCCACAACCGTCAGCAGATCATCGACGATAAGCATTTTGGCATGCAGGAAGCCTTTGGTATAAAAGTAAACCTTCACCCCGGCTCGGAGCATATCGTCGATGAACGAATGCACGGCTTTATCGATAATCCGGGAATCGGAACGCTCGGGCAGCATCAATTGTACGTCAATACCGCCCAATGCCGCCGTTTGCAACAAGGAGTTCAGCCCCTCGGTCGGCAGGAAATAGGGCGTCTGGATGCAGATACTCCGTCGCGCACCGGCGATAGCCGTCATAATACCCTGCAACAACGTTCGCCAAGGCCCCAACGGACCGCTAGTAGCGAATTGCATGGTCGATGAGGTATAGTTGTCGGCTTCGGGAAAGAACTTCGAGGTATCCAGATGTACGCGTTCGACGGTCGACCAATCCACCAGAAATGCGGATTGCAGGCCATACACCCCCTTTCCTTCTACCTTGAAGTGGCTGTCCCGCCATACCCCCCAACCCGGTCCTTTCACATAGCGGTCGGCGATATTCATACCGCCGAAAAAACCTACCCGGCCGTCGATGACCACGATCTTGCGGTGGTTGCGGTAATTGACCCGTTCGGTCAGCATCGGAAAGCGTACATGCAGCAGGGCATGAACCTCCGCACCCGCATCGCGCATCTGCTGGAAAAATTCTTTCTTGACCCCGTTGCAGCCTACGTCGTCATAGAGTACGCGGACTTTGACACCCTCCTTTGCCTTGCGGATCAGCGCCTGCTGAAGACGGGCACCCGTTTCATCGTCACAAAAAATATAATAGAGAATGTGAATATGGTCGCGGGCCTTTTCGATCTCTTCGAGCAGGGCGGTCATCTTGGAAGCCCCGTCGCCGTAATGGGTCAGGCGGCTGCCGTAAAAGGAAACCGCCTGCGAAGTATTGGTAAGCAGAGTGGACAGGGATTGACATGCGGCCGGAACGGGGGCATCGCTTCGACGCACATGGGCCGGAAGAGCATAGACCATGAGCCGCTTGTAGGTACGGCGCGAAATAATCCGCTTGCGCCGAAGATCCTGCCCGAAGAAGAAATAGAAAACCAATCCCACGACCGGAGCGAAAATCAGCACGACGACCCACGGGATCGTCTTGAGCGGGTTGCGGTTGCCCAAAATGACAACCAGGATGATGCCGATAACCGTCGCCGTATAGATGGCGATGAACAGATATGTCAGGAATTGCAACACCGGGGCGGCGGATTATCAGGATTCCGACGAGATTGCTTCGGGTTTCGGATTTGCGTCCCGGGATGCCGGAGCATCTGATTTTGCCGCCTCCCGCCTGCCAGCGGTGACAGTCGCAGATGCGGAACCGGTCGCTGCGGGGAATTTCACCAGATGAAGCAAGTGTTCCACTTCGCGCATATAATTGCGTTTGGGAAGTTTCGGAGAATAAACATAACAATCCAGCGTGAAAACCCGGTCGGTCGCCGTATCGACGGTCGTATAGCTTACGAACGGACCTCCCATGAAATCCCCTTCGACATCCCAGAATCCGCGCATTTCGACCCAGGCTCTGCCTTCGAGCCGGAAAAACCGATACCGGGGCGTAAAGACTTTCGATGTGGTCATATAGGAGCCGTCGCTCGGCCCCGGAATGCGGGCGGCGAAACGGTTGCGGGCAGCCAGCAACGCCTCCTCCGAAAGGGACTGCTTCCCTTCGTAAGGATAGGAATAGAGCATGAAGCCCTGGCTCGCAGCCGGGAATTCGTACCGGAACCAGAGGAAATCATCGCTTTGTTGGGCCAGGATGTAGCCTTTGGGAATCTTCATCTCCACGCCGAACTTTTCTCGAACGAGCTTGCCGGATTCCGTCTGATTGAACTTGTTGGCGAAAGCGATCGAGCGGTCGCGCTCGGCCCCTTCGAAGGTTTGCACCAACTCCGCACGATGCTCCGCGACATATTGCGTAAGTGCCTCCCGGGTCGGTCCCTGAAGCGTCACCACGACCTGCGGAGAAGCCGTGACATCGTATTGCACACCGGCCGAAGCCGCCGCAAGGGAGGGATCGACGAGCACTTTGAGGATATTGCGGTAATCGACGACCGTACCTTTGAATCCCGATTCCGGGAACTGCATCACGTTGAACAGAGGTTCCCGTTCGTTCAGATAGGGAATCGGAGCCAACAGCACCGAACGCAGCGTATCCCCCAACTCGCTCTCCCACAACTGTTGGTTGCACACGACAATCAATTCGTACGGTGCCCCCTGAGCGGTTTTGAGTTTCGAATCCATCAGAGTATGGAACGCTTTACAGCCCGTCATGAGGGTAACGAGCAGCAGCAATGTCAGCAGATACGATAATTTTTTCATAGTCCGGTCCGGTTAATCTGTTTACTACAAATGTAGGGATATTTTTCGAGAATGCAAACGGCTTCGGCAGAGTTTCCTGCAAAAACCCGGCCGGGAAATATTCCCCGGCCGGGTCGTGCCTGCAAACAAGTCGCTCCCGTATGGTTATACTGTTCCTTCATCGGCCCGCGAGCTACGGCCGCATCGTAGTCGGCGTTGGTGAAGGTGTAGGTCCAACGAACATAGGGGATATAACCGTCAATATTCGACCGTTCCACCGTATAATTACATTCAAAACAAGGATTGAACGCCTCAACCTTATCTGTCCTGAAAAATACACCCCCGTACGAGCCATCGTCGAACACGACCGTCACTCCGTTTCCTGTGTATTCCTCAAGGCTGAGAGGAATAATAAAACCGACCTCCTCCTGCAACAGGCTTTCTCCGGGAAGGATCTCTTTCTTCTCGAATCGATCGGTTACCGTCATCGTTATCCGGTGATCACTCTCATTCGACCAAATAAAAAGGCTATATCCGGGAGGATCGCCATGCAGCCCCATATCCTGACCCTCTTCGTTGTCACCACAGCCTGCAAGCATAATCGCCGCCAATATCCATATCAAATTTTTCATAGGCATAAAATTTTACAGACAGCCTGCGGTGGCTTATCTATTTCAAATATAAAAAACACAATCGAAGATTACAAATATTTTCACACAAAAGTTCCCGCCGAAACAGCCGTTTCGACGGGAAGCGAATCGCAACCGTTCGACTATTCTTCCGAAAACCGTTTTAATTCCGCGATCTCCTCCGCCCAACGCAATTCGTCGGCTGTTTCGAGAATCAGCGGCATATTCCGCAAAGGAGGAATTCATATTTTTCATTTTGCCTATAAAACGAACGCACCGGAAGATCGTCTGTTGAAAATCGGCGATTTTGTACTATCTTTGTCGATGCCGTACTCCGCCGGAGTATTTTTTCTCGCTATGAAACTCAAGCCGCCCAAAATAATCCGTCATCTGTTCCCGTCGCTGATCTGGGAGATCGACGACCCGGAGGGGGTTTTCCTGACCTTCGACGACGGCCCCACGCCGGGCATCACGGAGTGGATTCTGGCGATGCTGGAGAAGTACGACGCCAAGGCGACGTTTTTCGTTCTGGGCAAAAACGTGGAGGCTTATCCCGATCTTTTCCGCCGCATCGTGGACGCGGGCCACAAGGTCGGTAACCATACCTACTCCCACCAGAAAGGCTGGGGGATGAGCCTGGAACGCTACATCGAGGATGTCGATTTCGCCAACGATTTGATTCACAGCGAACTGTTCCGACCACCCTACGCCCGGATCACGCCGGCGCAGGCCCGGGCGTTGTCGCAGCGCTACAAGCTGGTGATGTGGGACGTGCTTTCGCGCGATTACAGCCGGTCGCTCTCGCCCCGCAAATGCCTGAAGAACGTAACCAAACACCTCGAACCGGGAGCTATCGTGGTTTTCCACGACAGCGAAAAATCGTTCCGGAACATGCGTTATGCCTTGCCCCGCACGTTGGACAAGATCCGGAAGTTGGGGCTCAAATGCAAAACCATCGAATTGTAACTCTATGAAAATCGTCGTCGCCGTCACAGCCGCCAGCGGCGCTCTGTATGCCCGCCTTTGCCTCGAGCAACTGCTCCGGGCCGAAGAGGTTTCCGAAATCGCGCTCGTTTACAGCGCTCATGCCCGTGAAGTGGCTGATTTCGAAGGAGTGACCCTGCCCGAAGATCCTCGCATCCGCATTTTCGACAACGACGATTTGTTCGCTCCTCCGGCCAGCGGTTCGGCCGATTACGACGCGATGGCGGTCGTTCCCTGTTCGGTCGGAACCCTGGGACGCATCGCCTGCGGCATTTCGCAAAGCTTGATCGAACGGGCTGCGGACGTGATGCTCAAGGAGCGCCGCCGCCTGGTGCTGGTCGTGCGGGAAACGCCCCTCTCGCTGATTCACCTGCGCAATATGACCGCTCTTACCGAAGCCGGCGCCGTCGTGTTGCCCGCTTCCCCCGGATTTTACGCCCGCCCCTCGTCCATAGAGGAGTTGTGCCGGTCGGTGACCGAGCGGGTCACGGCTCTTTTAGGTATTTCCGGACCGCGCTACCGATGGACCGGCGAGGGACGATCGGCGGGACGAAACGATTCGGATTCGGAAAAATAAGCCGACGTTGCCCGATTTACGCAGATTTTTCGTAACTTTGCCTCCGCGAAAAATCGTAAATAAAAATATTCCTATGGCAACTACAGCAGACATCAAGATCGGCATGTGCATCGAATTGGACGGCAAGACCTTCCAGATCGTAGATTTTCAGCACGTGAAACCGGGCAAAGGTCCCGCTTTCGTGCGTACCAAACTCAAAAACCTGGAAAACGGCCGCGTGCTGGAGAATACCTTCTCCGCCGGTGCGAAGATCGAGCCGGTGCGTGTGGAGCGCCGTCCCTATCAGTTCACCTACGAAGACGATCTGGGTGCGCACTTCATGCATACGGAAACTTTCGAGGAGATCAACATCGACAAGAACCTGATCGACAATTACGACCTGATGGCCGACGGTCAGATCGTCGAGGTGATGTTCCACACCGAGAAGGAGAGCGTTCTTTCCGCCGAGCTGCCCCCGATCGTCGATATGGAAGTGACCTATACCGAACCGGGCATCAAAGGCGATACCGCCTCGACCAACTCGCTCAAACCCGCAACGGTGAATACGGGTGCGACGATCAAGGTTCCCCTGTTCATCAATACCGGCGACAAGATCCGCGTCGATACGCGTACCCGCGAATATTACGAGCGCATCAAATAAAGACATCCGTTCGAACCGGGCTTCTTCTGCCCGGGTGGAAAGAGCGAATATTACGCCGTCGCACATAGATTGCGGCGGCGTTTTTTGTCGTCTTCCTTTCGGAGCTGTCTTTGCTTCCTGCGGAGGATTGTCCGGCCCGACAGCTGCGGCGTAGTACCCGGCTTCGATGCCTACGGAGCGATTTTATCCGGCATGTACAGAATTATCGTAAATTTTCGGGGAAAAACACGAGGAATCTCGGAAGAGGTATTATATTTGTAAAAATACTGTTTCACTTAATCTAAATATTTTCGGACTATGAAAAAGTATCGTTGCACAGTTTGTGACTACATCTATGACCCTGCAGTCGGTGATCCGGACAGCGGCATCGCCCCCGGCACCGCTTTCGAAGATCTGCCCGACGATTGGAGCTGCCCGCTTTGCGGCGTAGGCAAAGATATGTTCGAGCCTGCGTGATGCGGAGCAGAGCTTGTGAAAAAGGCCGGAGTTTTCACTCCGGCCTTCGTTTTTTATTTCGGCAGCCTGTTCCTTTCGAGGGCGAGCAGGAACTCTTTGCGCGGCAGACCGCCGGCGTAACCGGTCAGCTTGCCGCCCGCACCGATGACCCGATGACAGGGAATGACGATCGGAATCGGATTGTGATGGTTGGCACCGCCTACGGCCCGCGAAGCCTGCGGATTACCTGTCCGACGAGCGATTTCGCCGTAAGTCATGGTTTGTCCGTAAGGAATTTCCGTGAGGACCTGCCAAATTTTCTTCCGATAAGGGGTTCCCTCCGGTTCAAGCGGCAGATCGAAAGAGGTGCGTTTTCCGGCGAAATATTCATCCAACTGTTTCGCCGCCCGCTCGAGCAAGAGGGTCGTATGCCGGACGGCATGCCCGGGGAGTTGTTCTTCGAAGAGAATGTCGGTGATGGCCCGACCGTTCTCGACGATTCCGACCGTTCCGATCGGCGTGGGATGCAGCAGCAGATTTTTCACGGTTTTTTGCCGGTTACAAATTTTCCAACGTATAGCGGAGCATCTTCTCGCGGACGTGTATCATATCGTCGGGCATCATCGAATGGTTCTGGTCGGGATAGACCATCATGTCGTACTGCTTCCCGAGCTTGTTCAATGCACGGGCCATCTCCATCGTGTTCTGGAAATGGACGTTATCGTCCGCCGTACCGTGAACGATCAGCAGACGCGTGCTGTCGTCGCGGAACAGGTGCGCGAGATTGACGGGCGAATTGTCGTCGTATCCCTTCGGATAGTCGTCGGGAAGACCATTGAAATTTTCCGTATAGATCGAATCGTAGTAGCGCCACGAAGTGACGGGAGCTACGGCGATCGCCATTTTGAAAAGACCTTCGCCCCTGAAAGCGCATCCCAAGGCCATGAAACCTCCGTACGACCAGCCGTAAATGCCGATTCGCGCGGGATCGACGTAGCTCTGACGGGCCATGTAGCGGGCAGTCGAAATCTGGTCTTCGACCTCCAGTCGGCCGAGGTTGCCGTAAGTGAGCTTCTTAAACTCTTCGCCCCGATATCCGGTGCCCCGGGGATCGACGCACACGACGATATAACCATGCGTGACGAGCGCGTCCTCCCAGTCGGGCCCCCACCCTTCGGCAACCTGCTGCGATCCCGGACCGGAATACTGGGTCAGCAGCACGGGGTAGCGTTTTGCCGGGTCGAAGTCGAGCGGCTTGAGCATGTAACCGTTCAGCTCGTCGCCCCGCTCGGTGGTGAAGGTGAAGAACTCCCGGACGGGAAGCCCCGCCTCCACGAGCGCTTCCTTCAACGGTGCGTTATCATAGAGCGTGCGCACCCGTTTGCCGGCGGCGTTGAAAACGTCGGTACGGCCGGGGGCGGAGCTGTCGCCGCCTTCGCAGATGTAGTAGGACAGGTCGGCGCTGGGATAGATCGAATAGTAACCGTCGCCGGGAGTGAGGCGCTCCTTGTGCTTGCCGTCGAGTCCAACTCGGTAGAGGTCGCGTTTCAGGGGCGAACTTTCGGTCGAGATGTAATAAACCTTATCGCCGCGCAATCCGACGAAATCGGTAACTTCCCACTCACCCTGCGTAATGGGGTGAAGCACACCTTGTCCGATACCGTACAGGTAGAGGTGCATATAACCCGTCGAGGTCTCCTCCCGAACGATGAAACAGCGTCCGTCCTCCAGGAAATAAAAAGTCTTGTTGAGGTGATCGACGTATTTGGGCGAGCGTTCGTCATAGATCACCTGCTGCGTGCCATCCGGATTGCACAGTACCGCTTCGAAATGGTTCTGACGACGGTTCATCCGCTGGAAACAGAGCCGTCCGTCGGGCGTCCATTCCGGTTGAAGAATGTACTGTCCCCGGTCGGGACCGACATCGACACGCTCCGTTTCGCCCGTTTTAAGGTCGTAAACGTAGAGATCGACCACCGAATTGGCATCGCCCGCCTTAGGGTATTTGAACGAATAGGCTTCGTTATAGAGCTTGCCGTCGTAACGCATCATCTCGAAAACGGGTACGCGGGATTCGTCGAAACGCAGGTAGGCGATCTTCTGTCCGTCGGGCGAAAAAGCGTAAGCCTTCGTGAAGGCGCACTCCTCTTCATATACCCAGTCGGTCGTACCGTTGATAATCCGGTTCCAGACACCGTCCGTCGTGATCGGACGCACGGAATCCCCGACGATGTCGTAGAGGTAGAGGTTGTTGCCGCTCGAGAAGGCGATCGTCCGTCCGTCGGGCGAGAACGAAGCGTCGCGCGTACCGGGCAGATCGGTCAGAATGGGGCGCAGGCCGTCGGCGTCTTTCAGGTAGTAATCGGTGGTATAGGAGTGCCGGTAGATCGGTTCGGAGCCGATCGAGAGCAGCAGCAGTTTTCCGTCAGGTGAAAACTGATAGTCGGCGATATCGCGGTTTTCTTTGTCGTTCTTCCATTCGAACAGCAGCTCGCCGGGAGCGTCCTTCGTGTAGCTGTGACGCTCGATGGCGTTGCCGCGAAGAGTCGTATAGGATTTTCCGTCGGCTGCGGGACGGATGCCCTGCGTCCGCTGGTTCATCGCACGGAGCCGGGCGATGTCGCGGTAAGTGGAGGGAGCGGCGGCTTCCGCTTGTGCGGCGAAAGCAGTGCCGAGAAGGGTCAGCAGGAGTAATTTTTTCAGCATGGTTCTCTATATCTGTTTCTGATTCTAAATGTCGTCCACATCGAAATCGTATCCCAGGCGTTTGCCGGTTACGAATTTCGAATTATCGAGTTTGGTATTGAACTGATCGACCGTCACGCGCTTGTTGTCGTCGTAGGAGGGCAGCAGCAGGTCGAAATGGAGGGCATAATAGATCGCCGATTCGAGAATGCGGACCAGCGCCTCGGAATCGATCTCCGCTTTGCCGAACTGCATGGGGCGCATCGAGGTCTGTTGTTTCCCCTCGACGAAGTAGCACTTTTCACGGTTGATGAAAATGCGGCCGATGAGGTAGCCTTCGTCGGCATTGCGGTTGAACTTGAACGAGTCCGAAAGGAAGTTATAGATGTTGATTACGCCGCAGTAGGAGTTGTCCCGGTCCGTCTGCACGTAGGGATTCTGCCAGATGACGTGGTTCGGCTCGAACTCGAAGACGTCGGTGTGCATCTGGAAGATCAGCAGGTCGTTGGCCACCTGTATCTGGGCTTCGAACTTGCCCCGGTCGCGGTATTCGAGCCGCACGCGCCGGTCGAGGAGTCCGTCCAACTGGTCGTCCATTTCGGAAGCCATCTCCAGCAGGGTTTCTTTCAGGTCGTTGAATGTGGCGAACGTGTTGTCGAAAACCTTCTGTTTGAGCGTCGATTTGCTCACGATGGTTTCGAGGATTTTCTTTCGCAGGGGTATGCTTTCCATGCTATATCGAAGGATTGATTATCGTATCTTGATCGTTGTACCGGGGGTCAGCGCATCGCCTTCCTTGAGTTTGTTCAGACGTGCCAGCGATTTGGTGCGGATGCCGTAGGACTGTCCGAGCGACCAGAGGGTTTCGCCCTCGCGCACGGTGTGCAGCAGAACGTTGCCGTCCCAACGCTTCTTCTTGCGGCCGATGTAGATCACTTCGTTGGCAACAGGCTGGGCATTTTTGCCTACATCGTTGAATTTACGCAGGTTGCGGGCCGAAATGCGGAAGTCGCGGGAAATTTTCTCGAAGGTATCTCCGTCGTGAGCCAGGATGTAGTTCACGCCGTTGGTACGATAGACGTTGTAACCCTTATGGGCATTGACCGTCACGCGGTAGTCGTCGGGATCGACCGCCCCCGAAGCAATCGCTGCGGCTTGATCGACGTTGCTTTGGCCCGAGAACCAGTCGTCGGTGAGGTGTCCGGTTTGCGCTCCGTAAATGGTAAGTCCGTCCTCGCGGTCGAGCAGGTAGAGTTTACTCTCTTCGATGATGCGGATGAGTCGCTGCGCATAGTCCAGAGCCGTAGCGTAACCGGCGGCTTTCAGTCCCCTGGCCCAACTTTTATAATCGTTGGGAGCATAAGAAAAGAGCGAGTCGTAGCGCGGCTGGCTGTCGAGAAATTCGGCATGATCCTGATAGGATGCCTCGACCGAAGGATAGCTGCGGAAACATTCGCCCTTTTCATCGTCGTCGTAATAGACCACGTCGCCCGTCCAGTTACGCTTGCACTTGATTCCGAAATGGTTGTTCGAAGCCTGTGACAGCCAACTGTTGCCGCAATCGGATTCCAGGATGCCCTGGGCCATGGTAATGCTGGCGGGAATCCCGTAGCGTTCCATGTGGGCGACGGCTATTTTTTTGTACTTGTTTATGTATTCTTCCCGCGTTTGCCGCACTTGAGCCTGCGCAGGGAGGACGGTCAGTAATACAAAACCCGCCAGGGATATTGCTTTGTGATAAAAATTCATTACCTTTGTTTGATCTTTGTATGCAAAGACAGTGAAAGCCGATCGGCAAGCCGAACTTGTTCGAACCGGCTTTGGATATATCCTATCTTCTGCAAAGATAATCGTTTCCTCGGATAATTACAAAATAAAAAGGATAGACTATGTTTACTCAAAATGCGAATAAAATATTCGCCCAGGCGATCGACGATTACCATCGTTACGACGACGTGGATCATCAGCTTTCGAATCCCTATGCAGAGGGAACGATCGACCACCTGCTCTATATGAAGAACTGGGTGGATACGGTGCAGTGGCACCTGGAAGACATTATCCGTGATCCCCGGATCGATCCGGTCGAGGCGCTGAAGATCAAACGCCGCATCGACAAGTCGAACCAGGTCCGTACCGACATGGTGGAGTACATCGACTCCTACCTGCTCGATAAATACAAGAATATCGACGTGCAGCCGGGAGCGCGTATCAATACCGAAACCCCGGCCTGGGCCATCGACCGCCTCTCGATCCTGGCCCTGAAGATCTACCACATGCGTCAGGAAGTGCTCCGCAAGGATGTGGACGAGGCGCACCGCGCTGCCTGCCAGCAAAAACTCGATGTGCTGCTGTCGCAGCAGATCGATCTTTCGACTGCGATCGAGGAGTTGATCGAGGATATTGAAGCCGGACGTAAATACATGAAGACCTATAAACAGATGAAGATGTATAACGATCCGGCGCTCAATCCCGTGCTTTATGCCGCGAAAAAATAAAAAGCTGCCCCGGCACCTGCTCGTGATCCGTACTTCGGCGATGGGCGATGTGGCGATGTTGCCCCATGCGCTCCGCGCCCTGAAGGAGGCGTATCCCGAGGTGAAGGTGACCGTTGCGACCAAATCGCTGTTCCATCCCTTTTTCGAAGGGCTGGATGTCGGTTTTTTGGATATCGAAACCCGCCGCACGCACCGGGGTATCCGGGGTGCCATTCGGTTCGCCCGCGAAGCGGCCGAGCTGAAGATCGACGCGGTGGCCGACATGCACAACGTACTGCGTTCGAAGATGGTCCGTGCGGCACTCCACCTGCGGGGAATCCCCGTTTCGGTAATTCACAAGGGGCGGATCGAGAAATACATGCGGCTGGGACGCGGTTCGGAAGGTGTGAAACCTTTGAAACACACCGTTATCCGCTATTGTGACGTCTTCCGTCGCCTGGGATTCGACTTTCCCGATCCCCGGCCGGCCGAGAAACGCCCCCGACCCAATCCCATGGGAGAGAAACGGGGTGTATGGATCGGATTCGCGCCGTTCTCCGCCCAGCCGGGCAAGACCTATCCTGAAAAGTTGAGTGCCGAAGCCGTCCGTCTGTTGAGCGGGCGTTTCGACCGGGTTTTCGTCCACAGCGGCGGCGGTGAGGAAGCCGAATTCGCCCGCCGGATGGAAGCACTCTATCCGAACGTGACGGCATTGTACGGCAAGATAAAGCTGGGGGACGAGATGAACCTCATTTCCAACCTGGATTGCGTGGTGTCGATGGATTCGCTGGTGATGCATCTGGCTTCGCTCATGGCTACGCCCACCGTGTCGGTATGGGGAGCGACCCATCCCGGGCTCGGCTTTCTGGGTTACGGGTTCGGACAGGAAGGCGTCTTGCAGACCGATTTCGCCTGCCGGCCTTGCTCCGTATATGGAAAGAAACCCTGTAAATACGGCGATTACCGCTGTATCTGGAGCATAGAACCACAGATGATCCTCGACCGGGTCGAGCGGTTGGTCGGTAAAACGGAATAATTTCGGCTTATCGTTTCGTCGATTCCCTTTGCGACCATTTTTGCCTGTTTCCGTCACTCCTTCCCGACGAAGTTCCGTCTTTTGTTTCCGAATCCCGATTTCCGGCGCCCGATAAAAAAACTCACGCTTTTCAAGCGTGAGTTTTTTTATCGAACCAAGCCGTATATGAAACGGCATCCAATTTAGATCAGATCTTTTTTGGTCAGAACGACCGCATCGATTTTGAGGGCCGGCTTGCCGTCCATCTCGATAATTTCGGCCGTCTGCTCGAAAGGATACGGCCCGCCGCTTCCTTCCGATACGCCGCTCAGGATAATTCGATCTCCTTCGGGCGCCAATTCCCAAGCTTCGTAGCGCAGAGTCAGCATATTGATCGAAGCGGCGACGCCGTTTATCCGAATTTCAATGCCTTGTTCCTGCTCGGGATCGATCGGATTGGGCTCCACCCAGCGGCCGATGGCCGTAACATAGGCGGGATCGGTCACCACCTTCAAAGCCGGAGTCGTCTCGCCGAGCTTCCCCCGGTAGGTAACGGTCGCCGTATTGCCCAGCAGCAGGCCGTAAGCCTCCTGCATATCGGCATCCTCCGTGGTGAAAGTCACCCTTCTTCCGTCGGCCGGGGACTCTACCGTGACGGTATTCATCGTTCCATCGACGATCTTACCCGTGAATTGCTCCGGAGCTTTGGGTGTACAAGCCGTCGTCCCGATGAGCACAGCAGCGAATGCGGCGAAACAAAATTTCCTCATATCTTGCAAGCGTTTAATGCTTTTTTTGACGGATGTATTCGTCGATGGACTTGGCGGCTTTACGGCCGGCGCCCATGGCCAGGATGACGGTGGCAGCGCCCAGCAGCACCGCCAGAAAAATAATTGCCGCGGTCTTGACCCATTCGCGTCTTTTGACATTCGTATCCATAGTTCCCTATCCTTTCACGGAGCCTGCGTAAGTAATGCCTTCCACGAGATATGCCTCGCCATGCAGGAACATCAGAAGTCCCGGCACCATGTAAATGACCGCCGCGGCAAATGCAATGCCGATCTCGCCCGCGTTGATCTGCGACAGATACACGGAAAGCGGCTGCTGCGAGGCATCGGG
>OHDN01001012.1_pt1 | contig 15666 bp, 7 predicted proteins | sample 1566971 | NCBI WGS metagenome assembly OHDN01 (sample SAMEA3879538, study PRJEB24766) | human gut metagenome | biome: human-associated habitat; feature: feces | place: USA | collected 1985/1987
ATCCTAATCTCAGCGAGTTCCCGAAAATCTCAATGATTTGGAAGTCTGTTCCTTCTCAACTGGCAAGGGAGAACAAGAAGTTTATCTATAAGGTGGTCAAGGAAGGTGCACGAGCCCGTGAGTACGAGGATGCTTTGCAATGGCTGGTGGATGCCCGTCTGGTGCATAAAATTTATCGCAGCTCAGCTCCCGGCTTGCCAATTGCAGCTTACGATGACTTGTCTGCTTTCAAGATTTATTTGGTAGATGTGGGACTGCTCCGCCGTCTGGCACAGTTGGCCCCCACTGCCTTTGGCGAAGGGAACCGCCTATTTACTGAATTCAAAGGCGCATTAACCGAAAACTTTGTGTTGCAGACTTTAATTACTCAGTTTGAAGTCATGCCCCGTTATTGGAGCCAGAACAACCCACCTTACGAGGTGGATTTCCTCGTTCAACGGAAGAACGACATCTTCCCCGTGGAGGTCAAATCTGAAGCCAACACAACCAGCAAGAGTATGAAGAAGTTCAAGGAACTGTTCCCTGATAAGGTCAAGCTTCGCATCCGTTTCTCATTGGACAATCTGAAACTGGACGATGATGTGCTGAATATCCCGCTGTTCATGGCAGATCAGGCGGATCGATTGATTGGGTTGGCATTGGAAAAGAGGAAGCACTGATGTATATGGCTAAACTATATTAACCTAAATTGAAAAAACATTGAGGCGAATGCCGTCAGATTGATGCGATAAGAAGTATTATTGGGCAGATTGAAGACGAACGAACCAGATATGTCATGTTGACGATGCTAATGTCTGTTATATTAGCATTTACACTCTACAATCATTTCACATAATATGGCAAATCGTAAAATAATATTGTGTGAGGTGACGGAGAGTGTCTAAAAAAAGACAACAAATTGTTTTCTCGTTTGGCAGCTCAATCACTTGCCCCGATTGATAAAATGCTGGACACCAGAGAAAAACAAGAGAAAAAACAAACGCGGTGGGGTTTCTTGATCCCCGACCGCGTTTATCTTTGTCCGCTGATATACGGGCAAATCGTTTTTTATTGTAGGTTACTTTCTTGCACCATCCGAGCCGATGGTATATCCGTCAATGGTGGTATTCACCGCCATCGTCCCGTCTGTGTAGAAGTAGTACCACTTTCCGTTAATCTGCTTCCAGCCGCCGGCAAACATCATTCCGGTCGTCTTATCCAGCCAGTACCACTTCTGGTCGTCGGAGAGCAAGCCCTTCACTGGTTCCCCGTTTCTGTAATAGCTCCACTGGCCGCTGTCGTTCTGCTGCCAGCCGTTTGCGGTCTGCGGGTCAATGACGATCTTCACAAACCGCCGCAGGACGGTGGCGACTTCGGCGCGGGTGGCGGTTCCCTTGGGGTCAAAGCGGTTATTTGCCTTGCCAGCCAGGATGCCCGCCTGCTGCATGGCCTTGACCGCATCCTTCGCCCAGCTGCTGATCTGTGCGTTGTCCGCAAAAGTCACCGCCCGGAGGGTTTTCGGAAGGTCGTAGCCCAGCTTTTTGGCGTAATTTGCCATGATGACCGCCATCTGTTCCCGGTTGATGTTGGTGTCCGGCGCAAAGGTAGTGGCGGTAGCGCCTTCCATAATGCCGTTCTGCGCCGCCCAGTTCACATAGGGGGCATAGTAGGCGTCGGCTTTCACATCGGTGAATTTCCCGGTCTGGTAACTGTCCGGGTTGATGCCCGCCAACCGCCCCAGAGCTGTCACAAACATTCCTCTGGTCATGCCGGTGCCCGGGCTAAAGGTGGTGTCACTTGTGCCAGAGAGCAGTCCCCTGCTGGCTGCAAAGAGGATATTGTCCGCAGCCCAATGGTTATGAATGTCGGTAAAGGCAGGGGCAGGGTTCTTGTAGCCCACGCCGTAAACGCTGAAATGACCGGTTTCAAAAACCACCGCTTTCAGGCTGGCATCGTAGCTGGATCTGGTAATCCACTCCACCTTGCCCGCATCGTCTACATAGACTGCATAGAGATTACCTGTCTGCTCACCCTTTGCCGCTGTGTAGGGCAAACGCACCGAGATGGTATGTCCATTCAGGCTGGTAATCGGCGTCTCTTTGCCGCCGGAGAGGTACACCAGCGACAGGTCATAGACCGGTCTTGTGCCGATAGCGGCTTTGGCCTCGGTGGAGCGCAGCGCATCCACCTTATTTGCCCGGAGAATGATGTCCCCTCCAGCGGAGGCGGCATCCAGCTGCTTCAGAGTATCCAGCCCGATATTAACCGAAACCAGATGGTCTGTTGCTACGGTAAACTGCCGGACGTTTTCTTTAACCAGCAGATCCAGTGTCTGCGCCTTGATGGTCACGTTAAAAGAGGTCTGACCTGCCGCCGAGGTGATGGGAACGGTAACGGCAATCCCTTTCTCTGTGGTGCCGTTCTTTTTCGCATCCTGTTTGGCCTTGTCGATGGCAGACTGGACAGAGCTGTTATCCACTGCCGCATTGCCGTTTTTATCCGGCTGTATGGGTTTGGTTTCACCGGTGACAGGGGCTTGAGGCTTGTCCTCCGGCTGGTTGGTGTTATCATTGTTGCCGGAACCGTTAGAACCGCCGGAGGAGGAACCTCCACCGCCATCCGGACCACCAGAGGAGGAATCGCCGCCGGAAGGCTGGTTGGAAACCGTCAACGTTCCAGGAACATAAGTGATCGCATAATTGTCATTTGACAGCGTACCAGTAATGTTGATTTTGGTTTGTCCGGTTTTGCTCATATCCGGCGTCTGCGCGTAAGTCAATGTTACCGTGCCGCTCAGGGTGTCTGCACCAACCAGACCTTCCACCTTGTAATCCTTATCTGCTTTCGGGCTGCTCAGGTCGGGCGCGGTGCTGCCGGTGTAGGCGCTCTGATCAAGCGCCGTAACGGTGACAGCTTTCTTCGCTACGGTCACAGGCAAGCTTTGTTCTGCCACATCTGCGTACTCTGCATTTCCCTGCACCTTGTACCAAACGGTGTATTCCCCGGCATTTTTCGCTGTGGGGAGCTGCTCACTCCATTTGGAATCGCCAAGCCGGTAGAGCATTGTGCCGCCAGTGGTCTTACCCGCTGTAACCAGCGCCTGTTCTGCACCATTGTAGGTCAGGGCGTTTGCCGTAGGTGCCGTAACAGTGGGGACAAGCTTGTTGGTCGCATTGACATTGACGGTCAGCGTGATGTCCTCATAGTTCGTGCTCTTGATTACCACGGTCACTGTGCCCACAGAGCCGGTGGTTTTCACGTCATTTTTCTGAATCGGCAGGATCAGCTTGCCATCTTCCACCTTCGCACCGTCGGCGTAATAGGTGCTGGGCAAGTTGACCGTTGGTGCGCCGTAGGTCACTGCACCGTACTCTTTGGGCGTTTCCAGTACAGGCAGAGTGGGGAGCGTCACAGTGTAGGTCTTTTCGTGGCCGTTTACAATGGTCAGCGCGGTTTCCTTAGTAAAGTCAGGCGCAGCGGCCTTGGTGATGTTGCCAGTCGTAGTGAAGCTGCTCTTCTCCAGGGCGTAATTCTTCGCGGTCTGCTCCATCAAGGTCACTGTGGCAGTGATGTTCTTGCCGTTGCCCACACTGGCATCGTCAAAGCTGGCGGTCACGGTGTAGTCTGTGCCTCGGTTCAAGGTCACGTTGTCGAAGATCACGCTGGAGATGTCCGCGTTTGTCGTGCCATCATAGGTCTTATCTTTTACCACAACTGAAAATTTCAGTGGGTACTTAGAAATTTCCGGTACCACGGAATCTGTTAATGTCCTATCGTATGAAGCACTTGCATCTGTCGGTGTAAATTTCACGGTATAAGCCTTGTTATCTTCTACATTCGGATAAATACCAGATGCTGAACTACTATTTTCCGGTTCCCAGCTCCAGGTTCCGGCTACCGGTTGATTTGCACCATTATACACACCATAACCAGAAGCCAGGGAAACCGGAATCTGAGCAAGTGAAACCCCATAAGTCCCCTTCGCATCCCACTTTTGTGTTCCGTCTCCTACAATTTTCAGTGTATCCTTGGTAGACACATTAAGCGGTTCCGTTCTCTCAGAAGCAAATGCATTCTCTTTCGCCTTTATTCTGCTGGTTACCTGATATCCATGTGCCGGATATAATCCCTGAATTTTCGTACCGTCAATCCATGTAAATGCTCCGTCTGAATCTGCATCACGGTATCCATACTCAATGTCATTTTCCGGATTCGTTCTGTTTATGGTAATCGTCGTACCGGTTATAGTCACCTCATCCTTAGTTATTGCAGCCGGTGCTGCCGTTCTTTTAAGAATCGTGATACTTTCGGGTTTTCCGGCAAATTTCTTATTCGTGTTGCTTGCAGCAACCCGATAATAAACCGTACTCTCCTGATCGGAAGAAATGATGTCTGTAATCGAAATTCCTGATCCACTGCCCATTTTTGCAGATGTCCAGTTTGGAGAGGTATTGGTTCCGTTTACAATCACATACTGTAAAGATGAGGAAATTGTGATTTCTTCCTTCCGATAATCAATATTCGGCTTGTTCGATTCTTCCGGAATCGCCTGTGTTTGCAAATCCGCCACCAAAACCGCTTCACTGGCTGACATGGATGAGGATGCTTTCTTGCGAATATAGAATGGTACAGACCCACCACTTTCACGAATGTTATCCAGCAGCCCTGTCAGACGAACCTTAGCACCCTGTCTTATCGTTGTCCATGACTGTGCATCCTTAGAAGCAGCATACTCCAGATCGCAGGAAGCTTTATTCTCTAAAGTCTCCTGTTCGTAATTGATAGAAACATCCGCAGCATTAGGTGCCTCCTGCCGCACTTTTTCTGTCTGGAAATTTACATGGGTTACATCAAGAGATAACGTACCCTCTTTTTTAATCATCAGTCTGACATGATATTCTTTGTCCGGATCTAAATCCGTAATAGTATACTCATAGTTTCCGGAAGAACTTTCCCTAAGTGGCGTTCCATTCGAGAACATATCATCTAATGTCCCTGTCTGCTCATCCTCGCCGGAGGTTAAGAAAAACTTAACCTCTGCTCCGGGAGTTCCTGTTGCCTTAAGTGTAGCAGTCGCTTTTTTTTCAGGACTCGTCTTAATATCCGTGACAGTTGCGGAAGTGATACTTGCCGCATTATTATTAGAATATGTCTGAGTAGCTGGATCATAATATACCGTCTTACTGTACTTGCGGAAATTCGGGTAATCCTCCGTTCCAATCACCTGTCCCCACGTACCATCTGATTTTTCACCGTTTAATTTATAGGCAATTTCGCCGGATTTCAGTTTTTCTTCGCTTATAGTAGTAATTCCACCCAAAGAACTAAAATCACCCTGTGTTGTCTCATAACAGTTCGTAAAAGTAGTCCTACGATCATTCGGGCGCTTAGTTCCTTCCAGTTTTCCTGATACAGCCAAGCAATTAGTCACCGTTCCTTTAGTCGCCGCTCCGTTTGAAGAACTATATAAAAAATCTGTTCCTACTACAAAACAATTCTGAATTTTGACATCATACATAGCGGTACGACACAATCCACAAGTCCAATCACCTTCAAACACCAGCCCTATATTTTGTACACTCCCATGTTGAATCCTTCCCACCAGTCCCCACTTATTTGTATCGTCCTTAGCAGGTCGCAGTCCGGAAATTACATGGTAATTTCCCTCAATAGTCCCCTCGAAAGACCTAGTACCAGATTTGTCTCTAATGCTTGTCCAGTCATATCCGGCCGGGATCTTAATATCCTTCATCAGCTTCAGATTGCTCTTCTTATTAAAGTTTTTATCATCATTAAACTGCTTTGCAAACCAGAAAAGCTGACCGGCATTATAAATCTCATAATATTCCCCCGACTTTATTGCCTTCTGATATGCATCACATGCTTCACAAAATCCATCTTCATTATAGTACTCATGACTACAAACGGTATCATCATGAAACATCTCGATTTCATTTGGTGTTGTTGTCGAAATCGTCTTACCTGATACTGTGATCGGATTGCCGCCATTTAAGCCTGGTACCGTCACCGAAATCTCTGTGTTTCCCTCATTTTCCGGCAGATATACCGTCAGATGTCCCGTGTTCGCTTCATCATACGAAATCTGCATGGAAGGAATGACCATAGCTGCACTTTGACCTTCTTGATTGCTCAACGGTTTATCATTCTGCTTGACCGTGATATCGGTTGCCTGTAATATCTGATCGCTCGTGATCACCGTGGAAACAAATTTTAATCTTGTCTCATAAAGAGGAGTTGCGGCCTTCAAAGTGATCGTTGCATTCTTATCATCAACATCATCAACATCAGCTTCCATCTGATAAACATAGTCTCCAACCGTCACCTGTACCGTTACCGGTGTCCCTGGCGTTAATGGCTTCAGATAATTGGATGCCTTAAGTGTAACTTGATAATCGCTCACCTTCATCGTCCCTGCATTCCAGGTAATCTCTCCCACGCTGATTGTCACCGGATAAGTGCTTTCGGTGAATCGTACATCCGCAATCGTGCCCTGAATGGTATAGTTTTTCAGTCCGGGATTTTCACTTTTCGGGAAATAATCGCCGCCATTTAAGTTGACTACTGCCTGATCACTGATGGAAATGGAGCCCACCAAGGTACTACCCTCCGGCAGCGCTTGACCGGGCTTCACTGCGACACCGATCGCATATACTTCATTATGATATGCAATGGCTGAAACCGTTCCGCCATTGATCTTAATATCACCATACTTGTATCCATCTTCGCCTATCGGTTTTGCTCCACCGCCGCCAGTGCCGATTGCGGCTCCGGGGTGTCTTCCTGCGTTCGTAACATATCCTCCATAGGCTGTCACATTGCCACCATTGATTTCAATCAGATCCACGCAGCCGTACGCTCCACCGCCAATTCCTGCTCCACCGTATACATGATTAATATCCTTGGGGTAGCTTCCATGTCCGCCCTTGGCATACACAGTTCCGCCGTTGATGACAATGGTACCGATGCCGCCCTCTACACTGCCGCCAATACCTGCTGCCATCCCGCTGCCATAAGCTTTGATATTGCCTCCGTTGATCTCAATCTTCCCCAAGGAACCCTTTCTCATGCTCGACGCACCAATTCCGGCACCTACTCCACCGGTTGCTTTTAAGCTTCCCTCTCCGCTGATCGTCAGGGTACAGCCTTCCGGCACATCAATAGCCGCACACATATCACCGCCCTTGAGCGTGTTTTCTCCCTCCAGAATCAGATTCAGGTTTGCACCATTTGCCAGTCGGATCGCCGGTATCCAGTTACTTGCTGTCGTAGCGTTCTTATCGATCGGAATCCGGATATCCAGATCCGAAATCGTGATTGTAGCCTCCACACCACTAACCAGAATAACATTGGTCGTACTGCTTCCCGTGATAGTCGCATCCTTATACTGTTCCAATGTGTTGCTGTTGATGCTGATACCGCCATCCGCAATATTATAAGTATCTGTTGATGCCAGCAAAGCGATTCCGCCGTCCATGCTGACCTCGATCTCCGGAAGCTCCACGCCCTCTGCCAAAATATACTCTCTCGGAAGAACCGGAAGATAATAATAGAAACCACTTTCATCTTCCCGGTTCTCATCCAGCTCCCAAGTAACGCTGATATCCGTCAGCACCGGGATATCTTCTGAGATTTCCTCATCTTCAAACTCATAATCCTCAAGAAAATCCCCGGCATTGCTGTCGGTAGCGATCAGAAACGTTCCCTGCTGGTCTTTCTGCTGGTCTTTCTCCTGAACTTCCTGTTTATCTGCTTCCTCCTCATCATTACTATCCGGCACATTTTCTGAATTTTCTGTTTCCGGAGTTTCCTCCTCATCATTGCTATCCGGCATGTTTTCTGAATTTTCTGTTTCCGGAGTTTCCTCCTCATTATTGCTATCCGGCACGTTTTCTGAATTTTCTGTTTCCGGAGTTTCCTCCTCATTCAGATTTTCTTTCTTTGCATTACTGCCGGCAGCAATTTCCGAGTCTTCTTTCTTATCACGGTCGTCTGCTGCCGCTTTCTCATCTTCCGCGCCCTTATCGCGATCCGCATTATTTTTCTGATGATCCACGTTCTTATATTCCACCACCGAAGCCTCGATCGTCTCCGGGAAATTCAGATAATCCTCAAAGTTTTCTCCGGCATCCGCAGGGATCTGAATATGCGCGACCTCCTCCGGTAATTCCGTAAATCCCGTGATCACTTTCAACTTTTTTGTAGGGACTGCAGCAAACGTTGCAGACGGTATGCATAACTGCATCGCTATCATTGCCGCCAATGCTGCAGATACGATCTGCCATTTCTTCTTTTTATACCTCATATCCAATTCCTCCTGTTGTCATTATTTTCTATATAGCGTGACGGTTTTGTTCTCTCCGGTAATATTTTTTATTCATACGTTTCCTCCTCACCTGATTCATTACTTCCCCTTTTTCCCTGAAGCAGCCGGAATACTGCCTCCCGCAGCTGATATTCCGTCACAGGCTTCACCAAAAAGGTGTCCGTCTGCATCCTGCGGCTTTGGGGTTCAAACTCTGCCTGGTCGCTGATCCAAAGGAGCGGGACATCCCTGCTGTAGCCTCGTATGCTCATGCAGAAATTCATCCCCCTGGCTCCGTCCTCCATGACCACCACAGCATCATAAGGCCCATCCCGCTGCATGGCATAGGTACAAAACACGCCGTTATCAAAGCGGTCTACTTTGCCCAGCTTCATCAGCAAAGCGGTTTCTTTTTCTTTCTGGCTATAACTGCACAGCGCAATTCGCATGTTCGCACCTCCATTTCATGATGGGTTTTATCGCCTCATATAGCTCCTGATCGGAGCAGTCTGCCGGAAGAAACACAGGGATACGCAGGTGATACGCGATCAGGGCGAAGTTTTCATCATCACTCCACCAGACAAGCGGTACTTCCGGTGCCAGCCGCTTCGCCTGTATGGCAGCCTCCAATCCCCTTGCCCCGGTCATGGCGATGACAACCGCATGGTAGCGGCTTCGCCGGAGTGCCTGAGCAAGCTGGTTCTCATTCCACAATTCGTCAATCGCAAGCTGCCCATCCCCATCAAAAAGGGAGCGCAGCCTGCTTTCAAACCATTCCATATTTCTCAGCTCCGTACAAAGTGCGATTTTCATGCTGAGCCTCCTTTCCTGAAAAAAAATAATCCTACCCGGAGGGCTTTTTATTTGATAGGAATTTCCTATCACATAAAAAAAACAGACCTTCTCATCGGAAAGTCTGGTAGTATAATTAGGATAGCATCTTGTCAAGGGAAATACAACCGACTTTGTTTAAGACGCAGGTTTCCTGTTTAAGACGCAAGTTTTTCCTGCGGTTTTATGTTATACTAATATTGGATTATTGTGCAAAGGAGATGGCACGATGCAGATTGCGATTGTGGATGACAGAGCAGAGGACAGAGAAGAACTGTCTGCCTGCCTGGAAAATTATATGAAAAAGCATCAGCTGGACTATACGCTGACAGAATTTGAGGACGGAGAGAATTTTCTGAAAGCTGCCGCCCAGGTCGATTTTCAGCTTGTCTTTATGGACATCTATATGGAGAACATGGATGGAATAGAGGCCGCCAGAAGGCTGCGCCAGAAAAACAGGCTCTGTAAGATCGTTTTTCTGACCATTACAGAAGATTATGCCCGGATGGGGTACAGTCTGTCCGCCAGCTATTATCTGTTGAAGCCGCTTTCGCTCCATCAGGCAGATTTTGAAGAAGCGATGGAGCTGTGCCAGCTAAAACCGCCCTATGAAGTGATGACACTTTCGGTTATGGCTGACCGTCAAAAGCTGGAACTTCCCACAGAGAAGATTCTATACATAGATTATCAAAACCGTATGACACGGATTCATACGGCGGAACGCGTGATACCGGTAAGCGGAGGCTTTCAGGAGGTCACTGCCGCATTGCAGAAGGACAAGCGTTTTTTGCCCTGCTACCGGGGCGTTCTAATCAACATGGATTATATCAGCCATGTTGACAGCCAAACCTTCCGTTTGATAAACGGGGAGGCACTTCCGATTGCTCTCCGCAATGGAAAACAGCTGCGGGAAACCTACCGTCAATATGTTTTCTCTGGAATGGGGGGTATCGTATGAGAATAAAGGAAATACACAGGCGTATTCTGGGGGGCTGTCTGGCCTGCCTCCTCTGCCTGACCGGCAGTATCCCCACATTTGCCGCTGGAACTGCAACCCCAGCCAACGCCGATGAAAGAAGGGAGAATCCGCCGGGTTTAGAAAGCGAGGCTTCGGAGACACTGGAGATCGGAACCCCGGAAGCACCGGAAGCATCGGAAGAAGTATCCCTCGTCCTTGTCACAGAAATACAAAATGAAGACGAACTGCTCTCCCTGCCGGATTTCACCCTGCCCCTTAGAGACACACCGTCTGATGATGACCTGGAGGAAATTTATCAGCTGGCCCTTCAGTATCAAACCGTTTGCGCCACTGTAACAGCCGGTGAAGAAATCCGGCAGGAAACATTTTCTGTCGCATGGGATTTTTCGGCCATTGACCAGACCACTCCGGGAGAATATGCCGCAGCAGGCCGGATTGAACTGCCGGAGGGGTATTCCTTTGGTGAAGCTGTCTTGCAGGAGCTTCAGATTTCCGTCCGGGTGGAAGAAATGCCGCCTGCTGTCATTACTTCCATAGAGCAATGGTATCCTTATACAAATGCATTTGCGCTCCCACAGGGCAGCGAAGTTGAAGCGCTGGAAGAATTATTCGCCGCCTCCCCGTATTATCTGGAATGCTATGCGGAAAACGGAACCAGCTACACCGCTGTGGTGGAATGGGATTTTTCCGGTATTGATCTGAATACTGTGGGACTGTACCATGCAGCAGGAAGGCTGACTGCACCGGAAAATACCATATTTGCGGATCGTGTCGATTTCCCTGAAATTACAATTCCTGTTTCTGTTCAGGCTCCGGATAGACCAGACATTAACTGTTTTCTGGCCGCCAGAGGAAACCTTTATTTTCCTTGGGTCACACCGCCGGGAGAACTGGATAAGATCAGTGTATGGCTGTCCGAAAACAACGGTTCATGGAACCAGCTGGAAAATGGCATTTACGTGGGGCGGGAAATGCTCTCGATTGCCACCCGTCTGCTGGCACCGGGCAGCAGCTACCGCCTTCAGGTTGATTATGGCGGTGGACAGACTGGTATCCTGTCCTTGACCTACGCAGATGAAATTGTCCTTGAAGGGTATCATGAAGGCGACCGGGATGGAGGGGATGCAGGCGGAAATCCACCCGATACCATCATTCAGCCGCCTCCTGAAGATACCGACGATCAGGATGACGGTTTCGCAGACAGGCCCTCCACAAAGCCTTCAAAACCACCTGCAACAAATGGCGGTGGAACGGATTCCGATGAACCGACTATACCGGAAATCGAAGCGCCCGTTATATCAGGTCAGCCAGAGGAAGATACCACTTTGACGCAGCCCCCTGAAGTGCAGACGATTGTTGGTGCTTCAGAGCTTACCGATCCTGCCCGGAAGCTTTCAGAAAACAGGAAAGATTCCGTGCAAAGCGCTATGACCGTTCCCCAGGAAGTCGCAGATTCCCAAAACTCTGCTTTTTCAGAGTTCTTCGATGAAACCACTGACCGGATTTCCGGCACACGCTTTTTGATGATGCTGCAAACAGGGGAGCAAAGAGCCGTCTTTTCCAAACAGGGAATCACCATCAGCATACCCAAAGACGCCTTGCCGGAGGGTATCCAAAACGAAGATCAGATTGAAGTCATCATCCAAAAGGATACGGATGGCGGTTTTTCTTTTTCGTTTTCCATCAATGGAACTGTGCTCAACTCCCTGCCGGATGTTTCTGTCATGCTGCCCTATCCAAATGACCCGGCAGCCGGCACATTGTTCCTTTGTGATGAAAGCGGCGTGGAAGTTCCCATGACCGGTTACGACGATACGGCGAAAGCCGCTTCCTTTCAGATCAGCCATACAGGGACTTACACCATTGTGGGAAAGGAAGATACCGCTTCCCTGGCACATGCTGCCGACACAGAGCACAGCTGGTCGCCCATATTCTTTTTCATTCCGGTCTGTCTGGTTCTTCTGTCTGCCGGTGAATTTTTCCTAAGGAGGAGGCGAAAATAAGATGGTATCTTCTGCGGTAAAAAAATATGCTGCCTTATGTATGGTCTGCCTGTGCTCATCCCTGTTTTTTCTTGGCCTGTATCAGTTCAATAATAAATATGGTCAGGACACAATCCAAGCGGCAAATGGGATTCTGGCGCTTTCTGAGGAAGAACTTCAAAAGTCACCGGTGCGCTTTCTGGTATCCGGCTGGGCATTTTATCCTGACGCGCTTTTGACCCCGGAAGAAATACAAGATGAAAGCCATTATATGCGCTACCTTTCCATTGGAGAGCAGACCAATTTTTCCAGTCCTGCAAGCCCTTCTCCCTATGGCTGCGGGACTTACCAGATGACATTCTTTCTGCCGGAACGGAAGGAAGTGTATGCACTGGAAATCCCTGAAGTGTTTTCTGCTTACAACCTTTATCTGGATCAAGACCTGATCCTGCAAATGGGGGAACCTGCACATGGGACACCATTGGTTCAAAACCGCATGGTCACTTTTCATGGCGGAAAACCGGTCACACTCACCATAGCGGTCAGCAACTATGACCACTTTTACGGAGGGATTGTTTATCCGCCTGCTTTCGGAACGATGCTGGCGGTCAATACAACCAGAGGAATCCGGTTTGCATTCTGCCTTTTTGGCTGTACGGTTACCTTTGTCTGTGCGCTGCTGTCCTTTTATTTCAGCCGCCGGATGAAACAGAAAAATACATTCCTGTTCGGACTGATCTGCCTTGCCATGTGCGGCCTGTCATCCTATCCTGTGCTTCATATGCTGGCTGCTGTTCCCATATTCCCCTGGTACACGATTGAACTGTTCTGTATCTATCTGGTTACCTGGCTGATTGTGGTTCTGCAAAACCGGATATGCAGGCCGGGCTTCCTGCCTGCGGCCATCAGTAATGGAGTGGGCGCTGCCTTCCTGGTATATGCGTTTGTGTATGGCATGATGGCTTCCCATCTCTCCCTTGGAGCTATTCGTTTCTTCTCCGCATCGGTCTTTTGGTATAAGGCGGCATCTGCACTCTATCTATTTATCATCGCTGTGCTTGCCATTCACAGAGGAGAAAAACGGAGCAGGCCGATCTTCTATGCTGCGGCAGCCGCAACCTGCGCCTTTATATGGGATCGCCTTCTGCCGGTTTATGAGCCGGTTATCGGCGGTTGGTTTGTGGAATGGGGCAGCTTTTTCATAGCAGCCGCCATCGGTTATTCCCTCTGGCGCGATGTGGTAGAGGGGTATGGAAACAGCCTGATTTTTCAGGAAGAACGCAAGCAGGTCATCCGTCAGCTTTCTATGCAGACCGAATACAGCCGTCAGGTTTCTGAAGCAGCGGCAGAAAACAGAAGGCTGATTCACGACATCAAACACCATCTGCACACCATAGACCGCATGGCCTCTGAACGTGGGCAGACGGAGATCTGCTCCTTCCTGTTACAGGTAGAGGAACAGGTTGCGGCGTCATCGGGTCACTCCTATGTTGCGTTCTGTAAAAATCCCGTCGTAAATGCGCTGATTGAATACTACTACGGCATGGCGCAGATACAAGGGACAGAATTTCAGGTGCGGCTCGATCTTCCCGATCAGATGCCGCTTACCGATGTGGAACTGTGTACGGTGCTGGGCAATCTTTTGGACAATGCCGTTGAGGCGTGCAGCCGCCAAAAGCAAGGAGTGCGCCGCATTTTAGTTGCCGGCGAAACCAGAGGCAAAATGTATTTTTTGAAGATTGAAAACACTTACGACGGGCTGGTCTTTCAGGAGGGAAAAACATTCCTCTCCCGAAAGGGCTCATCCGCTGATCACGGAATCGGGCTTTCCTCTGTCCGAAAAATCATTGAAGGCCATGGCGGTGATCTCGATCTTGTTCCCGGTGAGGAATCCTTTCTTGTTGGAGTTACAATACAGATGTAAAAACTGTTTTTTGAGGCGCATTCAGATAACATAGGCAAGACCTGATGGATGGACTTTGAAATAGATTTTTGCAACCTTTCGCACTTTTCTATTCCAATATTAGTATATCCAAAGCAGAATAAAACATGAAATACCACATCAGGCAGTCCCTGTTCATCAATAACCTTCTGCATTTGATCACGCAGGTGGCTGTCTCCGATAGGAGAACCAAGGAAAAAGCCAGACACTGCTTTTCAGTATCTGGCTTTTTATTGTAGATTTTTAATAACCTATTCACCTATGGAAGCAAACAGGTGACTGATAAATTCAAATGCCTGAATTGCTTTTTCAAAGCTCTGACGATTGGATGTGTAGAGCAGATCTTCATGAAGAGTTTCATATCTTCCACGAATTTCATCGTTGAAATACTGTTTCCAGTTTTCAAAGGCATACGCCCCCAACGGATCATAATCTTCAGAAATATTACGCTTCTGAAGATAGAAGCTGTCCGTTTCTTTTGTGAGCTTTAGAAGCTGCTTCAGCCGTTCGGTATCATTCAGGAAATACCATAAAATAAAAAATGCAACAATGAATTTTCACGATCATTGCTGCAAAAAATGCACGTTCCCAGGGGGAATCGAACCCTCAACTAGTGCTTAGGAGCTCAAGTCCCCGTTGGAAACCTATATTATTTTGAGTTAAGATAAGTCAAGTAAAGCATTGATTTTTCTACCTTCCCTGCTGCACACTATCAATATAGAACATGATCGGAACCGGGCAGAGCATCACAACGAAGAAGCACATATTCGACAGAATAGAAGCATTGGAAACAAACAGCTGGCGCAGCTTCGATTCTCCCAGCATCCGGTAAAAGGTTCCGGTATAAGTAATGCTTTCCTCCGTGACCGGTTCCCTTTCACTTGGGTAAATATATTGTCCCAAAAGGAATGCCGCAAGCAGCACACATATCACCACATAAAATAAAATTCTCTTATACTTTTGGATCGTATATTTCGCTTCTGTAAAATGTTTATGGAAAATTCATTCGACAAATCATGCTTTCCGAACTAAAATAGGAATGCGATATGATAATTTCATGATCCTATGAAAGGAGACAACATGATATGAAGAATAAAAAATATTCCATCGTTTATAGCAGCTTAACAGGTAATACCAAGGTGCTGGCTGATGCAATCCACGAGGCATTACCTCAGGATGAATGTGAGTATTTCGGTGTGTCCGACACAGTGATCCCTTCTTCCGAACTGCTCTATATCGGATTTTGGACAGACAAGGGTAATGCAGATACCAAGACATTACAGCTATTATCGCAGTTAAAGAATAAACAGATTTTTCTGTTTGGAACTGCAGGCTTTGGTGGCAGTGATATCTATTTTCGGAAAATCCTGAGTCAGGTTAAGCAGTTCATTGACGCAAGCAATGTTATCGTCGGAGAGTATATGTGTCAGGGCAGAATGCCGCAGTCTGTCCGGGAACGCTACTTGAAAATGAAGGAAGCTCCTGATCATCCGGCAAATCTTGATGTATTGATCCAGAATTTTGACTGTGCATTGTCTCACCCTGATGCCAATGACTTGGAAAAACTGAAAGAAGCCGTTATGGATCCATCCTTCTGATAAGACCATAAAATAAGGCAGCCCCACATAGC
>OHDN01001016.1_pt1 | contig 15610 bp, 16 predicted proteins | sample 1566971 | NCBI WGS metagenome assembly OHDN01 (sample SAMEA3879538, study PRJEB24766) | human gut metagenome | biome: human-associated habitat; feature: feces | place: USA | collected 1985/1987
GTCCGCCTCGGCAGGCCGAATGCGGAATCCGCCAAGCACGCCTTTGACCATCTGGAACAGGCGGCCCATGCCCTGCGGGAAGGAACGGTTGACGCCGTCGTCACCGCGCCCGTCTGCAAGGAAACCCTGCACGAGGCAGGCTTCCGCTGGCCGGGACAGACGGAATTCTTCGCGGAACGCCTGGATACGGGCAATTACGCCATGTGCCTGACCGGAAAACGGCTGACGGTGGGCCTGGCCACCATCCACACGTCCCTTCAAAGCGTGCCGTCCCTGCTGAACACGGAGGAACTGGTCCGCATCGGAACCCTGTTGAAAAATTTCTGCCTCCGCAAGGGAATCCTCCGCCCGCGCATCGCCCTGGCGGCCCTGAACCCCCATGCCGGGGAACACGGCGCCTTCGGCGACGAGGACGGAACTATTATTGCCCCGGCCGTAGAACGGCTGGGGGCCATTCATCCGGACGCGGAATTTGACGGTCCGTCCGTTCCGGACTGCGTGTACCGGGACGCCGTGGAAGGGAACTATGACGCCGTGCTGGCCCCATACCATGACCAGGGGCTGATTCCGCTAAAACTGGTGGACTTCCATACCGCCGTGAATGTCACGCTGGGCCTTCCCCGCCCCCGGCTGAGCCCGGACCACGGAACCGCCTTCAACCTGGCGGGCGCCGGAAAGGCCAATCCGTCCAGCACCATCCACGCCTTCCAGCTGGCCGTAAGGATGGCGCAGACGCGTTAACGCCCCTCTTCTTTCCGGAGTTTTTTCCGCCACACCTCTGCCACCCGTTCCGAGGCTGAAACCCAATACCGGAAGGTTTCTTCCATCAGGGGATCACTTTCCTCCCTTTCTCCTTTATTCCACAAAAGCAGAGCAATCGTTAACAGATCTGCGGCGGAACGTTCCAAGGCTTCCCTGTCATGCTCCCTCTTTTGGAACCAGCACCATTGTTCAGGCGTCAGGGCCGGAAGCCTGGAAAACCTTTCCGCCATCTCCACCTGCCGGTCTGCATAACACCGGATTAACAAAAAACGCCTCTCACGGGAAATCCGGGGAACCGTATCCGTCAACAACCCCAGAACTTCGCCACTCCAGCACCGTTGCAGCGTTTCTTCCAGACTGCCGTTGACCAGCGGGTCGTGATCTATCTTATAAGACAGGGAAGATTCAGGATTCAACTTCCAGGCCAGCAGCTTTTCATAGGAGTCTCCCTCCGGGGATGACGGCAAAGGCAGTTCCGCCTGCGCGATGAAATTATCCAGGGAGTCTATCGCCGTCTTGGACGCCCACATCATCCTGCGCAGCGCAGAAAATCCCTCTTCCGCCTCCTCATGGGTAATGACGCCGTCATCCTCCAATTCCGATAAGGAAACTATCTCCTCCTTTTTTTCCCGTTTCCTGCTTTCCGCCATTTTTCTGAACAACTGCACATCCACGTCAGCCACACGGCACCACTCCTGCGTGGTAGGGGGTCCGGACATGAACGCCTCCCGCCACGCCTTTTCCATCCGGTCAGCCTCCCGGTTCAATTCCTTGACCACTTTTTTGCAGGAGGAGGAATCCTTCACCTGGCTGCCAATCGTCTCCAGAGCCCTGGTAAACGTTTCATCCCCCACCACATCCACCATCCGGACGCCGGAACGGGCGCTCCCGCAGCAGAGGAATCCGGCAAGAAGCGCCATGCAGAACAATTTCACCATGAACGGATGATTGGCAACCGTACGGGAAAAGTCAATCTCTTCCGTTGCGGCGTTCCCCATTCTTTCCTTCCCCGGCGGGAATAAAATGCAGGAAACGGCATCTTCCCGGAAACAAGGTAAAAAATAGGCTTGCTTTCTGAAGACAATCATTGCACCTTACTTGCCCGCAAGGTGCGCACCGTTCGCACGACACATTTCTAATTATCACAAGACCATGAGAAATTACGAAGCTCTTATCGTATTCAACATGAAGGGTACGGAAACCCCCGTTGAGGAGTTGATCAATACCGTAGCCGCCACGATGAAGGAAGAAGGCGCCGACATCACCGCCACGGAAAACACCGGCCGCCGCGAATTCGCTTACGAATCCAACCACCTTTCCGCCGGCCAGTACGTGACCTACACGTTCTCTGCGGAACCTTCCGCCATCAAGACCATCCGCGAACGCCTTCGCCTGAATCCCCAGATTCACCTTCAGTACTACAAGGTGCTCGGCTAAAGCCGGCCCATGCGGACGAAGCATCCGCTCCTTGCCTTTTATCAAAAAGAACCGCCTCCCTAAAGAGGCGGTTCTTTTCTTATGGCCAGTTCCTTCCGTGCACGGAAGCAGGGAAGCCTTGTTCAGTAAACGTTTGCCGCCCTGGAGACAATGTTCCTCAGCAGCTGGCGGATGGGGGCAACAGGAGGCAGATTTTCCACGCCGTATGCCCTGGCAATTTTTTCCATGTGGGGAAAGCTGATCCAGGTGCTGCCCTCCTTATCCTCCCATACGGCAATGCGCAGGGGCAGTTCCGTGGCAATGCCCGGGTTTTCCAGCATCAGGTTGGTGCCTACCTTGGGAGAGCCGAAGATGACGACCTTGGAGGGGGGCATTTCCAGTCCGGCTTCACGGGCGTTCTTACCGTGGTCAATCCTGGCAAAGACGGGAATGGATTTTTCCGCCAGAATTTTTTCAATGCGCTCCATGGTTTCGTCCACGCCGAAGACGCTTTCATAAAGATACAGGGAATCGTCGTCCAGATGGCCGGAGCCCAGCTTGGGATCCAGCGCCCCGGCGATGCGGCGCGCCAGATTGGTCAGGTCCACGCCCTCCTTGTTCGCCGTCAGCGTCACGCACACGAGTTCGGACGGATCCGTGAACCGGCAGATGTAGGAGGAGAAGCCGGGAACGCCGCCTTTAATATCCATCAGGCCCTTGTGGTGAGGGAACTGCCAGCCGGCCATGGCCGGAACGATTTTCCCGTTGTCCAGCCGGATGGGCTTGTAAATCATGTCCCGGTGCTTTTCATCCTTCACCAGGATGGAGCCCGCCAGGCAAATGTCCCAGAAGCTGATTTCCTGCGGCGTGGACCAGATGTCCGAAAAACCGCGCAGGGAGGAGCGCGCGGGCGGCGGAACGGATTTAACGGCGCCGTCCTTTACCGCATAGCCCGCCGCCGTTTCCGCCGGGTCCACATATTCCACACGGGATTTGAACAGGGAATGCCTGTTGCCGTGTTCGCGCACGTTGTCCTGCTGCACGGCTCCCAGATCCTTCCCGAACATGGTGTGCTGGAGGCCCAGCGGCTGGAACTGGTTTTCCCGGACGAATTCCTCATAAGGCATGCCCGCCACCGCATCAATGACCATGGACAGAAGCAGGAAGTTCGTGGCGCTCTGGCGCACGTCCGTTCCGGAGGGGAATTCCAAATCGTTCAGCCTGACCAGGGAAAGGAGTTCCGCCGGATCATAATCCCGGCCTATATCGAACTGGGGGGATTTCCTGTAGTCCGGAATGCCGGAGGAATGCTGAAGAAGCTGGAGCACGGAGACATTCTGCCAGGCTTCCGGCAGGCCGGCCACATAGCGGGACACCTTGTCATGGATGTCCATTTTGCCCTTTTCCACGAGCTGGAAGGCGGCAATGGCGGCATATCCCTGGGAGATTTCCGCCGCAGGCCACAAGGTATTGGTGGAAGACAGCAGGCCCGTTTCCGCATTGGACAAGCCGTATCCTACCACGCGGGGAATGTAGGGGGCCTGGACAATCGCAAGGGTCATGCCGGGAATTTTTTCCTCCTGCATGAAGTCGTAAATCAACTGGTCCATGGACTGCCCAAGGTACTCTACCCTGGAATTTCCGCGGCCCTGAGCCGGGAGCTGGATGGTTGCAGATTCTTGAGCGGACATTTTGGTGGGGATGTGCGGGAAGGCCGCCCAGCATGCACGCGCATGCGAGAATCCCTCCTGTTAACCTGAATGATTTATTCATGGGTGTCTTTTTATAAGACCGCATTCCGCGCATACGGTTCATTCAATTTGTCATCACTATCCCCAAAATAACGCAAAGGCGGGAGAATGCAATCCTCCCCTGCCCCGTCCTCCAGGAAAAGGGTCCTCCCGTCCCGGTTCCGTGATTTGCGGGCTACAGGGAAACGAAGTTTTCCAGCAGCTTCACGCCCAGTTTCTGGCTTTTTTCCGGGTGGAACTGCGTGGCGACCAGGTTGCCGCGCCTGATGGCGGCGGCAAAACGCACGCCGTAGGTGCAGAAGGCGGCCGCTAGGGATTCATCCTCCGGCTGCGGATAATAGGAGTGCACAAAGTAGAAGTACGGCTCCGGCCCCATGCCTTTCCAGATGGGATCGGCGGGATTGGAAAGAGTCAGGCTGTTCCATCCCATGTGGGGCACCTTGAGTTCCGATTCCGCAAAACGGACCACGCGGCCCTTGAAGATGCCCAGTCCGGGCACCTGTTCGTCTTCCTCCCCGGTTTCAAAGAGAACCTGGTAGCCCACGCAGATGCCCAGAAAAGGCTTGTCCTGCCCTATCCACGTCCGGATCAGCGGCACCAGCTCCTGGCTGCGCAGCTTTTCCGCGCAGTCGCCGAAGGCGCCCACACCGGGAAGAACCAGATGGGTCACGCCTGCCGCATCCTCCGGCGTGCGGACCAGATGGCCAGTCACGCCGGCAGCCTCAAAGGTGTTCAGCACGCTGCGGAGGTTGCCCGCGCCGTAATCAATCACGCCGAGCTTCATGGACTTACAGCATTCCCTTGGTTGAAGGCAGCGTCCCGGCGGCACGCGGGTCAATGGCCGCGGCCTGCCGCAGCGCATGGGCGATGCCCTTGAAGACGGATTCCGCAATATGGTGGCCGTCCCTGCCGTAGAGCACTTCCACATGCAGGTTGCAGCGCAGGTTGTTGGCCAGGGCGCGGCAGAATTCCTCGCACAGGGTCAGCGGAAAGTTGGGCGCGTCCGGAAGGCCCCCTTCCGGAATGCGGAAGACCACATACGGGCGGTTGCTCAGGTCCATCACCACGCGCGTAAGGGTTTCATCCATGGGCAGGTAGGAACAGCCGTAGCGCGCAATTCCCTTCTTGTCCCCCAGGGCGTTCTTGATGCATTCCCCCAGAACTATTCCTACGTCCTCCACCGTGTGGTGGGCGTCCACCTCCCGGTCCACGGTGATCTTCGATCGGGTCAGTTCCATGCTGATGTCCGTTTCACCGGTGACCCGTTTGCAAGAAGCGTTCCTCATGTGACTCTTCTATACCGAAGCCGCGGCGGAAGAAAGCAGGAAATACCGCATGGGGTAAGATTTGCCCGCTTTTCCGCGCAAAAAACCGCATGGCCCAGTAATAGGGCCATGCCACCGGAGCCCCCTCCATCAGAAGAATTCCAGGAGGCTTTTATATTAAACAACACGGGGTAAATGGACTAAACAGGCCCGACAAACAGAATGGGTCCAGCTTTACTTGATCCATCCTGTCCATGAAGGCCATTTCTGCGGCGCTCCCCGGAGGGTCTTTTCTCCGGGAAACAGCCGGATTATTTTTTCCTGGCCTTGGCAGCGGCAGCCCGTTCCTCCTGGCGCTTCTTATCCCGGTCTTCACGGGCCTTGCGCGCCGCTTCCGCACGTTCCGCGCGTTCGCGGGCACGCTGTTCCTGCAGGCCCGCGCGCACCGTCTCCGTCAGTTCCTCATAGTATTCCCTGGGAACCTGGGCGGTGCGGACTTCCGTCAGGGCCTCCATGGCCTCGTCAAATTTCTTCTCGTCACACAGGTTCCAGGCCTTTTCCAGTGCGGCGGAGCCAGCCCCGTTTTCCGGGTCCTGGTTTTTCAGGCGTTCCGCATCCGTAGCGGCCACCAGCTTGACGTCCCTCATGGCTTCCAGGGAGCCGGCCGCAGGTTCAAACCACCGGTCCCCGCGCTCCTTGACCTTCTTGCGCAAGGCCCGGTGCACTTCCGTGAGCTGGTTTTCACGCTCCCGGATGGCGGTCTGCCTTTTCTGGAAAGCGTCCATCAGGAGCTGGCGCTGCTCTTTCGTCAGCTTGGGGTCTCCGCGGCGCTTTTCCTCTTCCTTTCTCAAGGTTTCACGTTCCTTTTCCAGGGCTTTTTCCTTGGCGGCTATCATGACCTCCAGCTTGCGGTTGAGCTGGCCGGCGATTCTGGAGGCATCCGGATAGGCGTCCGCCAAAGCGGCGGAGCCGGGGTAGCCGTCACGCAGGCGGTCGTACACAGCCATGGCCTGGTAGGGATTGCGCACGGCAAGCGCCTTGAAGCGCTTCAACAGCTTATTGGCCTCATGGTCATATTTGGTGCGCACGGTCACTTCCGCTTCCTCCTTGGCTTCCTGGGCGGCCTGGGCTCCTTCCACCAGCTTCTTCTCCTCCAGCAGAACCACCACCCTGGCCCTGGCCTTGACGGCGGCGTCATGGGCAAGCCCCTGGGGATTCTTCTTGATGGTCTTGTCCAGGTCCGCCAGGGCGCTTTCCAGGTCCTTGGCGTTCATGGTTTCCGGCTTGGCGTACGTCTTGTTGATCTTGGCGGCCTCCAGTTCATCCGGAGTTCCCTTTTAACGGTCACGGAATCCTTGATCCCGCCGGCTACGGGGACCAGGAGGCTGACGCTTTCCGGCGTTTCCACCTCCACGGTGCAATCCTTGTAAACGGTTCCATCCTTGAGTTTTACTTCATCCGCCGCGGCAAGCGGAACGAGTGCGGTCAACGCCAATATGAGGGACTTGTTCATAAATCTAAGGCTTTTTTCCAGAGTAATCTGACGAATACGTATCTTGCACTTTACCAGAAGACGCCCTCTTGGCGACAAAAAAAAGCCCGGAGCCGTAAAAACGGTTCCGGGCCCGGAGAGATAAAAAACAGGCTGTTTCAGGCTTACTTCTCGGCAGCGGCTTCTTCAGCGGCCGGAGCGGCTTCCTCACTGGAAACGCGGGGGGCTTCCACGATGGCCACGATCACGTCGCCGGCCAGTTCCGTGTTCACGCCGGAGGGCAGCTTGAGATCGGCAATGCGCAGGGTTTCACCCAGCTTCAGGCCGGAGATGTCGGCAGTAATGGCTTCCGGCAGGTTCTTCACCTGGCAGACGATAGCCAGTTCATGAATGGTCTGGTCCAGCACGCCGCCCAGGGCTACGCCGGCGGCTTCGCCTTCCAGAATAACGGGAACGATGGAGTGAATGACCGTGGTGTCGGTCACGGCCTGGAAGTCCACATGCAGGCAGGCGTTGGTGATGGGGTTGTGCTGCACTTCCTTGAGGAGGGCCTTCACGATCTTGCCGTTAATGTCCAGGGCCACCAGGATATGTTCGGAAACGGCGGAAGCCAGCATGCGAGCGAATTCGCGGGCGTCAACCTGGATATTGACGTTGTCAAAACCGGGACCGTAAACCACGCCGGGGACCAGGCCCTGGCTGCGGAGTTGCTTCAGATTACCGGAGCCGCAGGCTCTCGTTTCGGCCTTGAGGGAATGGGATGTAGCCATGTTTTATAGAGGCAATATTGAGTGTTGATTGATAATGTTTCCTAATCGGGTTCAGGCAGAGGCCCCGCCGGGATTTCTGAACCCGCGTAAACCAGTACTCAGGTCAGGGCGCAGGACTCTGCACTAAAATTGGCTAAATGTCAAATAATGATGATACGGATTCTCCGTCATGTATGCGCTGCACGGCATGGCCCAGCAGGTCGCCCACGCTGATGCAGTCCACCTTGGGGCCATAGGCCATGGGAACGGTGTCGGAGGTAAGAACGCGTTCAATGCAGGAGCCGGCAATGCGTTCGCGGGCCATGTCCCCCAGCACGCCGTGGGACACGCAGGCAAACACGCGCTGGGCGCCGCGCTCCTTCAGGATGTTGGCGGCGGCGCACAGGGTGCCGGCGGTCTCCGTCATGTCGTCAATCAGGACGGCGTCACGGCCTTCCACATCACCGATGACGTTCATGGCTTCCACATGCGTGGCGTTGACGCGGTGCTTGGCGACGATGGCCAGCTCCGCACCCAGGGCGTCGGAATAGGCGCGGGCCATTTTCACGCCGCCCACGTCCGGGGAGACGACGACCAGGTTCTGGAGGTCTTTTACATAGTGCTCGCGCAAGTGGCGGATTAAAACGGGAGCGGCGTACAGGTGGTCCACCGGAATATCGAAGAAGCCCTGGATCTGGGCGGCGTGCAGGTCCATGGTCAGCACGCGGTCCACGCCGGCGGCGGTCAGCAGGTTGGCCACCAGCTTGGCGGTAATGGGAACGCGGGGCTGGTCCTTGCGGTCCTGGCGGGCGTACCCGAAGAAGGGAACCACCGCGGTGATGCGTCCGGCGCTGGCACGGCGGGCGGCGTCCACCATCACGCACAATTCCATGATGTTATGGTTGGTGGGGGGGCAGGTGGGCTGAATGAGGAAAACATCCTTGCCGCGGATGTTTTCATTTATCTTTACAAAACTTTCCCCATCGGGGAAAGTGTTCACCGTGACGTCCGTCAACTGAATGCCTACGCTTTGCGCAATGCGCTCCGCAAGTTCTCTGTGTGCTGTACCGCTGATAATCTTCATACCGGAAACTGAAAAGCGGACGCATTCTGAACACAGGTCCACATAATCGCAATACTTAATTCTCACAATTTGATTTTTCTCCATGATGGGTTCCCCCGTTCCAGATGCCAAAGAGAGATTTCTAACCGTCCCCATGATTGCTGCCCTGGCCGTGTGCGCCATCCTGCTGGCGGTGCCCTACCTGGCGTTTCCCGAATTCGGCTCTACCGGGAATGAAAGCAGCATCCAGTGGCTCGTTTCCTCCTGGAACAAGCAGACGGATTACGAACACGGCTGGCTGGTGGTCCCCATCATCGCCTTCATGCTGTACCACGCCAGAAAGAAGATTGCCCAGGCGCCCAGGCGCATGGACTGGCGCGGGCTGATCCTTTTCATCCCGGCGGCCCTGCTTCTGGCGCTCTCCTTCCGCGTGGGACAGCCCCGCGTGGCCGTGGGCGCGCTTCCCCTGATCCTGCTGGGCGGAGCCTGGTACCTGGCCGGACCGCAGATCGCCAGGCTGTGCGCCTTCCCCCTGCTCTTCTTCTGGCTGTGCATTCCCCTTCCCTCTTTCCAGCAGGCCACGGTGGAGCTGCAAATCGTCGCCACGGAGCTGGGGCACCTGGGTGCGGCCCTTTTCGGCGTGGATACCTACCTGCAAGGCACCAACATCCGCTCCACCGGCGGCCACTGGGACGCCTTCAACATCTCAGGGGGGTGCAGCGGCATGCGCTCCCTGATGGCCCTGCTCATGCTGTCCGCCGCCTGGGCCTACCTGTCCGACCTGAAGTTTTGGAAAAAATGCGTGCTCTTCCTCAGCGCCATTCCCCTGGCCGTCATCGGCAACGGCGTCCGCATCACCAGCATTGTGGTGCTGGCGGAATACGGGGACCCCGAGTTTGCCGCGAAAACCTGGCACGACTGGTCCGGCCTGCTGTTCTTCTTCCCCATCTGCCTTCTCGGCCTGGCGGCCGTCCACTCCCTGCTGGCCGGGGAGCTGATCTGGAAGCCGTCCCGGCGCAAAAAGCTGGTCGTTAAAATGAACAAGTCCCACTAAGCGTTTCCGCCGCCATGAACATTAAAACGCTCAAGATTTTCGCCCTTCCCCTCCTGCTGGCCGTCACGCTCGGCGGCATTTACCTGATGCCGCGCAAGGGAGAGGTGCAGGATTCGTCCATCAGCATGGCCCTCCCCACCGGCATGAATCCGGACGGCTGGCACGGCACGCGCCGGCAGGAGTCTGAACAGGAGCGCGGCATCCTGGCTCCGGACACGGAATTCTCCAAGGCGGATTACGTGCAGGAAGTCCCCATCAGCCTGGACGCGCCGGAAACCGCTCCCGTGCTGTGCCGCGTCTCCATCGTCAAATCCGGCCATGACCTGAACAACTCCATCCACCGCCCGGAACGCTGCCTTCCGGCCCAGGGTCATTTCAACCTGACGGGAACCAAGGTGGAGGTGCCCGTGGAAGGCCACGGAATTATCAGGATGACCAAGCTGAAATCCCAGCAGAACATCACTCCGGACCAGCCGCAGCCCATCATTCTGGACAGCATGCACTATTACGTGTTCATCGGCCACCGCCACATGACGGAGGACCACCTGGCCCGTACCCTGACGGATATGAAGGACAGGGTGCTGTACGGCGTGGACCAGCGCTGGTGCTACTTCCAGATTTCCACCGCGTACGGGGACAAGATCAAGGTGCCGGAGGAGGAAGCCCGGAAACAGACGGAGCGCCTCATCAGCCAGCTTCTTTCCCAACTGGTGAAGTGGGACGAACTGGACCGGTAGCGCTCCCCGCCCCGCGGCGGTCAGCCCGGAAGACGGCCTTCCAGCCATGCGGAGGCCGCCTGAAAAAGGCTGCACGTTTCTTCCGCGGGGGCTTCATACAGCATGGGAGCGGGCCTCCGGTGGGAATAAAGGCGGCCCTCCCGGTCGCGCCGGTAGCCGGAAAAAGCCAGGTTGGCGTCCGCCCCGGCGCAGTGCCCCCAGCGGCCGCCGATCCTGGGCACCACGTCCATGAAGCCGCCCCCGTCCCGCAAGTAGGCGTTCCCCCACCATTCCACGCAGGCCGGGCGCGCGTTTTTCTGCCGGCGCGCCACGGCGTCTATGGTCAGGAGGCAGAGCGGAGCGGCCTGAACAGACTGGCGCCTGGCTACTTCCACCGCGCAGGAGCCTCCGTAGCTGTGCCCTATCAACACGATGGGCAGCCCGGGGCATTCCCGGCGCAGCTCTTCCAGCTCCGCCGCAATTTTTCCGCACCTGTCCAGGAACACGCCGCAGCCGCCCCCGTCCCAGTGGTAATAGGCCGTGGCATGCGCCACTCCCGGCAAAAAACCGGGAAACCTCTTTTCCACCCGGCTCAGGCAACCCGCCACCACGTCCCCGAAGCCGCCGATGAACACGGCCAGGTAACCGGGAGCGCTTCCGCGGGAAAGCAGGTTCAGCGTCCTTTGAAAATGCATGACGGAGCCCATGATGGAGAAATCACGTCAATATCCAAGTCCATAAGACGTTCTGGCTTGATAAAACCTGCAAACTGTCCAAATGTGATGGTATGCAAGTAATCATTCACCAATGGGCCTTCAACGGAAGCTTTGACCAGCTTGCCTCCCTGCCCCGCCAGGAACTCGTCAACGACTGGTTCGGCTACGACGTGGAGCCAAGCGCGGAGTTCGCCTTCGCCACGGACGGCGAGTACCTCTGGTTCCTGGCCTCCCGCAGCAAGGAAGCCACCGTCCATCCGGACGCCCGGCCCGGCCAGTTCCTGCCGGAGCTGTGGCGGTACGACCTGGCGGAATGGTTCATGGCCGCCGGGGACGGCACCAATTACTGGGAATTCAACCTTGCGCCCAACGGCGCGTGGTGGGCCTGCGCCTTTTCCGACACCCGCCGGGCCAATGAAGACATTCCCGCCCCGCTGGCCGTGGATACCAAATGCATCCTGACGGACGAGGGCTGGTGCGCCATGGCCCGCATTCCGCTGAACGAACTGCGCGGCGTGGACGTACGCGACTGCAAGCTGGCCGCCACGTTCATCCTGGACACCCCGGACCAGATTTTCCTGACTACGGCGGACGACCTTTCCGGCAACCCGGACTTCCACCGCCCGGACTGCTTCTGCACCCCCATTCTCAAGTAATCCATGTCTTTGGAAGAAGACATTTCCCGCATCCTGGGGCCTGAAAAGGTCTCCGGGGCTCCGGATGTGCTGGCCGCGCACGCCGGGGACAAATGGTACGCGTCCGTGCTCCCGGAGGCGGTCGTTTTCCCGGAGAGCACGGAGGACGTCTCCCTGCTCCTGCGCTACGCCTCCTCCATGAACATTCCCGTCACGGCCCGCGGCGGCGGCGTGGGATACGTAGGGGGCTGCGTTCCCGTGCGCGGAGGCATCAGCCTTTCCCTGGAACGGATGAACCGCATTCTGGAAATCTCCCCGGAAGACGGCGTGGCCGTGGTGGAACCCGGCGTCATCACGGCGGACCTCCAGCGGGAAGTACGCGCCCTGGGGTGGTTCTACCCACCGGACCCGGCGTCCAGGAAGGAATGCAGCATCGGAGGCAACATCGCCACGAACGCAGGAGGCCCCAGGTGCCTGAAATACGGAGTCACCAAGGCCTACGTGCTGGGCCTGACCGTAGTGCTTGCTAGCGGGGAAGTGGTGGAATGCGGAGGGCGCACCCACAAGAACAAAACGGGCTTCGACCTCGGGGACCTCTTCATCGGTTCGGAAGGGATGCTGGGCATCGTCACCCGGGCCATTCTGCGGATCATCCCCCATCCGGAAGCCTTCGGCGCGCTCAGCGCCAGCTTCCCTCAGTTCCCGCTGGCCGCCGCCGCCGTGCAGCGCATCCTGAACAGCGGGCACCTTCCCTCCGCCCTGGAAATAACGGACAGCTTCACCCTTCGCGCCGCGCGGGCCTACCTGGGGGACAGCGCCCTGCCCTCCGGCAGCCGCGGCCACCTGATTGTGGAAGTGGACGGCAGGCAGGCCGCCGTGCGGGAAGAACTGGATTCCCTCTGCGCCTTGCTGGAAGAATGCGGCGCAACCGACATCCTGCGCGCGGACACGGAAGAGAAGGCGGAAGCCATTTGGCAGCTGCGGCGTGAATTTTCCTACAGCCTGAAAGCCACCGGCATGACCAAGCTGAATGAAGACATCGTCATCCCCAGGTCCCGCCTGGTGGACCTGGTGGAATTCTGCGAGGCCATGAACCGGGAAACGGGGCTGGACATCGCATGCTTCGGCCATTCCGGAGACGGCAACATTCACACCAACATCATGGTGGACGATTACGCGGACCCGGAGAAGAAAGCCCTGGCGGACAGGCTGTTCCGCTGGGTGCTGGAACACGGGGGCACCATCACCGGGGAACACGGCATCGGCCTGGCGAAGGCCAAATGGTTCCGGGAAGCCGTGGGAGAAGGAGCCTTCCACCTGCACGAACTGGTCAAATCCGCCCTGGACCCCCGGAATTTGCTGAATCCGGGCAAAATGGGACTCCCGTAACGTAAAATAGACTTCCATGATGCCCCCGGACGGGGCATCATGGCAACCGCACTTCATGAACAGCCCGCACAAGTCCATCCTAGCTGCCCTTTACGACCATTTCCCGGTCGCAGATGCCATCCTGGTGTTTATTCTGGACCATCCCCTGGCCTGGTTTACGCCCAAATGGCGCAGGAAAGGCCGCATGGCCCTGAAGGCGGTGCGCCGCTACGTCAATTACAACCGCGACCTTTTGCCGCCCGAGCGCCTGGCGGAGTTTGAAGAAAACCGCAACCTGCTGAAAACGGCCCTCCGCCGGGGTGACAGGCAGCAGGTGGAAACCATCACTGCCAAACTGGAATCCACGCTGGAATCCATTCCCGGCGCGCTGCCCTCCGGACTGGCGGAAAACGTGGAGGTGCTGTTCGTGATTCTGGCCATTTTCCTGGGCCTGCGCTGTTATGTAGTCCAGCCCTTCCGCATCCCGACCGGCTCCATGCAGCCCTCCCTGAACGGCATCCGCGCCGTCCCCCAGGAGGGAGACCCCACCCTGATGAAGAAAATCGGGGACATGATCCTGTACGGCGGCTCCTATGTGCATGAAACGGCCTCCAAGGAAAAGAAAATCGTCCGCTTCGAGCCCGCTACCAAATACCTCCTGCTCACGGTAACCAACGTGATTTTCGACGACGGCTCCAAGCTGGAAATTCCGGCGGCGGAGGCGGAGACGCGCCGCTACTTCCTCAACCAGGAACCGCGCTTCGAGTCCGAACGGCACACGCCGTTCAGAAGCTACCTGCCGGGGGATACGATCGTGAACGCCCGCTTTGACGCCGGTGACCTGATCGTGGTGAACAAGATGGCCTACCACTTCCGCAAGCCGGAGCGCGGGGAAGTCTTCGTCTTTGACACGCGCGGCATTGAAGGCATCGCCAACAAGGGAAGCAGCACTGGGCAGGAAGGCGGAACGCACTACGTCAAACGCCTCTCCGGCGTACCGGGAGATTCCCTGTCCATCCGGGATTCCCAATTGATCGTCAACGGAAAACCGGCCACGGAATGGACCATCCAGAGGGTAGCTTCCGGCAAGCCCCCCTACCAGCCCTGCGGCTATGTGGCCCTTCCCGCCCCCCTCAGCCTGCTGGACGGCAGGGCCTACATCACGGAAGGGGGAACCGTGCACCTCTCCAATGATAAAAAACGCCCCTACCTGCGTGAGTACGTGGCCCTGGGCGACAATTCCACCCGTGAAAATTCCTTTGACTCCCGGTACTGGGGGCCCGTTCACCAATACAACATCGTAGGCCCCGCCAGCTTCTGCCTGTGGCCCTTCACTTCCCACTGGGGGCTTATCCCCTGATTCCCGGCCATTCCGCAGGCACGCTTTCCCCGTCAAGACATGACTCAAGCTCAGACTATTACAAGCAAGGCCAAGTCCAACCTGGCCTTCGCCCTCATTGACCTTCCTGAAGAAGAACGCCGCCACATGGCGGAATTTTACGCCTTCTGCCGTACGGTGGACGACATCGTGGACGAACCGGGAATGACGCCCCGAGAACGCCACGACGCCCTGAACCGCTGGATAGAAGTCATCAACGGCGGAGACGTTCTGGAGCTGACGGAGCTGGAAGAAGACATCATCGCCCTCATCCAGGACCTGGAGCTGGACACCACCCCCATGCTGCACCTGATTGAAGGCTGCCGTTCGGACATCTGCCAGCAACAGCCCCTGAACCGTGACGAACTGCTGGATTACACTTACTGCGTGGCCTGCTGCGTGGGCCTCACCTCCGCCCGCATCATGGGCGCCGGGGAAGCCGCCTACCCGTACGCCATCGCCCTGGGGCACGCGCTGCAAATGGTGAACATCATCCGTGACGTGGCGGAAGACTGCGGCAAATCCAACCGCATCTACCTGCCCAGAGAGGACATGGACCGCTTCGGCTACACCCTGGAAGACCTGCGCGGCAGAGTCTATTCCCCCCAGCTTCAGGAACTGCTGCAATATGAAGCGGACCTGGCGGAAAAGTTCTTCGCGGAGGCGGAGGAGGAATACAACCGCCTCAGCCCGGAGGATAGGGCGGCGCTCGTTCCCGCCCAGGCCATGGCGCTCATCTACCACACCATTCTGGACAAAATGAAGGCGGGCGGCTTCCGCATCTTCGACATCCGCTACCGCGTCAACACCTTCCACAAGCTCTGGCTTCTGTTCCGCACCAAGCTGGACATCGACCCCCAGTCCTACTACGACAAGTCCAAGGCGTACTATGACAAGCTGGTCGGCTTCCTTTCCCGCCCCGGCAGGAAGGATGAAAAGTAAGGGCCGCTCTCCCGGCGCGCAGGGCAGAAAACCACGGCCTTTCCTTCCGGCCCTGCGGGCATTATGCTTGTCCTGAAAGCCGTGTTCCTGTAGGAGTGCAGCATGCAAACTCCCGCAGCCACCCTGCTTCTTGTTCTCACAACACTAACCGGGCTGTGCGCGGCAGCGGACTACCCGGAACGGGCGCAGCGCACACAATCCGCCGGGAACCATACCTGGTACATAGACCCGGACCAGGGAAACGACGGCAACCCCGGAACTTCCCCCTCCACGGCCTGGAAGAGCATGTCCCCGGCCAACCGC
>OHDN01001028.1_pt1 | contig 15404 bp, 14 predicted proteins | sample 1566971 | NCBI WGS metagenome assembly OHDN01 (sample SAMEA3879538, study PRJEB24766) | human gut metagenome | biome: human-associated habitat; feature: feces | place: USA | collected 1985/1987
CGTTGATCCAGTCGGCCATCTGGGGGAAGTTGCCGATGGGCTGCACCAGCTTGACTTTGCCGTTGTAGCCTGCTTTTTCGTTTGCGATATCATAGAAGTAGTCCACGAATGCGCGCAGGAAGTTGCCCTCGCCGAACTGCATGACCTTGACCGGTGCATCCTTCAGGATGTAGCCGTGATAGCCCGTCTGCTCCAGAACCTTGTAATTCAAAGTTTCCATGTCTGTGTTCTCCTTTTAAGTTTGCTTTGCGGTTGCTTTGCTTCGCCTGAGAGGGCCGTGTGCCCTCCCCTTCTCTTCTCTATTTTATGCTGTTGTATACAAATAAGTCAAGTACTTTTTGCTAGATTTTTGTCCAAAAACAGGTCATTTTTATAATTTCCAGCGGTTTTCACAAGGAAAAGTCTGAAAATTTGGCAGTTTTTCAGTTGTATACATCGGAATTTTTCGGTATACTAAAGGCAGGCGCAGCTTGCCCGCACAGGCAGGCGCAAACCCGACTGTTTTATCTATCCGATGAACGAATCAGAAAAGGAGTTCGACCCATGAAAGCATTTATGGATAAGGAATTCATGCTCCAGTCTGCCACGGCTCAGCATCTGTATCACGACTATGCAGAGGATATGCCCATCTGCGACTATCACTGCCACATCCCGCCCCGCGAGATCTACGAGAACCGCCGCTTCGACAACATCGCTCAGGTCTGGCTGGGCGGCCGCAACCCGGACGGCAGCTACTTCGGCGACCACTACAAGTGGCGCGTGATGCGCTCCAACGGTGTGCCGGAAGAGTACATCACCGGCGATAAGCCCGACCGCGAGCGCTTCCAGAAGTTCGCAGAGGCCTTGCCCATGGCCATCGGCAACCCGATGTACCACTGGACCAACCTGGAGCTGCACCGCTTCTTCGGCTACGAGGGCGTCCTGAACGGCGATACCGCTGAGGAAGTCTGGAACCTGTGCAACGACAAGCTGCAGCACGACCCCAAGCTGACCGTCCGCGGCCTGATCGAGCAGTCCAACGTCGCTTTCATCGGCACCACCGATGACCCCATCGACGATCTGGAGTGGCACAAGAAGATCAAGGAAGACCCCACCATCAAGTTCACCGTGGCTCCTTCCTTCCGCCCCGACAAAGCCCTCAACATCCAGAAGCCCGGCTTCGTCGAGTACATGGGCAAGCTGGCTGAGGTCGTCGGCAAGGAGAAGCTGGCCTGCATCGACTGCGTCTGCGATGCTCTGACCAAGCGCATCGAGTTCTTCGTCGAGATGGGCTGCCGCGCCACCGACCACGGCCTGGACTATGTGCCTTACCGTGAGGCCACCAAGGAAGAGGTCAACGCCATCTACCAGAAGGCCATGGCCGGCGAGGCTGTGACCGTGGAAGAGGCTGAGAAGTATCAGACCTACATCCTGATCCACCTGGGCAAGCAGTATCACCGCCTGAACGTTGCCATGCAGATCCACTACAACTGCCTGCGCGGCGTCAACCGCAAGATGAACAGCCTGCTTGGACCCGACACCGGCTTCGACATGATCAACACGGCCACCTGCGGCGGCGAGATCGCAAGCCTGCTGAGCGCTCTGAACGACACCGACGAGTGCCCCAAGACCATCATCTACAGCCTGAACCCCGGCGATGATGCTCAGATCGGCACCATCCTCGGCTGCTTCCAGAACAGCGAGGTCCCGGGCAAGATCCAGCACGGCTCCGCATGGTGGTTCAATGACCACAAGATCGGCATGGAAGAGCAGATGTCCCGTCTGGCCAGCCTCGGCCTGCTGGGCAACTTCGTCGGTATGCTGACCGACAGCCGCAGCTTCCTGAGCTACACCCGCCACGACTACTTCCGCCGCATCCTGTGCAACATCATCGGCCAGTGGGTCGAGGATGGCGAGTATCCCAACGACGAGAAGGCTCTGGAGAAGATCGTCAAGGGCATCTGCTTCGACAACGCAAAGCGTTACTTCGCCCTGTAAGCCTCTCCCCGCCTGATCTCTTATTTCCGTTTTCCGCCCGGCCGGAGCGCTGCCCGTACAGCCTCCGGCCGGGCTTTTTTGCGCAGCCCGCAGCACGTTTGGCAAAACGGCTCCCCCTGCCGCCCTGCGTCGGCCAAGTTCCACGCCAGGCCGCAGAAATTTCGGCACCTCCCGCCCTGCTGCAAAAAAGTTTGCAGAAAATTTCAAAAAAGACTTGCTTTTTTGCGGAGAATATGATAACATAATCAAGCCGATTGCGGCACAGCCAATATGGACGGTTAGCTCAGCTGGTAGAGCATCTGCTTGACGTGCAGGAGGTCACAGGTTCGAGTCCTGTACCGTCCACCAAACGAAAGCCTCTAACGAAAGTTAGGGGCTTTTTTGTTGCATCATCCGCCAATCCACGTCAGAGCAGGACGGTACAGGACTCGAACAGGGCGTACCGAACGGTCGTACAATAGCAAAGGCAGGATATCACCATGATGGTGGCACCCTGCCTTTTGCTATTTTTAACAACGTATGGTATACTCAGCTTAGTTCAACAAATCGTATTTATAAAGGAGAATCTAGATGAAACTGTTTTTATGTTCGCACTTTTCAAGTGTAGGATGTTTGATAAAAGAAGAAATTGATAACAAGAAAGTCGCATTTATTCCCACAGCTTCGCTGCGTGAAGGCTATACCGGTTATGTCGGCTCGGCTCGAAAGCTATTCAATAAACTGGGAGCAACCGTAACAGAAATTGATATTTCAACGGAGGCTTATTCAACGATACAGTCTGTTTTTGAAGATGCGGATGTGATATATTTTACTGGTGGAAATTCGTTCTTCCTTATGGATCAGCTCCGTAAAACGGGAACGGATGAGCTATTGAAGAAGGAATTGGAAAAGGGAAAACTGATGATCGGTGAATCGGCAGGTGCGATTATATGCGCTCCAACCATCCAATATATTGAACAAATGGATGAAAAGCCGGAGGACTACTCACAAGAAGATGATGCAGGGCTTGATTTGATTGATTTCTATGTTCTTCCGCATTATCTTACAGCACCATTTAAGAAAGTTACTGAGAAAATAATGACTGAATTTTCGGATTTGAATCTATGCCCAATTAACAACCATCAGGGAATTGTAATTGATGGTGAAGGTTCAAAGATTGTTTGCAAAGACTAATTTGAAAATTCCAGTTTGCCGCAACCTCAACAGCAGGGTTTGGGGCACCGCACGCCCCAAAAGGAAGCTGTCCCAAAGGGGCAGAAAATTTTCAAGAATTGAAAATTTGTGGCCACGGGATGGTTCTTGTCCTCTACGTTTTCCTGAAAGGATTGAAAGAGCTAAGATGATTCAAAAACACGAACTGCCTATTTTAGAGTACGATTCCAACTCGGAAGAAGTCATAAGGCCAAATCATGGTGCAGAACAGCTGAAACTTCCTGAAAAATGCGTCTATACCTTTCTTGGAGAAGCCGTTGATGATTATGCTTTCGAGGCAGAAGCCACCGTTGCTGAAACTTTTGAAACCATAACCCGGAACTATCCTGTTTACATCGTAAAGCAGGATGGCATGGAATTTTGCCTTTGCGCTGCCCCGCTGGGCGCACCTGCGGCAGCACAACTGATGGACTTCCTCATCTCCTGCGGTTGTAAGAAAATCATTTCGACGGGTTCTTGCGGTGTTCTGACCGATTTGGCCGAAAACGAATTTCTCATTCCGGTAAAGGCGTTACGAGACGAGGGAACCTCTTATCATTATCTTCCGGCATCCCGCTATATAGAGCTTAACAAAAATATCCGGGATGCCATCGAGCATACTCTTCTTGTGCAGAACATTCCGTTCCAAGAGTGTGTTACATGGACAACGGACGGGTTCTTCCGGGAAACACAGGATATGGTAGAATATCGCAAATCCGAGGGCTGTTCCACAGTTGAAATGGAGTGTGCTGCATTGGCTGCCTGCGCCCAGAAACGTGGTGCAGTCTTTGGCCAGATTCTCTACACTGCCGACTCTCTTGCGAATATTTATGCTCATGATGAGAGAGATTGGGGAAAGGGTTCTTTGCGGAAAGCGCTGGAACTCTGCATCGCAGTGCTGCAAACGATTTGAAGGTTCAGCTGCCGTGGACGGTACAGGACTCGAAAGCACGGCCTGCCGGAGTATCTTCCCCCGTCCGTGCAGGCCTGAGCGATGGCACCCTGCCTTTTGCTATTTTTCACAGAGTATGATATACTCGGATTCGTTCAATAAATTGAAATTTGGAAGGTTGAATTATGTGGAATGAATTAGGCATAAGCGGAGGAACCGCAATTGTTATTTTGATTGCGCTGTATTTCGTTATCAAATGGGCAGTGAAAAATGGCATCAAAGAAGCCTACCGTGCTATCACTGGAAAGAGAACCGATGAAGACATCCAATACGAAAAAGAACTGAAAGAACTTGGATTGGATTCAAAAGATCAATAACTTCCCGTTTGCCGTACTCGTTTCTCGCAGGGTTTTGGACTCCCTTTCCCCTCTCCTCAACAACAAGAACCCAGAACTGCACCGCCGGAGCGGCTTTGCAGTTCTGGGTTTTTTTCTGGTCTTATTTACACCACCGGGCAAATTCCTCGTCGGTGCATTTGACGTAGTGGCTACCCTCCACATGGTGGCTGGTGCCGAAGGTGTCGGCGCAGGTGTTGTAGAACACCTCGTTGACCGGATAGAAGGTGGGGAAGTACATCAGGCTCAGGAAATAGCTGACCGGAACGTTCAGCTGGACTTCCATCGTCTTGTCATCCACAGCGGTCACGCCCAGATCGGTGACGGGCTTCTCGCCTGCGATGATCTCCGCCGCGTTGACGACCTGGCCGATATCCGACAGCATGTAGGAATACTCGGAAGCGGTGGCCGGGACAGACAAAAAGAAGCCCGCTGCAACCATACAGCGGGCTTCGGGAAAGGATCTTATTTTGCGTAATCGACGGCGCGGCTCTCGCGGATGACGTTGACCTTGATCTGGCCAGGGTAATCCAGCGTGTCCTCGATCTTCTTTGCGATCTGGCGGGCCAGCAGGATGACCTGATCGTCGCTGATGACATCGGGCTTGACCATGATGCGCACTTCGCGGCCTGCCTGAACGGCAAAGGCCTGCTCGACGCCCTCGAAGCTGGAAGAGATCTCCTCCAGATTCTCCAGACGCTTGACGTAGCTCTCGACGTTCTCACGACGGGCACCGGGGCGGGCGGCGCTGATGGCGTCGCAGGCCTGGATGATGAAGGCCAGCGGAGTCTTCGGCTCCACATCGCCGTGGTGGGCCTCGATGGCGTGGATGACCTGGGTGTTCTCCTTGTACTTGCGGCAGATGTCCACACCGATCTGCACATGGCTGCCCTCGATTTCGTGGTCGAGCGCCTTGCCGATATCATGCAGCAGACCGGCACGGCGGGCCAGCGTGACGTTCACGCCCATCTCGCCTGCCAGCAGACCGGCCAGCCAGGCCACCTCCATGCTGTGGGTCAGAGCGTTCTGGCCGAAGCTGGTGCGGTACTTCAGGCGGCCGATGAGCTTGATGAGGTCGGGGTGCAGGCCGTGGATGCCAAGTTCCATCACGGCCTTCTCGCCCTCGCGCTTCATCTGCAATTCCAGATCGTGGCGGCACTTCTCCACCGTTTCCTCGATGCGGGCGGGGTGGATGCGGCCGTCGCCGATCAGGCGTTCCAGGGTCATGCGGGCCACTTCGCGGCGGGTCTGGTCGAAGGAGGACAGGGTGATGGCCTCCGGGGTATCGTCGATGATGAGGTCCACACCAGTGGCCGTTTCCAGCGCACGGATGTTGCGGCCCTCGCGGCCGATGATGCGGCCCTTCATCTCATCGCTGGGCAGCGGCACCACGCTGACGGTGGTCTCACTGCAATGGTCGGCTGCACAGCGGGCAATGGCCTGCCCGATGAGGTTGCGGGCCAGATTGTCGCAGTTTTCCTTCAGGTCGGTCTCGTAGGCTGCCACACGGACGGCCTTTTCGTGGGTCAGTTCCTCGTCCACCTTGTGCAGCAGCACTTCGCGGGCGTCTTCCTGGCTCAGACCGGCCAGCGTTTCCAGCCGCTCCATCTCCTTGGCGCGGATGGCGTCCACCTCCGCCAGATGGGCGTCGGCTTCCTCGTTCTTCTTCTTCAGCTCTTCTTCTTTTTTCTCCAGAGCTTCGGTCTTGCGGTCCAGAGCTGTTTCCTTCTGGTCGATGCGGTTCTCCTGACGGGTGATCTCAGCGCGGCGCTGCTTGATCTCCTTGTCGGCTTCCGCCTTCTGGGCGTCCACCTCCGCTTTCAGGCGGAAGGCCTCGTCCTTTGCTTCCAGAACAGCTTCTTTTCGTTTTTGGTCTGCGGTCTTGATCGCTTCGTTCACCAGCCGGGTCGCCTCGGCTTCGGCGCTGCCGATCTGGGCCTCGGCGGTCTTTTTACGGTTGTTATAACCAATAAAATAACCCCCGCCGATGCCGGCAGCAGCTGCGATCACGGCCACGATCAAAACCAATGCGATCGTGGGCATCGTGTTCACTCTCCTTAACGTTAAAGTTCAAATTCAACGAAATGCTGGAGACGCTGCCGGGCAAGGCGTGGGCAACAAGACAAAATCAAGCTCTCAACACAAAAGAAGCCGGACCGGAACACACCACCGGAAAGACCCTTCGGGTGCGCGTTCTGCACTTCTTTTTTATTTACAAGGTTTTCATATAAAAACGGGCAGATGAAGCCCCATTGAAATTTGGTTGCGGAATACCCCTGCACACAGCGTCATGGATTCCATACTACTTCTTATATTACGAAACATTTGAAGCAATGTCAAGGGAAGCGGGCGCAATTTTGAAAATTTACTCCAGATACATCCGCCGCAGGCGCATCAGGCGGGCCGGGGTCAGGCCGTATTCGGCTTCGAGGTAGGCCTCGGCGCTGCCGCATTTTTCCCGGATGGCGGAGAGCACCAGGTCCACCGATTCGGGGTGCACCCCTGCGATGCCCTGATAAAACTTCTTCTGTTCCGGGCGGGCGGCGATCTCGTCGGCATGTTCGGCCCAGATCTTTTCCAGCTCCGGGCGGCGGCATTCGTTCGTCCGGACGAAATCCTGACGGATCGTCTCGTCCGAAGCGCCCAGCGCCAGCAGGATCAGCATGGCCGCCACACCGGTGCGGTCCTTGCCGCCGGAGCAGTGGAAGAGCACCGGCGTCTCGCCCACTTCCAGAGCACGGAACAGCTCCTTGTAGGCCTTGTTGCCGAAAAGCATCTGCCGGTACATGGCATCGGCCATCCGGCGGCCTTCGTCCGGCTTGCCCTCCAGCAGGCGCTCGCGGTCCTCCGGCGAGAAATCCACTTCCTTGCCGTCGTTCAGGCAGAGCCCGCAGATACGCACCATCCGGGCACCGTCCGGCACATAGTCCGGCATCTTTTCGGCCTCCTGCTCGCTGCGCAGGTCGAGGATGAGGCGCAGCCCAAGGGAATCCAACAGCTTCCGGTCGGCGTCGCTCGTCAGCAGACCGGTGGGGATGCCCCGGTAGATCTGCCCCCAGCGGACGTGTTTGCCCTCATCGGCCGGGTAGCCGCCCAGCTCCCGGAAGTTGTTCCCGCCCGCAAAGGGCAGCTGGGTGCCGGGCGCGGGGTGGGGCGCAGGCTTTTCCACCGCCGTGCTGGACAGCACCGGGCGGCTGTAGAACGGTTTGGCCGGGCGGCCCCGCCGGGGCGGCAGCGATGCCGTACCGCCCAGCACCTCCATCAGGTAGCTGCGCAGCAGGTCCAGATAGGCCGAGTTGTGGTCCCGCCGCTGCACCATCGAGACGCAGAGCGGCGGCATATCCTCGATGAGCACATCGCGCACCCGGTCCAGCTCCCGCCGTGCCCCCGGCTCGTACCGGGTCAGGCAGGTGCACAGCTGCTCCTGCACCAGATAATAGGCCTGATAGAAGCTGGGGCCGATCTCGGCGTCGGGCGCAAAGCCCGCCTTGGCGCAGGCGTCCCACAGGGGCGCAAACAGGTCCTGCCGCAGGCTGGGCAGCAGCACCCGCTGCCCCCGCAGCGCTGCCAGCGGCACCCGCTCCTTTTCCCAGAAGGGGTGGCCGCGCGGCACCAGCAGGCAGGCGGGGTCTGCCCGCAGGGTCGTGCGGGCCAGCACCTGCGCCGCGCAGCCCAGGTCCATGACCAGCCCCGCGTCCAGCTCGCCCTGCTCTACTCCGTCGGCCACGGCATCGTTGTCCAGCAGGCGGAACCGCATCTCGATGTGGGGGTACTGCTGGCGGAACTTGTCCAGCTGGGTCTCCAGACCGGGCAGATAGTCCGGCACCAGCGAGACGCTGATGCCGATGCGCACCGGCTGGGCGGACTGGATCTCGGCATGGAGGGCCGCCTGCATCTGCTGGAACTGCTCCACCACCGGGGCCGCATGGCGCTGCAGGCTCAGCCCCCGCTCGGTGAGCGAGAGCTTGTGATGGGCGCTGACGAACAACGGCCCGCAGAGTTCGGCTTCCAGCGCGGTGATGCTCTGCCGCAGCGCCTGCCGCGACAGAAACAGCCGCTGGGCCGCGCGGGTGTAGTTCATCTCCTCGCACAGGACCAGAAAATAATGCAGCTGGCGGATATCCATGGGGTTCCTCCTGAAACAGTGGTTGGTACATAAAGAATACCGCCTTTTGTGCGGAATGTAAAGCCGGGCGGCGAAAAAAGTGCCGAACGATTGACAGCACCCGCCCGCCGGGTGTAGACTCAGCATAGCAAACGCATTTCATATCTCAGATGAAGAAGAAAGAAGGAACGTTCTATGAAAGTGATCGCTACGGAAAAGGCCCCCGGTGCCATCGGCCCCTACTCGCAGGGCTTTCTCACCAACGGTTTTGTTTACACCTCCGGCCAGATCCCGGTGAACCCCGCCGACGGCACCATCCCCGAAGGCATCGCCGCACAGGCGGAGCAGAGCTGCAAGAACGTCGGCGCCATTCTGGAAGCCGGCGGCAGCGGCTTTGACAAGGTGGTCAAGACCACCTGCTTCCTGGCCGACATCGCCGATTTTGCGGCCTTCAATGAGGTCTACGCCAAGTTCTTCACCTCCAAGCCCGCCCGCAGCTGCGTCGCCGTCAAGGACCTGCCCAAGGGCGTCCTGTGCGAGGTCGAGGCCATCGCAGAGGCGTGATCTGCCGCCCGCACCCGGTTCCGGGTGCTGCATGAGGCTGCAAAAAAGCCAGAACTGCGCTGCCGCTCGGCAGACCAGTTCTGGCTTTTGTTATTTTATGATCGGGCCGGACGCGCTGCCCTGACGTGTGGCGCGTCGGTTACTTCAAAAACTTGTGCACCGCACGGGCGACGATGCCGCCCAGGATGCCGGACACCAGGAACTCGGCCACGCCCTGCACGCCGACCAGCAGGACGACGAACATGAACGGGTTGGCCGCGCCCTTGACGGACACGAGGTTCTGGACATAGTCGCAGCCGTAGAAGGCCAGCACGATGTAGCCCATGAAGAACAGGGTGTTCAGGGCCGGGGCGCACATGGCGCTGAGGATGTAGCTCCAGGTGCCGGGCTTGTCCAGCTTCTTCAGGCCGTTGAAGATGAGGCCGACGCACAGGCCCATCAGCACACGCATCCCCACGCAGAGGATGAAGGTGTTGACAGGGCTGACCTGGAACAGGGCACCGGTCATGGCCGAAGCGCCGGTGATGGCGTCATAGAAGCTCACCGCGCCGAATACGCCGCCCAGGATGGCACCCGCAGCGGGGCCCATGGTGATGGCACCCACGGCGATGGGAAGGGTCAAAAAGCTCATGTAAAGCGGGCCCATGGGCACACTGCCCAGGCCGATGGCCTTCATGACCAGCTCGATGGCAACCAGCAGTGCCAGCCGGGTGAGAGTACGAAGATCGTTGTTTTTCATTCTGTTTTCCTCCTGCTGCCGTTCCGCCCTTACGTCGGATACGGCGCAAACCTGCCCGCTCTATGCGGGATAAATTTTGTTTATACGGACTTCAGACACGCTTGTCAGGGCATTGTCCGTGGTCAGAACTTGAGTCCTGCTGACCGCCGGGCCACGGTCAGCACCTTGCTGACGGCCACAGAGGTATCCAGCATCCGGCTGCAAAGCTCCTGGTCGCCGCCCTCGATGGCGCGGGCGAACGCATGGAACTCGGCCGCCTGCCGGGGGCGGCCGCCGTTGAGGTTGTAGTGCTCTTCCTTGCCCTCATTGGGGTGGAAGGTCACACCGCCGCACCAGTTGGCGGTGGATTTCTGCAAAATATAGCCCTTCGTGCCCTGGATGACATACCGGGCCGGTGCGCCGCAGTCCTTGGCGGCGATGCTCACCGCGCGGAAGCTGTTATACTCCATGGTCAGGATGCCGCTGGTGTCGATGCCGCGCTCGATGTTGGCGGTGTAGTGTACCTGATTCGGCTCACCGAACAGGCCCACGATGTAGCTGATGTTGTAGACGTTCAGATCCATCAGCGCACCGCCCGCACGGGCCGGGTCAAAGGAGACCGGCGTCTCCCCGGCGCAGAAAGCATCGTACCGGCTGGAATACTGGCTGAAGTTGCACTGCACCAGCTTCACTTTGCCCACGCGGGGCAGCAGTTCGCGGATCTTGTTGTAATTTTCCAGATACTGGGTGGTCATGGCCTCGAACAGGAAGACCTTCCTGCGGCGGGCCAGGTTCGCAAGCTCCTCTGCCTGCAAGGCATTGATGGCCATCGGCTTTTCCACGATGACGTGCTTTCCCGCCTCGATGGCCACCTTGGCATAGCGGGCGTGCTGGTTGTTCGGCACGGCCAGATAGACCACGTCCACGTCCTGTAACAACTCAAAATAGTTGGTGGTATGCTGGGGGATGCCGTACTGTTCGCACAGCTTCCCCGCCGCCTCTGCGCTGCGCTGGGTGCTGCAGATGCACTGCACCGTAAAAGGCGAGTCCGCCCCGGTCAGCCACGGCAAAAATTCCCGCACGATCATGCCCGTGCCCAGAATCCCTAATTTCATTCTCTTCTCCATCCTGTCTGTCGTCAGCCTGCTTTGGCCTCATCCTCGCGGCGCTCCCGGCGCTGCGGGTGGGGTCGGCGGGCGCGGCGGAAGTTCTGGTTCCGCTTTTTGCCGCCGCCTGCGTGGTGCTGCGGCGCGTTCATCTGGTACAGCAGCGCCAGACCCTTCATCAGCAGTTCGGGGTCGTAGGTCAGCGGGTGGCGGCAGAGCGGGGTGACGTATTTGGCCAAACCGCCGGTCACGACCAGCGTTGCCGGGCGGCCCAGTTCTTCTTCGATGCGCTGGGTGATGCCGTCCAGCAGCACCGCCGTGCCCAGCACCGAGCCGGACAGCATACAGCTCTCAGTGTTCACACCGATGGCGCTCTTCGGGGAGCCGAGACGCACCTGCGGCAGCTGGGCGCAGCGCTCCCCCAAGGCCCGCAGCCCGGTGGACAGGCCGGGGCAGATGACGCCGCCCCGGAACACCCGGTCCTCATCCACCACATTGAAGGTGGTGGCCGTTCCCAGATCCACCGTGATGACCGGCAGCGGGAATTTTGCCGCCGCATAGGCAGCATCGACCAGACGGTCCTTGCCCACGGTATGGGGGTCGGGCACGCCCATGGTCAGGCCGGTACGGATGTCCGGCGATACGATGACCGGCTTTTTGCCGGTGTAATGGCGGGCGCACTCGGCCAGCGCCCCCGTGATCTGGGGCACAACGCTGGTCAGCACCGCGCCCTCAAAGCGCATGGGGCGCTCCGGGTGGCGGCGGTGCGAAAACACCTTTTCCATCTCGGCGCGGTACTCCGCCGCCGTGCGGGTGCGCACCGTATCCATGTGGGCCACAAAGCATACACGTCCGTCCTTGATGCCCCCCAGGGCGACGGTGGTGTTGCCTATATCAATGGCTAAGATCATATTTGGGAAACCTTTCCTGATTTGCAAGAACCAACCCTCTCCGTCAGCGCATCCGCGCTGCCACCTCCCCCAAAGGGGGAGGTTTTATGTTACAGGCCAATGTTTCTGCTTCCAAGCTCTCCCTTTGGGAGAGCTGTCGAGCGCAGCGAGACTGAGAGGGTTTGGTTCCTTTCACTCTAAGTCAAGGGTTATTTTACCGCATTTTGCCTTCCGTTACAAGTGCTGCAAAAAGATTTTATTGTGCTGGCGGCAATTTTGCATTATACTAAGGAGAGCAAACCAGAGATTTGGGAGGTTTTTGGATGGATCTGAACGGAAAATGCGTCCTTTTGGGCGTCACCGGCGGCATTGCCGCCTATAAAATGGCGAATGTCGCCAGCGCACTGCGCAAGCTGGGGGCCGACGTCGAGGTCATCATGACCCGGAACGCCACCCAGTTCATCACCCCCATCACGTTCGAAACGCTCACCGGCCACAAGTGCATGGTGGACACCTTCGACCGGGATTTCAAGTTCGAGGTCACCCATATCGCACTGGCCAAAAAGGCCGACGTCATCCTCGTTGCACCGGCCACGGCCAATGTCATCGCCAAAATGGCCCACGGCATCGCCGACGACATGCTGACCACGACCGTCCTCGCGGCCAAATGCCCGAAGCTGGTCTCCCCTGCCATGAACACCGGGATGCTGGAAAACCCCATCACCCAGGACAACATCGCCACGCTGGAGCGCTACGGCTTCACCGTCATCCCGTCCGAGAGCGGTATGCTGGCCTGCAAGGATGTGGGCAGCGGCCGCCTGCCGAAGGAAGATGTCCTCATTGAGTACATCCTCCACGCCATTGCCCGCCCGAAGGACCTGGCCGGGCTGCGCATCGCCGTGACAGCCGGCCCCACCCAGGAGCCGCTGGACCCCGTGCGCTACCTGACCAACCACTCCACCGGCAAGATGGGTTATGCCGTGGCCCGCGCCGCCGCGATGCGGGGCGCAGACGTCACCCTCATCCACGGCCCCACGGCCCTGCCGCCGGTCCGGTTCACCGAGGATGTGCCCATCACCACCGCACAGGACATGTACGACGCCGTGACCAGCCGCTTTGACGCAATGGACATCCTCGTCATGGCCGCTGCCGTGGCCGACTACCGCCCCACCACCGTCGCCGACGACAAGATCAAGAAAAAGGACGGCGACCTTTCCATCCCGGTGGAACGCACCGCCGACATCCTCGGCACCATCGGTCCCCGGAAGACCCGGCAGTTCCTCTGCGGCTTCTCGATGGAGACCCGCGACATGCTGGAAAACTCCTCGGCCAAGCTGACCCGGAAGAACCTCGACATGGTGGTCGCCAACAACCTGAAGGTGGCCGGTGCCGGTTTCGGCGTGGACACCAACGTCGTCACCTTCATCACCCCGGACGGTGCCCGCGAACTGCCCCTCATGAGCAAATCGGACGTCGCCGACGCCATTCTGGACGAGATCCTGAAACGGCGGAACGGGTGAACAGACGGTTCGCATCCCACAAAAAAGCTCCCTGCCGCACATTTTGTGTCCGGCAGGGAGCTTTGGTTTTATTGGTCACCGGATGCGGCGGCTTCAGTCCTTTGCCACCATCATCTTGCTGGCCTTATAGATATCGCCGCAGCCGAGTGTGATGACGAGGTCACCTTCGCGGGCGTTGTCCTTGACCCACTGCGCCGCAGCTTCCAGGCTGTCCACCAGGACTGCGTTCGGGATCTGGGCGGCCAGCTTGGCGCTGGTGATGGAGGGGTCGTTCGGCTCACGGCTGCCCATGATGGGGGTCAGCACTGTGATGTCGGGGATCTTGAAGACATCCACGAAGTCGTTGAACAGCATCTTGGTCCGGCTGTATGTAAACGGCTGGTGGACAGCGATGAGGCGCTTGTAGCCCATCTCGCGGGCCGTGGTCAGGGTCGCACGGATCTCGGTGGGGTGGTGTGCGTAGTCGTCCACGACCACTGCACCGTTGCACTCACCGTACAGCTCAAAGCGGCGGCCTGCCCCCTTAAAGTTCAAGGCTGCATCGGCGCACTGCTCCACGGTCAGGCCCGCAAAACGGCAGACGGCGCACATGGCCAGCGCGTTGTACACATTGTGACGGCCGGGCACTGCCAGACGGATGTGGCCGGTGACCTTGCCCCACTCCTGGAGGTCGAACTCAAAGAAGCCGGGCTTGTACTCCTGCACATTGATGGCACGGTAGTCGCCGTCGTTGTCGATGCCGAAGGTGCGGACGCGGCGGTCCAGGGTGTACATGACATCCATGGTGTTCTTGTCGTCGGCGTTGGCGAAGATCATGAACTGGGTCATCAGGGCGAAGCGCTTGAAGGCGAACTTCAGCTCACCCATGCTGCCGTAGTAGTCCAGATGGTCGTTGTCGATGTTCAGCACGACCGACAGATACGGGGTCAGCTTGAGGAAGGTCTCGGAATACTCGCAGGCCTCGATGACGATGTCGTCGCCCTTGCCGGCCTTGCCGTAGCCGCCGATGAGGGGCAGCTTGCCGCCGATGACGGCAGAGGGGTCGCGGCCTGCCAGCTCCAGCGCCGTGGTGATCATGGACGTGGTGGTCGTCTTGCCGTGGGTGCCGGAGACGCAGATGCTGTCCTTATACAGGCGGCTGACGTAGCCCAGCAGGACGCTGCGCTCCACGGTGGGGATGCCGTAGGAAGCCGCCGCATTCAGCTCCACATTGTCTTTCGAGATGGCAGCCGAATAGACCACGAGGTCGGTGCCGATGACATTGTCGGCGCTGTGGCCCAGCGAGACCTTGACGCCCATCTCCCGCTCGTACTGGATGATGCTTCCGTCCAGCACATCGCTGCCGGAGATCACATAGCCCTTGGCGTTGAGGATTTGGATCAGCGGATACATGCCGCTGCCGCCGCAGCCAATGAAGTGGATCTTCTTCACGTTATCAAGCAGATGCTTGGTATAGTCGGTAACAAACATAATAAGGCAACCTCCAAATAAACATAAAACGGCCGCAGCGCAGACCGATCTCATTTTGATCCATCGTGTGGTACTACTTATTATATAATTTTTGGCGGACAAAATAAACAGTTCCGAGCGAATTTTCGGAAAGAACCATAAAAAACCGGTATATTTTGTGACAACTGTACACAAATGCCAGCCTTTTTCCGCCAGAATCCGCTTTGCCGCCAAACATTCGCACCGCACAAAAGCACCCCACCGGCAGCAGGTGCTGCGGATGGGGTGCTGTTTGCTGTTACGGATGGATGGAGGTGCGGACGAGGGCGCGCTTCAGGCGGGCCTGGGCCAGCTCATAGTCGCGCTTGTCCAGATTCTTCTGTGCCAGAAGCTCTTCGGCGCGCTTTTTGGAGGCCTCGGCGCGGGCCTGGTCGATCTCCTCGGCCCACTCCCAGGTGGTGGCGACCAGCCGGACAGTTCCGTCCAGCACGGTGAGCATCCCGCCCATGCAGGCAGCACGGCGGCGCTGGCCCTCTGCGTCCACGATGTGGGCCTCGCCCATGCCCAGCGCGGTGCAGTAGTCGCCGTGCTTGGCCA
>OHDN01001056.1_pt1 | contig 15167 bp, 11 predicted proteins | sample 1566971 | NCBI WGS metagenome assembly OHDN01 (sample SAMEA3879538, study PRJEB24766) | human gut metagenome | biome: human-associated habitat; feature: feces | place: USA | collected 1985/1987
TGGTTGTCTTACCCGCCCCGGCCGGAGCGACGGCCCAGGCGACGTTCTGGTATTCCTGGGCATCGGTCAGCAACATCGAAAGTTCCTGGTAGACCATTGTCGGCGAGAGTTGCCAGTCTTCGCCCCGCTGTCCGGCAATCTGGGCGCGGAGCTTGGTGAACATATCATCGCTGATCGTCTCATAGCGGCCGTTGAGAATCGTCGATAGCGTACCGGCCGAGATCCCGACCAAAGAGTTCGCCGCCTTGTTCTGGCTCGGATACCGGGCCACATAGTTTTGAAGGAGAAGACGGATCTCGTCTTTCTGTTCGTTAGTAAGTTTCATATCTTAAAGTTTGTTTAATAATGATACTTTATCGAAAGTCATGTTGCTTATCTGCTTCCCGACCTGGCCGATGGCAATCGGTTCGCAGGTTTCATCCGAAATCCCGCTCTCGGAGGTCATATCGCGGGCGTATCGATCCAGCAGCTGCTCCTGTGCCCGGCGCGACAGGCCCTGAAGCCGTGGTGTCCGCAAGCCGTGCTGTTCGGGGGCAACCCCATGGGCAATCTCCAGTTCGTATCCCTCCATCTGACGACGAACGCGTTCTTGTTTATTGGCTTCGAGCGTTTTACGCAGGAAGGCCTGCTCCTCGGGAGTTTGCTCCTGGATGGCGCGGTGAACGACCGCATAGGGGACGGCCGGAACTACCATCCGCAGGCCGCCGACGGTCGGCTTTGTGCAGAGCCATACGCGCGTCATGTCATCCGGATCGTAGCGGACGAAGAACTTGCGTGTGGTGTTCGAGCGGCGGAACTCCATGTCGGGATGCCCCTCGGCGTCGAGTACCTCGTAGCTGTACCGTTGTCCCTCGACCTGAATGGCGATGCCCGAAGAGGTGAACTCGCTCGGGCGCTCCGTAACACGCCAGAACATCTCCATATAGTCGTACTGCGAAAGGGCCGGGGCCTCGGGGTTCTGCGAGCGCAGGTACATCTCCCGGCGGCTCATCTTCGATTCGGGATGACGCAGGTCATTCCATCGCTGGCGGTATTCGGCATAGGCCGCACACAGCTCCTCGAATGTGTAGAGGTCGTCCGCGTTGGCTTCGACAAACTCGAGGTTCGGACGGGAATCACGACTCGTGGCCGTAATATTCTGCCCCGTAAACCGCCAGTCGCCATGCAGCACTTCGCGCTGGAACCGGCCGAAGATCGATTCGATGGTCTTGGCCTGCGGTCTGTGCGGTTCCGTCGTGCGGCTGATACGGCAGATCCGCGACATGAAACTCAGCGAATCGGTCGTTTTCTGTCCGCCCTGGTTGTCGGTAACGATCTCGAAGGGCTTGTGGCCGGCCGTTTCGATGGCCATGCGGAAGGCGCGGCGCTGCAATTCGGCATTCTCACGCTCGCCGATACAATAGCCGAGCATCATCTCGCTGTATGCGTCGATCACCTCATAGACCATGACCGTCTTCTTGACCGGTTTCCCATCCTTGTCGCGCCCCTTGTAGTAGAGATTCAGTTTCGTACCGTCGCCATACCACAGCGCATCGCGCACGCCGGGGAGAATCGTCTGCTGCTTGCGGTCGAACTTCTGGCGGGCGGAGAGCTCTCCGTACACCGCAGCCCACCATTTCGGCGCTACATCCGGCCGCTCCAGGTAGGAGGTGACCGAGTTCATCGATTCGAGCGTCTTCCACCCCTTGCGCTCGGCACGCCGGTTGTACTCGTCGAAGATCTGGCGCAGGGTATAGACCGGTACGCGGCTGCGACGCAGGGCGACGAGCAGTCGGCCGCCCTCGGGTGTGATCTTCGTCTTGTTCGCATTGCAGAACTTCTTTGAGACGAGGCAGATGAATCCCTCGCGCTCATAGGTGCGCACCTTGTCTTTCAATCGGGCTTCGTTGTTGGGCAGCGTATGGTGGAAATCCGCCCGCAGGCGCTCGGCCGAAGCCAGAATATTCTCCCAAACGATGCGTGTGGAGTTCTTGAGGCGGTTGCGGCCGAGGCGTTGCTTCTCGACCTCCTCGTGCAGCGCGTCCAGAACAGACGCGTTCAGCGTGTACTCCTCGACCTTGTCGTCGGGGAGCGTCTCCCCGTTCGGGAGTCGGAATGTTCCCGGCTCGAGGCCGGCAAAGAAGCGGCGTGCCTCGGCGTTGATCACCAGCGCCGATTTGTCCCGGCTCAGCAGCACCTCCGGATCGCCGTACTTGGACTCGAACCGTCGGCGGAACCGCTCCGGAAGCGACGAATACTCGATCAGGGCACACGATCCGAGTCCTTTGCCGGGACGGAGAATATTGACCTGTTTACGGCGAACGAGATTACGGTAATTATTCATTGACATAATCGCTTTCCCGTCGTCGCTGCGCGTCAGATCCTCCACCGTGACTGCTATTGTTTGACCGTATCGTTGCATGTTGTTGTCTCGTTTATTGGACTCCCGTGCCGGTATCGCTCCGGATAACGCCTTACGCGTTCACGGGAGAATCGCTATATTTGTGCTGTCAACTACAAACTTTTAGCGATTATGGGTAAGATCTTTCGTTTGAATGTAACCGTCTCTTATTTTGAGGGTACGAACATCAACCGGTATCGGAAACCTATCTTGGATATTTTCAAGAGTTTTGCATGGCTTTATCACCTCGATTATGCGATTTCAATCAATCATGATTTCGGACTCGAAAGCGGAGAGGCTGATCTGGTGTATCTTCGCTCGACAGACAAGACCGAGATATCCAAAAAGGAGTTAGACAAGGTTATTTACGATGTGTTCCGCTATGGACCTTCGCTCTTGTGGGAAGGTGTCGATGTCTGTCGGCAGTTATACAAAGCTCTACCGGACTTCCCGTTTCCGGACGAGTTTTATAGACCTCTGCATTATCCCTATGTGGAGTTCCATAGCGGGAATAAAGTAATACTCTTTGTGCACGAGGAATCTCTTTCAGGGGTACTAAATGAGAGTGAGGATGAACAAAGTTCGATTTCATAATAACATTGTTTTATAAGTGAGCTCCCGTGCCGGTATTGCTCCGGACAACCCCTGCGAGTTCACGGGATTTGTCGAGGTTTACGCCATCACTTTCAGTGTGTCATAGTATTATTGTCGTTTTTCGATTTGCCTTGCTTCTTGCCACAGCGCCCAACTTACCGAGCCGCTGGCAATGATCGTGAACAGGTGAATCAAGTTCCCGGCGCACACGCCGAAGATTCCACCGAGAGCCAGGATCCCGAATATCACCGATCCGACGTAGTTCTCGCGGATAATCCACTGCTCGTTCATAGTTGTGTCGGATTTTGTGTCGGTTTGAAGACGCCACCCCGGGCGAGGGCCAGTTTGCGTATTTTGCAGGCTAACGGGGTATTCGTCTGGCCGCTTAAAGCTTCCCGGACGGTCTTGCGGGCAACCCCGAGCAACTGTGCCAGCTTGACGATCTCACCATGTTCTACAAGTACTTTTGCCATAAAATCAATTATTTTCGTATATTTGTCACAAAGGTTTCATTTGAAACTTCGATGCAAATATATATATTCATTTTGTGTAAAAACAAACAAAATGATGAAATAAGTATTTCAAAATGAATAAAAGCGAGCAGATAAACGCATTAATAGCCTATTTTTCAGGCGGAAGTAAAACTGCTTTTGCCGCTAAACTTGGACTTAAACCACAAAGCATCAGTAATTGGATTGCACGTAATACTTTAGACGCTGATTTGATTTACTCAAAATGTGAAAATGTATCGGCAGAATGGCTACTGACCGGCAAAGGCAATATGCTGAATACTGATGCACGCGAAGCATCGTTTTCGGAACGGCGTTCCTTTCTATGATGTAGATTTCTGCGGAGGCTTTGATATGATGGTGAATGACCAATCGGCGGTTCCGACGGGGTATATAGACTTTCCTCAATACAATAGGGCTGACAGTTGGGCACGGATCACCGGGCACTCGATGGAACCGCTGATCAGCAATGGAGATATCATCGCCCTGCGAAAGGTCGAGGATTGGCAGTCTTACTTATTATATGGAGAGATATACGGTATTATGACCAATGAATACCGTACAGTCAAACGGATTCGAAAGGCCCAGGATCCTGCAAAAGTCCTCTTGGAACCGATAAATAAAGATTTCGACACGATAGAACTCGACAAAAGATTGATAATGGGCGTTTGGGCAGTTCTTGGATGCGCAAAGAAGTTTTTTTGATCGCTATATAAACGTCACACACACGCTTTTCGGGGTATCCGTCACGATCGGATGCTCCGAATTATTTATGTATTAGCCCATTATATATATGTGTATTTATTCGTGATTGGGAATATACCCCCCTCGAATAGTTCCATACACCCCAAAAAGACCACCCAAAATGTCTCTATACCTACTCCAATACACCTGTAGCTACTCTCCAAATGAACATCTAAACGAACATCTTATAATAACTTTTCGTTTTTTAGATATGGCGTTGATTGAACATCTAAATGAACATCTAAATGAACATCTAAATAAAAAACTGACCATATCGTTGCTCTTACCGATATGGTCGTTTGAAAGGATATTTTTAGCCGTTTGAACACTGGTTTGAACGGTTGAACACCTTGCCGTCACACCATCCCGACCGCCCATAATGAAACCCCGCCAGAATCGCCGTTATATTGGCTTCTGACGGGGTTTTTGGTTTCTCGATGCGGATCTTTCACCGCCGTATTTTAGCCCATTTCCGGAACTGTTTAAGGGCATGTAACATTTATCGCTTGAACAGACCGTTCAAATGCCTCCGGATGTAACACAAAAGTAACAGCTTTGTCGCATTTCGATCGCGCAACCGTCCGAGGTTACTTTGTGCTTATCTCTCTGTTTTACATTGGTTTTACCCTCTTAATGCTGTCTTCTATTTTGACACATTTCGTTTTTACCCCCATATTTGCGCCGAAAAGAGTAAACGAACCCCCAAAATGTTTATCGTAAAAATGGAAGGATTTGCAGGCTTTGTCGGCCTTATGTTTGGTCTTGTTGTTTTATCGGTCATCATAACCCTGGTCGTATGTGCCGTTAAGAGGCATCGCAGGGAGTGGCTTCAGGACGGACAGCGTAGAGTCTGATTTTGTTTTGTAAAAAAGTTATTGGAGCTGCCGGAGCGAAAGAATCGCTCCGGCAGTCGATTTTTTTGTTCGGTTCGTTTCCGGACGTTTCGGATGGTCCGAACGTTCGGAAGATCGGACTTTATATCGTTTTGTCGCGACGCGGGCTTTCGTGTGCAGCTCCGGTTCTGTGTCGGGAGCGCAGGAAAACCGGTCGCCGGACCGTCGGGTTTCTTTGCCAGAGAGGGAAACATTGTTTTTCGGGGGGGCTGACTGCGGCGTCTGCGTTGGCAGCATCCGGCCTCGCAGTCGCTGCAGCGGATTTGCAATCGCGGTTCGCGGGGTGTGTGGGCGTGGTATCGCCGCCGTAAGCGATGCAGTGTATAGCCGAGCCGCGATACGTTCGGGGTGTAATCGTCGTTTTTTATCTCTGTACGAATACTAAAATCGTCCGGTCTGCCGTATTGTTAAGAAGAGCACCGGCGGGCGAGGCGGGCTTCGGTGTGTGGAGTTGCCGGGCCGGGGACGCGATGCGAATGATTCCGGGTTTCCGGACTTCGGGACTGTCCGAGCGATGTCGGTCGGGAAAACGAAGAATGAAGCCCGGTAAATTTTGCAAGTCCCGCAGGATTTGTTAAATTTGCGCGATTGTATGTCGAAAATCCGTTTCCATATTTTGCTTGCTGCGTTGCTGGTTGTTACCGGCTGCGGCGAGGATGACAAGGTTCTTCCCGAACAGCAGCAGCAGTTCGAGAGTTTCCTTTCCGGTAGCCACCAGCCCCGTCTGGTGACCGAGCAGGAGGCTATGAGTTCGGATGAAGACCTCGATTTTTACTCCACGTTCGGGCGCTGGTCGTATCGATATATTTACCATTATTACGATTCGGAACGTCAGACGCGTCCTGAAGCGGAGATCGGCGATGAGGTGGATCTTGTTTTCTGGGTCTATCTGTTCGAGAATCGGGCAATCACTGCGAGTACGATGCCGATCTACACCAACGACAGAAAGTGGGCCGAAAAACTTCAGGAGCAGGGACTCGATACGAAATACTGGAGTTTCGAACCCCGTCCCGTCCGTGTGGGCGGCGGTTCTTTCGTCGAAGGGGTCGAATTGTCGCTGCCGGGCTGCCGCGAGAAAGATACGGTCGAAGTATATATGACATACAATATGGCTTACGGCGATGCGCTGATCAATTTCATTCCGGAGCAGAGTCCGATCGCCGTTTTTTATACGATTGATTCGGTTCGTAAATAAGAAAACAATGAATAGTATGGGACGTTGGTTGCCTGCGATACTCCTTTTCGGTCTGACGACGCTCTGCTCCTGCGCTGAGGAGCCTGACAATGCTTATCCGGGGAATACCCAGAACAAAGCTCTGAAAGCCTGGATGACGCAGAATCGTCCCGATCTGCTGGAGAATTACCAGGAGGAAGGGGAGTATTACGTGGATGTCATTTCGCTGGGCGATCTGGCGGACAGTGCGATTCTGGAGACGGAGAGCTGGGTGTGGTACGATATCACGGGGCGGGATTTGCAGGGGAATATCAGTGTGGCCCGGGATTCCGTTTATGCGCTTCAGCAGGGAACTTTTACTCCTTATACACATTACGTTCCTTACTATCAGTTCTACGGTGAGCTGGCGAGCGGAACTTTCAAGGAGGGGACTTATCTGGCTATGCGGAACCCGTTGAAGCTGGGTGAAACGTATGCCGCGCAGAAGGGATTTCCCCGTGAGGTCGAATTGCGCGTGGGGGCCGAGGTCGTGCTGTATATGCCTGCGACGATCATATCCACCGAAGCCAATGGCGACGGAGGTTACGAGGGGCAGTATGCATTGAGTGCCAACCACCCGATGATCGCCCGGATCAAGCTGGTCGGAAGATCGAGTCAGCCGATTGAAACGGAGAGCGTCGCGGTCGATGATTTTGCGGCGGCGAACGGCGGACTGGACCCGACGGCTCCTCCGCAGGACGACGATTCCGAAACGGCTTCGGTCAAAGCCGGAGAGCCGGCCTCGTCGTATCGTTGGAAAATCGCCACGTCGGAGGCGCCTCAAATCTATGTGAACGAGAGTTTCAATCCTGCGGACGATGCGACCGGACTTTTCACCTATTCGAATGTTTATGTGGGATCGCAGCAGAAGGCGGACGAGATCGATCGTAAGATCAACAAGGCTTTGGTCGAGCGCTTCGGTACGGACGAACCGGGCGAACTGATCGATCCCGAGAAGAATGTCCGGGTCTGGTACATCGCCCGATTCCTGGACGGGTTCGTACAGAGTACCAATATCGACGAGGTGAAACGAATCGTTTACGGCGAGGTGGAATCCACCGGTACGTACATGAGCTACACTCCTTCGCTGAATAAGGACAAACAGATTCTGGCCTGGTATTACGCCTTGCCGCACTTCCGCTACGGAAGCTGGGGCGCTTTGCTGACCGTTTCGAGCAATGCGTACGGTGTGGTCGGCATTACCGGGACAACCCAGACCAGTTCTTCTACGAATTACGCCGCTACGTACGCTATGATGAATTATTACGGCATGATGAACAATTACTACGGTAATAATTACATGGGCAACTATTACGACGATTATTATGGCAGCTATATGAACGGTCTTTACGGCGGTTCGGTCTATAATCCTTACTACGTGGACAACTCCACATCGACCAGTACGACGATCACCGAGGTTTTGCCCTATACGCCGCTGTTGATCGAATTTTATATCGAGCCGGCTCAATAGTCCGTTGCCGGTTTTGTTTTCTGGCCGTCTGCAGGATTCCTGCGGGCGGCTTCGGTTTTTATTCCTTTGGCTGCGGGGCTTTTCATTCCCGACTCATTCCCGGCATTGGATTTGGAACATTTCGATTGTAAGACGGATTCTGTCGGTAAATTGGGTGTAATTGACGATTTTTTCAACTTTTTGTTCCGGAAAATTTTGAAATTATCGGAAAAGGATTTAATTTAGAGGAAAGAAAAAGAGGCCATCTCCGGTCTGCCGACAAATGGGTGCCGAACAGGGTCGGACTTTGTCGGAAGCGGAGAAGACGAAAAATAAATTCAACCTAAATAATTAGCAGTATGATTATCACATTTAATGAGTTGCGTCGTATCAAGGACAGACTGCCCAGCGGCAGCTCGCAACGGATTGCAGACGAATTGGGAATCTCGGTCGATTCGGTTCGTAATTATTTCGGCGGACGGCACCCCGAGGCGAAGGAAGGCGTAGGCATTCATATCGAACAAGGGCCCGACGGCGGCGTTGTGACGTTGGACGATACGACGATCCTGGATGCGGCGATGCGTATTCTGAATGAAAAATAGGATCGGAATCCCCGATTATGGCACCCCGGCTCCAGAGGCCGGGGTTTTCTGTTGCATTCCGTATCGTCGTGCGGATCGGGGGCAGGCAGGCTGCGGAATGACAGCGATGTCCGAAAGGGAGTTTCGGGCTGCCATTGTGACAGTCGGAATGTCAGTCCTTCCGGCGGTTTGTCAGATTTTACGCTCCGGAAAAGCAGGATGGTGCGAAAAGAACATTTGGTACAACCTTTGTTCACTAAACGATCGTCCGCACGGCAGCGGCAGGGCTGTGGAAGCGGAGCTGAAAAAGAAATTATTAAACTATAAAGCAACGATATTATGGCAAAGATTATTGGTATTGATTTAGGTACGACGAACTCTTGCGTCGCAGTGATGGAAGGTAACGAACCCATCGTAATTCCTAATTCCGAAGGGCATCGTACGACTCCTTCGATCGTCGCATTCACCGACAATGGAGAACGTAAAGTGGGAGATCCGGCTAAACGTCAGGCAATTACTAATCCTAAACGTACGATTTTCTCGATCAAACGTTTCATGGGCGAGACCTACGATCAGGTACAGTCGGAGATCGAGCGTGCTCCTTATAAGGTAGTACGCGGCGACAACAATACGCCGCGTGTGGATATCGACGGACGGCAGTACACGCCGCAGGAGATTTCGGCGATCATTCTTCAAAAGATGAAAAAGACGGCCGAGGATTACGTGGGGCAGGAGGTTTCGGAAGCGGTGATTACCGTTCCGGCCTATTTCTCCGACTCGCAGCGTCAGGCCACGAAGGAGGCCGGTGAGATTGCGGGACTGAAAGTGCGTCGTATCATCAACGAGCCGACGGCCGCTGCATTGGCTTACGGTTTGGATAAAAAAGGCAATGACATGAAAGTCGCTGTCTTCGACCTGGGCGGCGGTACGTTCGATATTTCGATCCTGGAGCTGGGCGACGGCGTGTTCGAAGTGAAATCGACCAACGGCGATACGCACCTGGGCGGTGACGATTTCGACCACGTGTTGATCGACTATATGGCCGAGGCATTCAAAGCCGAACACAACGTGGATCTGCGCAAGGACCCGATGGCATTGCAGCGTCTGAAGGAGGCTGCCGAGAAGGCGAAGATCGAATTGTCGTCTTCGACTACGACAGAGATCAACCTTCCGTACATCATGCCGATCGACGGTATTCCGCAGCACCTGGTTATGACGCTTACGCGTGCCAAATTCGAGCAGTTGTGCGATCACCTGATCCACAAGACCATCGAGCCTTGCAAGGTAGCTCTGCGTGATGCCGGGCTCGATGCCAAGCAGATCGACGAGGTGATCCTCGTGGGCGGTTCGACCCGTATTCCCGCGATCCAGAAGGTCGTCGAGGATTTCTTCGGTAAGGTGCCCAGCAAGGGAGTGAACCCCGACGAAGTCGTTGCCATCGGCGCTGCGATCCAGGGCGGTGTCCTGACCGGTGAGGTGAAGGACGTGCTGCTGCTGGATGTCACTCCGCTGTCGCTGGGTATCGAAACCCTGGGCGGTGTGATGACCAAGCTGATCGAGGCCAATACGACGATCCCGACCCGTAAGAGCGAGGTCTTCTCGACGGCGGCCGACAACCAGCCTTCGGTGGAGATCAACGTCTGCCAGGGCGAGCGTCCGCTGGCCCGCGACAACAAGTCGATCGGCCGCTTCCACCTGGACGGTATTCCGGCCGCTCCGCGCGGTGTGCCGCAGATCGAGGTGACCTTCGATATCGACGCCAACGGCATCCTGAACGTATCGGCTAAAGATAAGGGTACGGGTAAGGAGCAGAAGATCCGCATCGAGGCTTCGTCGGGTCTTACCGAGCAGGAGATCCAGCGTATGCGCGACGAAGCCAAGGCTAACGAGGCGAAGGACAAAGAGGAGAAGGAGCGTATCGACAAGATCAACGCCGCCGATTCGAACATCTTCGCTACCGAGAAACAGCTCAAAGAGTACGGCGACAAGTTGCCGGCCGACAAGAAGGCTGCCATCGAAACGGCGCTGGGCAAGTTGAAGGAAGCGCATAAGAACGCTGACGTAGCCGCTATCGATACGGCTTTGGCCGAGCTCAATGCAGCATGGCAGGCTGCTTCGCAGGATATCTATGCCGCGCAACAGCAGCAGGGCGGTGCCCAGCAGGGTGCTCCCCATGCCGATGCAGGAGCCGGTACGAACGGTCAGCAGCAGGGTGGATCCAATCAGCCCGAAGATGTAGAGTTCGAAGAGGTTAAATAAAAAGTTGGAGGGAAGGTTCGGTTTGCGGACTTTCCGGTAGAAGAGCCAGGGTCGGCAGTATGTCGGCCCTGGCTTTTTTGTCTGTAGGGCGGATTGCGGGCTGCGGTTTCGGGGAACAGGTGCTTCGATACCGCTTTTCAGCGCCCTTGTTGCCGGTCGGGACGGTCGGACTCCTTCGGTGTTTTCCCGCGCGTCCGGTGTGCGGTCTTTGCTGTCGGGGTGCCGCCCGGAAATGAAATCGCACTCCTTCGATTTTCGGTTTCAACGGTGAAATCGGATGGTTTCCAGCGTTTTTTTGTCTATTCCTTTTTTGTTTCCCGCAATTTTTTCTATTTTTGTGCGTTTATTGGGATTTCTGAAATCCCGTTTCGGGTAACGGAAAAGAAACAAACAAATTATAACAAACTAATTTATACCCAATGCAAAGTAAAGGCGTAATCAAGTTACTTGCAATCCTGCTGGCGATTGCTTGTATCTACCAGCTCTCCTTCTCACTGAAAGCGAGAAGCGTGGAGAAAAAGGCGGCCGAGTATGCCGCGAAAGTTTCGGAGTCGGATTCGCTCCGTCAGGCGGCGGAGATCTATTACCTGGACTCCGTGCAGAACAGGCCCGTTTATGATCTCGGATTCATTTCATTCACCTACAAGGAGGTCAAGGAGAAGGAGATCAACTTGGGTCTCGACCTGAAGGGCGGTATGAATGTCATGCTCGAGGTGCAGGTGGAGGACGTGCTGAAAGCCCTGGCAGGTGACAGCGCACACGATCCGATGTTCGAGGAGGCCATCGCCCGTGCCAACAAGGCGCTTAAAGAGGGTACCAACAACTACATCGGCGAGTTCGCCAAGGCTTATCGTGAGGTTTCCGGCGGTGCTCCGCTGGCTGCGCTTTTCGTAAGTCCGGATCGTAAGGATATCACGCCGAACAGCTCGGACAGCGAGGTCGAGAAGATCTTGCAGGAGGAAACCGACGCTGCGATCGACGCTTCGTTCAACATCCTGCGCAGTCGTATCGACCATTTCGGCGTTACGCAGCCCAACATCCAGCGCCTGCCCAATTCGCACCGTATTCTGGTCGAGCTGCCGGGCGTGAAGGAGCCGGAGCGCGTACGCAAGCTGTTGCAGGGTACCGCTTCGCTCGAGTTCTGGACGACTTATAATAACACCGAGTTGGTGCGTGCCCTGGAGCAGGCCGATCAGCTTTTGCGCGACGAATTGGCTGCCGGGGCGACCGATGCGGCCGTGGAGGAAACGCTTACTGAGGAGCAGCCGACTGCTGCCGGTACCGAAGATACGACCGAAAGCCTGATCGCAGAGGTGCAGAACAATGCTCCGGCTGCGGAGGAGGCTGCCTCGGCTTCGGGGGCATCCCGCTATACCCGCGAGGAAAATCCGCTCTTCTCGCTGCTCAATCCCTATGATGGCGGAGGCGCTGTCGTGGGTTCCGTAGCCGTTGCCGATACGGCGACCGTTGCCGGCTACCTGCGTATGGATGCCGTGCGCGAGTTGCTGCCTTCGGACGTTCGTTTCGAGTGGGGTATCAAGGGCGAACCGCAGAACAACGGGCGTTTCTCTCTTTATGCGCTCAAGGTCAGCACGCCCGACGGCAAGGCTCCGCTGGACGGCAGCGTGATCGTGGATGCGCGTGAAACCTATGCCGAGCGCGGTGCCGAAGCCAAGGTTTCGATGTCGATGAACTCGGAAGGTATTCAGGACTGGGCGCGTCTGACGGGCGACAATATCGGCCGCTGCATCGCCATCGTGCTCGACGGTTATGTCTATTCCGCTCCGGTCGTTCGCCAGAAGATCGAAGGCGGAAGTTCGGAAATCTCGGGTAACTTCACCATTCAGGAGGCGAAAGACCTCGCCAACGTGCTCAAGTCGGGTAAGGTGCCCGCTCCGGCACGTATTATTCAGGATACCGTCGTAGGTCCGTCGCTGGGGCAGGAGTCGATCAATGCGGGTATTCTTTCGTTTGTACTCGCGTTCGTGCTGGTGCTTCTCTATATGGGCCTCTACTATAAGACAGCCGGCTGGTTGTCCGATATCGCCTTGTTGTGCAACGTATTCCTGCTGCTCGGTGTTCTGGTTTCGTTCGGTGCCGTGCTGACGCTGCCCGGTATCGCGGGTATCGTGCTGACGATGGGTATGGCCGTGGATGCCAACGTGATTATTTACGAACGCATCAAGGAGGAGCTTCGCGGCGGTAAGGGTTTGAGCCTGGCTATCAAGGACGGTTTCTCGAAAGCCTATTCGGCTATTATCGACGGCCAGTTGACGACCATCATTACCGGTATCGTGCTTTTCATCTTCGGTAACGGCCCCGTACAGGGCTTCGCTACGACCCTCATCATCGGTATCATCACTTCGGTCTTCTGCGCGATCTTCATCACCCGCTTGCTGATCGAGTGGATCGTCGGCAAATGGGGCAACATCACCTTCTCGTACAAGTGGTCTGAGAATTTCCTGAGTAACACCCATTTCGATTTCATCCGCGTGCGTAAGGTCGGTTATACGATCGCCGTGGTGCTGATCGCCCTTTCGTGCATCTCGTTCGTGGCCCGCGGCCTGAACCTCGGTGCCGAGTTCACGGGCGGTCGTGCCTATGTGATCCGTTTCGACCGGGCCGTTTCCGCCGAGGAAGTCCGCCGGAACCTGGGCGAGGCATTCTCGCAGCGTGCCGATGCCGATGCTTCGGCAATCAGTTTCGAGGTGAAGCAGTACGGCAACGAGAACCAGATGCGCATCGTGACACAGTACCGCTACGACGACACGTCGGACGAGGCTACGGCCGAAGTGGAGCAGATTCTCTTCGATGCCCTGAAGCCGCTCTATTCGTACGACATCACCTTCGAGCAGTTCCGCAATACCCAGACCGACGTCAACGGTATCCTCACAGCCGACAAGATCGGCCCTTCGATCGCCAAGGACATGACCTGGAACGCCATCTACTCGGTGTTGTTCTCGCTCATCGCCATCGGCCTCTACATCACGTTCCGCTTCAAGCGCTGGCAGTGGGCATCGGGCGCCACGCTCGCACTGGCCGTCAACGCGCTGTTCATCATCGGCCTCTTCTCGATGCTCTACGGCTTCGTGCCCTTCAACCTCGAGGTGAACCAGGCGTTCATCGCCGCGATCCTTACGATCATCGGCTATGCTATCAACGATACGGTGGTCGTCTTCGACCGTATCCGCGAGTACCTGGGGCTCTATCCCAAGCGCAACCTCAAGGAGAACGTGAACAACGCCATCAACTCGACGCTGTCGCGTACGATCAACACGTCGGGTACGACGCTCGTGACGCTGCTCGCCATCTTCTTCTTCGGCGGCGAGACCATCCGCGGCTTCATCTTCGCCCTGACGGTCGGCGTCATCGTGGGTACGGTGGCTACGATTTTCATCGCTACGCCGGTCGCTTACGACTTGATGGCCAAGCGTGCCAAGATCGACAAGGAGTAACACACCTTATATTTACTATGCAAATAAAGTGGATTGCACGGTTGGTGCAGTCCATTTTATTTTTAACTTTGCGTCATGGAACTCCAACGTGCAATAGACAGTTTGCTGAAGTGGATGCACCGCTATGTCTCGCCGGTCTTTCTGGCACTGCTCATGGCGTCGTTCATCCTGTGGTATATCGCCAAACTGAGTTACATCTATACCACCGAACAGAAGGTGCGTGTGGATGTCGACGGGCAGGTTTTCGATGTGACGTGTACCGTCGAGGGGGTCGGTACCAACCTGTTCGGTTACCAGGTCTACATGAACAAGACGCTGCGCATCCCGCTCTCGGCGCTCAAGTACAAGCGCTCGCGCGAGGAGGGGCACGAGGGGCGGATCATCATCGACCCGCAGTCGTTGCAGAATGCGATTTCCGTGAAATTCAGCGATATTAAGATAACCTCTATCGACGCGGTTCCCGAGATAGATTTTCCCGACGGACAGGAATGATGAAAGTAGGAATTACGGGCGGCATGGGCAGCGGCAAGAGCACTGTCTGCCGCCTTTTTGCACAGAAGGGCATTGCGGTTTACGATTCGGACGCTGCGGCCAAACGGCTGATGCAGGAGGATGGGGCGCTGCGGCGGCAGTTGGCCGGCCGCTTCGGCGAGGGGACTTTCCGCAACGGGGTGCTCGACCGGGCTTACCTCGCGGGCATCGTCTTTGCCGACCCGCAGGCGCTGGCAGACCTCAATGCATTGGTGCATCCGGTCGTTATGCGTGATTTCGATGCCTGGGCGGCGCGGCAGGAGGGTAGCTACGTGATCCTCGAAAGCGCCATCCTGTTCGAAGCAGGGCTCGAAGGTTGTGTCGACAAGACGGTCGCCGTCCTCGCGCCGCGCGAACTGCGCATCGAGCGCACCTGCCGCCGCGACGGGTGCGGGGCCGATCAGGTCGTGCGCCGCATCGCCGCGCAGCTCGACGACGATGCGCTGAGCGCCCGCGCCGACTATGTGGTGGTCAATATCTTCGAGGAAGACCTCGAACCGGCAGTAGTTAAACTCGACCGTATTTTCAGCCATGGAACCAAATAAACCCTTGTTGGAC
>OHDN01001066.1_pt1 | contig 15103 bp, 7 predicted proteins | sample 1566971 | NCBI WGS metagenome assembly OHDN01 (sample SAMEA3879538, study PRJEB24766) | human gut metagenome | biome: human-associated habitat; feature: feces | place: USA | collected 1985/1987
CTCCGCAGGAGGATATAAACCGCGATGAAGAACTTCCTGCGTTTGAAGAACCGGTTTATACAGCAATGTTCAGCTTTCCTGCCGAAATGAGGGGCGTTTATGTCACACCAACGGTGGATTATGCGGCCGAGAACAGCACCGAAGCCGTCGCAGACGAGGTTGAAACACTGCTCGACAACGCCGAAAGCAGCCGCCTTAACGCTGTTATCATAAACACTGACTGTAATGGTGAAATGCTTTACAACTGTGACCTCAATGAAACACTCGGCGAGGACGTTATAAGCGCTCTTGTTGACGGTGCGCGCAATAGGGGAATGTATGTCTATATGAATTTCAGCATAGACGCCGTTCTCACTTCGCTTGAAGATATGACCCTGCAGGAAAAGATAGACTTTTTAGCACTAAGGGTTCATACCTTTACAGTGAAATATCCCGTTGACGGTATAATCCTTGACGGCTACTATTCATCAAAAACGAATCTCAGCCTGCACGACTATGTTGAAAACGGCTCGGGAATAGGTTTCGACAACTGGCTTCTCGATAACGGCGCTTACGTCTTTGCGCTTGCTTCGGACGCAATTCGAAAGACGAACAATACCGTCCCGGTCGGCATTTCGATAAATGACGTATGGGCAAACTATGAGAACAACGAAAAAGGTTCTGCTACATCTGTAAAGTTTGAAGCCTTAACAGATGGCTATGCCGATACCGTCGGCTATATACAGAAAGGCTGCGCCGATTTCATTATGCTCAAAGCCGAGGGTTCACGTTCAAGCAGCAGTGAACCGTTCGGCGAAATAACAAAATGGTGGAACGATATCGCCAATGAAGCAGGGATACCGCTCTTTGTTCACCATATGAATGAGTATATCTGTACCGATACCGAGGGGTGGGGTTCACCCGATGAACTCGTCAAGCAGGTCATTGATGCTTCGGAGCTTTCGTCCTATGGCGGAAGTGCATTCGATTCGCTTTCCGCACTCGTAACAAACAGTATGGAGTCAACGACCGCCCTCACCAAACATTACGATGATACTATCGACCTTGAGGGACTTAACAGCGAGCTTGAAATGACCCTCCCGAAAAAGACCACGTTCAAGACCGAAGAACCGACCGTTATATTCGCAGGTTCGTTCGATCCGAACTTCCCCGTATATTATCAGGGAAAAGAGATCGTTCTCAACGAAGCAGGAAGATTCTACTTCACCGAAGACCTTGATGTCGGCGTGAATACTTTCAAATTTCAGAATAAAGCTAAGGTCATAACATATAAAATTACACGAACCGTGAATATCCTCAAAAGCGTTTCGCCGTCCGACGGAACGATGTATGTTGACGGCGAATCGACTATCGCAATAAGTGCTATCGCATATAAAGGCTCGGAGATCACAGCGAAGATAAATGGTAAAAGCATAGCCCTTAAAGAGGTCGAAGGTCAGCTTGACGAGCTTGACCCGAACTCATACTATACTAAATATGTCGGAAGATATACTGCTCCGCAGGGCAAAAAGGGCGAGGAGATAAACCTCGGCTCTATTGAGTTCTACGGCGTTTATCATACCAAAACAGGCGATATGACCGAATCGAGAACAGGTTCGTCTGTCATTGTCAATGCTCTTCCCGAGGTCGCTAACGACTTCACGGGCAGTATTCTTATGGTGAATAATGACAATACTATGGTCTATAACGCCAAGAGTACAGATACCGCTCCGACTCCCGATATGGCTCGTCTGCCTGCGGGAACTCTCGACTATATCGTAAATACCGTTACATACAGCGGCACTGATTATTATATCACAAATTCAGGCAAGAGAATCCGCACAAATGCAGTTTCTATCCTCGAAAATAAGCCGCTCGGCACAAATCCTATCTCGGTAAATTCCGTCTATAAGGACGGCACGGATACCGTAATAAAATTGAAAACCTCAGTAAAAATACCGTTTTCCGTAAGCTATAACGGAGTGAACTACTCCGATGGCGACAACGGGTCGTACTATATCTCATCGTTTGATTCGGACGGAATAACTATAACTTTCAGCTATATCACAAGCATCTCCGCAGGTGATATCACTTTCCCCGAAAGCTCCGTTTTCACCTCGGGAACGTGGTCTGTAGTTGATACGGGTGATATCAAATCTGCACGTCTGAGCCTTAAATTCCGTCAGAGCGGCATCTATTCGGGTATCAAAGCAACTTACGACAGCGACGATAATCTCACACTCCGTTTCAACGGCTGCCGAAACAGTCTTAACGGGGCAACGATCGTTATTGACCCCGGACATGGCTACACGGGCGGAAACTTCGACCCGGGTGCTATCGGTCATATCAAGGAGCAGGAAGCTAACCTTGCTATAGCAAAATATCTCGAATCTATCCTCACTGCCGAGGGCGCAAACGTTATAAGACTTAAAACCGAGAGCGAAAATTACGATACCGATCAGCGAGCTTCAATAGCAAGACAGTATTCACCCGACTTGTTTATTGCCGTTCACTGCAATGCTGCCGCTAATGAAAAGGCAACGGGTGCGGAGGCTTATTACTTTACACCGTTCTCACAGCCGCTTGCAGATGCGGTTTCCGCTTCAATGGGCAGCTACCTATATAATAGTGTAGACAACGGCGGACTTGGCGACAGAGGGGAGAAGTACAACTATTTCTTTGTTACCCAGCAGCAGGAATTCCCGTCAATACTTGTTGAATGCGGCTTCGTTACGAACTATACCGAAGCAATGGCTCTCGCAAACTCAAAGCACCAAAAGGGCATCGCAAACGCTATTGCCGAGGGAATAAAGAAATATTTCGCAAAGTGCAGTTATTCCTGTTTCGGTGAGGGTGTAGGCTCTGTAAGCGGTCAGGAGATACAGCTCCCGACCGAAAGTTCGCAGCCCGAACAGCCGTCCGAATCCGAGCATAGTGTCGAAACGACCGCTCCTGCTCCGAGTGAAAACTATGACGAAGATGACCCATACTACCAATATTTCGGCAGACAATAAGTTTGTGCAAAATGACTATAAACCGACTGTTTCAATTATGATTTTTTGAACTCGGATAGGTTGACGAATCACACTTTTTATGGTAAAATAATATTGATATATTTTTAACAATGAGCAAAAACCATTGTTAGGCTGATCGTCCGCGGTCAGCAGAAAGGACAGGTCATTTTTATGCAGTTATTCAATGTTCCTGAAAGAATCTACTTCATGCCGGGTGCTGTTCAGTATCTTGAAAAGATACCCGAGCTTCACCGAGTTGTTGTTTTCACCGACAAGGAAACTATCGGCGCAGGCATCTATGAGCATCTTAAATATTATCTCGAAAGAAACGAGTGCCATCCCGTTGTTGATGTTTTCTATGACATCGACCGCATCGCTGACCTTGATTCAGTGAATAGGGGAGCAGCTATCCTCCGCAATTTCAAACCCGATACAATTATTGCACTCGGCGGCGGAAATGTTATCGATACAGCTAAGGCTGCCGAAACAGTTTTCTCCAATCCTGACCTCACTATCGAACAGCTTGCCGACAAGTATGCCTGCAATAAGTGCGAAAAGGCAATGAGAATCGTATGTATCCCAACAACTTCGGGTTCGGGTGCAGAGATAACCTCAACGGCAGTCGTTTTCGGCAAGGACGGAAAGAAGTATCACCTTGTTGACTGCAATATCAAGCCCGATGTTGCTATCGTCGACAGCGAACTTGTTTACGAAGCAAGCGATGAACTCTCAGCTGCACATGGCTTTGAAGTTCTCGCACACGGAATTGAAGCTTATGTTTCCGTTATGCATTCCGATTATACCGATTCATTCGCACTTTCAGCTGTAAAAACAGTATTCGATTATCTCCCAAGATCGTGCAGGAACGGCTCTGCCGACCACGAAGCAAGAGAGAAGATGCACAACGCCGCAGCTATCGCAGGTATGGCTTATGAAAGCACACTCTGCGGACTTAACAGCGCACTTTCTCACAGCGTAAGCTCGGAAACCGGAGTTTCAAAGGGCATTGCAGATGCGGTTCTTCTCCCTTATACTATTGAATTCAATGCTGCCGGCAAGGTAAGCGAAGCTTGGCCTAAGTATGGCAGAGAGGGTGCAGCCGAAAGATACCGTCAGATAGCAGCTTACCTCGGACTTGATGCCGAAACACCCGAAAAGGGCGTGAAGAGCCTTGTTTCCGCAGTTAAAAAGCTTGCTGAAGAGATCGGCGTTCCCACAAACTTTGAATCAGCAGGTACAAGCTTCCTCAACAGCGTTCCGTTTATGGCTGAAAAGGCACTTGAAGACCGAGATATGGCTGGCAACCCAAGAGCAGCAGTAGCTCCCGAGCTTGAAGAGATCCTTAGAAGCGCATACAGCGGAAAGTAATTTCTTTTATCAAAAAAATGAGCGGTGTCCGTTTTCGGATACCGCTTTTTTGTATTTTTGAGTAGATATAAAAACAGCCGCATAGTTTTTCTATGCGGCTTAAATTAGTTGTTGAGGAATTTTTCGATCTTGTAGCGCTTGTAAGCAGCTTCGTTTAACTCAATGTTCTGTGTTTCTGTCCAGGAATCAACAGTCTTATCGAATTCATCATCCTTAAGCTCGTGTCGAACAACACTTTCGTTGTCGCTGTAGTAATTTTCGTCAGCGTAAAGGTCAAGAACCGTTACAACATAGTAAACTTCGTCTTCTTCAACGAGGAAAACATCGCCGACCTTGGACTCAAAAGCCTTTGTTACGACAGCTTCGGACGGGGAAGTTCCGTCTTTGGAAATAACCGTTTCATTGTCGGTGTAGCTGCTTTCGGTTTCCTCGGCATCTGCTGATTCATCAGCAGCTCCATCATCGGTGCTCTCGGCAGCATCGGCAGTGAGCTTGTCATAATAGTCGCTGTATTCCTTGCTTACAGCCGCAAAATCCTCGCCGCCCTTGATGCGTTGGATGTAATCTTCAGCCATTTTCTTTATTTCGTCCTTGCCCTCGGACTTGAGAAGATTGCCCTCGCCGTCCTTAAGCTCCATTTTGATGTAGTTGATGCGCTTGTTGTTTTCATCAAGGTAAGCTCTGATGTCAGCTTCGGAGATCTCGTCCTGACCGCCCTCGGCATAGTAATAATCGAAGATCTTGTTCTTCTTGGTCGAGTTGAGCATTATGAGAAGCTGCGAATTTTCGCTTATACCTGCATCTTCGTAATTTGAACCATAGTATTCCCAGATCGATTCAAGGTAAACCTTAGTCTTTTCCTTTTCATTGTCCTCGAAAGAAAGTCCCAGCTCGTCAAACTTGTTTTCAACAGCAACGAATTCCTGCATGCTCTTTGTAGCTTCATCGTTGATCCAGTCGCGAACAGGCTTGTCCTCGATGACCTTGTCGGTGAAAGCGGTCGTTGTTGTAGCCTCTGTTTCGGAAGCTGTGGTTTCGGCAGCCTCGGTTGAAGCTGTTGTTTCTTCGTTCTCGTCTGTCGGCTCTGTGAAGTAAGACGCATCGTAGTAAGAGTTCATCTGCATTGCAATGAAAACGCCTGCAGGAACTTTGTAGCCGTCTATAACAGCGGCATAAGTAGTGTCAGGACCTGCGATATTGTTTCCGCAGGCACCAAGTGATAAAGCCATAGCCGAGCAAAGCGCAACGGCGGACATTTTCTTGAAGTTAGCCATAAATATCATAAACCTCCAATTAATGATTCAACTAAATACATTATATTATACCATATAAAAAGCGGTTTGTCCAGTGCTTTTGCTTAATTTTTAAAAAAGAAAACATCAGCAGGCGTTCCGTCCTCATAATCTGCCCTGCAGTCGGGATAAGCTCTGATAAGCTCAAAATTTCCTCCCGTCAGCTCGTCTATGACCTTGTTCCAAAAGTAAACAGATGCAAGGTTGTGCGGGTGACGCTTCAGCTGCCATTTTCCGTGATGCCTGTCCAGAACTTGACGAACCGCTTCACGTCCGACCCCGTTTCTGCGGTATTTATACAGTATAAAGAATTCGGAAAGGCAAAAGTCAGTTTTTCTGCCCTCGACCTCAGGATAATCATTTACAAGAACAAACCCTGCAAGCTTTCCGTCAACCTTGATAAAATACGGAAAACGGTTTTCTTCCGTGAAATAACAGTCAAGGTATTCGTAGCCGAATAAGCCGTCCTCACCGATATCCGTCTTATCCCACTGTGAAAATTCATAAAGATATTTTTCTGTAAGATTGCTTAAAACGTCTTTTCTGTCAGCCGTGACTTTTACAAGTTCAACCATTTTTATCCCTCCGAGTACATTATAATATAGTATATCGCAAAAGTCAAGAAAAGGAATTTTTTAATCAACTATTTACTTATTTAGAAGTTTATGTTATAATTGATTCAGCATAAATTTTGTCATCAGGGGAGAGTGATAAACGTGGGTGTAGTTTTCTTTATAACAACTGTGGTCTTTTTTGCACTGTTTTTAGTAGCAAGATCGGATATTTCCAAGCTCCGAAGAGAAAATGAACAGCTTAAAATCAAACTGAATGAAAAACTGAACAGTCAACCGCAGAAGACATATCTGAAAACTGACAACGAAACTGTAAAGTCTGAAACCTTTGCAGATAATAATGAGCAGACGAAAAGCACAGATTCACCGTATAATACGTCATATATGCATCAAAAACAGCCTGTAATGTCCGCAAGCTTTACAGCAGATGATGCTGAACCACCGCAAAATACTCCTCCGAAACCTCAAACTTACGAAACGAACAATGTTGTTGATACGCCGGAAGGCGGAAATAGTGCGGCAACGGCTGTACGGCAGGAGAAACATCGTGTAAGCTCAATAAATGTCCTGCTTATAATCGGTTCGCTTCTTATAATTCTTGCAGGCTTTATATTTGCAACTACGACCTGGGCAACGCTCGGAAATATTGTCAAAGCGGTGATCATTCTGTCATTTTCAGCGGTTCTTTTTGCCGCTTCATCGGCAGCGGAAAGAAAATTCGACCTGCCGAAAACGGGTAAGGTTTTCTATACACTTGGCTGTGCATTTTTGCCGATAACAGTCTTTGCGATTGCCTATTTTAAAATTTTCGGCGAATGGTTCTCTATCAGCGGAAACGGCTCGGGAACTGTTTTGGCAGCTGCCGCCGCTCTGACCGCCGCAGTCTGCTTCAAGGGCAGCATTGACTATAAAAATAAGAACTTTGCTTGGGTATCACTTGGGAGCATTTCGATAATGGTGGTGGGAACGGCGTACCAGATATTTGACAGTCCCGATCATATTGAGCTTGCATATGCCGTTTATTCGCTTGTTGTGATATTCGTAAGCCGTCTTATTCAAAAGAAAGCTGTAAAGTCAGATGCCTTTGCATATATAATTGATGTCCTGCCGTCATTTGAACTCGGCAATACCGCAATGTTGAGCATTGCATCGCTTACAGTTCCTGCCGCATGGCTCGGACACAGTGTTATCGCAACCATCTCCTGCGGACTTTTTGCCGCCGCATATCTTTTCAGCGGATTCTCAAAGAAAAACGGCTTTGCAGGTGCGATACCGTTCCTGATATTTGTCAGCATTGCATCGTTTTACGGCTTCTCGCCAGAAAACTTTTCCGAGGGTACTTATGTTGTTGTGGCAATTGCAACGGTTACTGCGGTTCTTTCGCTTCTGAAAGTTCTTCCCGAAAAGCTTGGTTTTGCTCTGAAAATTCTGTCAGATATCTGTATCGCAGTATCAGCATTTGCACTCGCTGTCGCCGCAATTTCCTCGGAAATAACGCTCGCATCGGTTATCGTAATGACAATTCTGACAGCGGAAATTCTCGTCCTCGGTCTGTTCCGAAGAAACGGATCGTCAGGTAAGATAATGTTCGTTCTGTTTTCATTTGCACTTTCGGTTACTGTCCTATCGGCGGTCAGCTTGATAACATCGTCCAACAGCGCATTTGCAATAGCTTCATCGGGTGTGCTTCTCGCAGTTTCGATAGGCTATGCAGTCACAGACTTTATTCTTGCGAAGAAAGGCAAGAGCTTTATCATTCGCTCGGCTTTTACTGATGTAATGTTTGCAGCCTTTACAGCTGTGATCCTTATTTCACAGTTCGGAGAAATTAAAATTTCGACTGTGCTGATACTTTTTACAGCTTTGACACAGCTTATTTATGTTGTTTTTCCAAAAAAAGATTGGGAAAAACTTGTCTTTTCGCTTACGGCGATGCTTTCACTGGGAGTTTTTGCTTCTAACGGAAAGTTCTTTGATGAAACTATAGTTTATACAGTGGTTTCCGCTGTTCTTGCAGGAATAGCAGTTGCAGTTATATGTATAAGAAAAGACAGAGCAATAGAGATCGGCACGTTTTCCGGCTTTATTGTTGTAACCTCTGTTCTGATGCTGATCTCCTCTGTGAAAATTTTCTCAACTCCCGATCCCGTATGGCAGTTCTGGCTCATTCTTGCGATCGTCTGCACTGTGAAAGGCTGTATCAGCAAGCATAAAGTTCCGCTCTCGGCAGCAATTATTCTTTTCTGCCTTTCATTCGGCAGCTTTGCTTATGAAGTTCTTGGTTTCGGTACAGATGCCGAACTTATCGCAGCAGGAGGTTTTGCATCGGTTCTTTTTGCGGCACTTCTCTTTGCTCCTCACAGTGAATTGATAAATTATTGCCGAAAGTTCACGTTCCTTTGCCTTGATTTTATATCGTTCGCTCTGCTTTGCACAATTTCCCAGATGAACGAAGTGAGCGCACTTGCTGTCGCAGGCACGGTAATTGTATTTGCAATGACTGTCACGAGCGGCATTATGACATTCGGTTCGGCGCTTCTTATCCCACCGCTTGCGGCGGCATATTTTGCCGTGGCAGGTCAGATGCATAATGTCTTTGACGATAATGCGAACGCTGCAGTCGGTGCATCTATAGCGGCAATGACGGCTCTGTCGATCGGCGCAAGCTTCTTATTCTACAGAAAAAGCGTTTTTGAAAGATCGCGCAGGGATTGTGACGGCTTTGCATTTTCAAGGCTCATCGGTCTTGCGGCGTATTTTTCCTATGTGTACGGCGAAATATCGGAGTGGTTCGGTCTGCTTCTCACGGGTGCGGTTATCGTTTCATTCCTGCGAAAAGAAAATAAGCCGCTCTCAAACCGAATCATAACATCTGTTGCGATGCTTGTTCCTGTTATTGCATGGCAGACACAGCCGTTCCTGAAACTTCCCGAGGACTATGTACTCGAGATAAACATCGCCCCGATACTGCTTTACCTTGCGGCGATCCGTCTGCTCAAATGGGATAAAAAGCATATCGATATCCTCACATTTGTTACATATATAATAGTATATGCGATACTTTTCTTCCACGCCCTCAACGGCACGACAGGCAACGCTCTCATAGTTATGATAAGTGCGTTTGTGATACTCGCAGTTTCTTTCTTCGTAAGGATGAAGCGCTGGTTCGTACTCAGTGCAGCGGTTATCGTGACTTCGGCAATATTTATGAGCATTAAACAGTGGGGAAGTCCTGCCTGGTGGGTGTATCTTCTTGCGGCAGGAATTATCCTTATCACAGTTGGTGCTGTTAATGAGCGGAAGAAAAAGTCCGCTGACGGCGGTGCTGCAGGGAAGATAACACGTTTTATGTCCGAATGGACTTGGTAAATTTCAGCGCAGTTCAAAAAGGTGTGAACTGCGCATTTTTCTTTGTGTAAAAGCTGAAAACTTTACAGATACTTGCACTTAAAAAATAAAGTATAAAAATCAGTTTGTTAAAAATGCATAAGAAAATGAGAAATAATTTTATATTATGGATTCAAAAATCCTATTGATATTAAACGTTTAATATGGTAAAATTGTATCAATGATATGCTTTGGAAAAAGTGTATCAATAAAAATTTAAGTGAGGTTAGTTGAATGAAATACGGTTTCTATGATGACAAGAACAAGGAATATGTCATTAACTCTCCAAAAACTCCTTATCCTTGGATAAACTACCTTGGAACACAGGACTTTTTCGGACTTATTTCCAATACCGCAGGCGGTTATGATTTCTATAAGGACGCTCGTCTTGCAAGAATCACACGTTACCGCTACAACAACGTTCCCGCAGACGCAGGCGGACGCTATTTCTACATTAACGACAACGGTACTGTCTGGAACCCCGGCTGGGCTCCTGTAAAGACAGACCTTGATTCATACGAGTGCCGCCACGGTATGGGCTATACAAAGATCACGGGCAAGAAGAACGGACTTTCCGCTGAAGTTACTTTCTTCGTTCCTCAGAATTTCACGGGCGAAGTCCAGAAGCTCGTTCTCAAAAACGAAAGCGGCGCAGCTAAGTCCTTCAAGCTTTTCTCATTCATCGAATGGTGCCTTTGGGACGCAAACGACGACAGCACAAACTTCCAGCGTAACTTCAACACAGGCGAAGTTGAACTCGAAAAGAATGGCGCTGTCATCTACCACAAGACAGAATATAAGGAAAGAAGAAACCACTTCGCTTTCTATGCTGTAAATGACACTGTTGACGGCTTCGATACCGACCGTGAAACATTTATGGGAAGCATCTACAACGATTTCCACAATCCTCAGACTGTTCTCGACGGCGCTCCCAAGAACTCCGTTGCTGACGGCTGGTCACCTGTTGCTTCGCATTATAAGGAGATCACTCTCGCAGCAGGCGAGGAGAAGACACTTGTTTTCATTCTCGGCTATGTTGAGAATCCTTATGACAAGAAGTTCAACGCTGACGGCACAATGAATAAGTCCAAGGCTTATGAAATGATGGCTAAGTTCGATACAGCAGAAAAGGTTGACGCTGCATTCGCAGAGCTTGCTAAGACTTGGGAAGACCTCCTTGCTAAGTACAACCTCAGATCGCCTGATGAAAAGCTCAACAGACAGGTCAACATCTGGAACCAGTACCAGTGTATGGTAACATTCAACCTCTCACGTTCCGCATCTTACTTTGAGAGCGGCATCGGCAGAGGTATGGGCTTCCGTGACTCCAACCAGGATCTTCTCGGCTTCGTTCACCAGATCCCTGAACGTGCAAGAGAGAGAATACTCGATATTGCAGCTACACAGCTCGAAGACGGCGGCAACTACCACCAGTATCAGCCTCTTACAAAGAAGGGCAACGATGCCGCAGGTACAAACTTCAACGATGACCCGCTTTGGATGATCCTCTCCACAGCAGCTTATATCAAGGAAACAGGCGACCTCGGTATCCTCGATGAAATGGTTGACTACAAGAACGATCCTGCTCTTGCACAGCCACTTCTCGACCACCTCAAGAGATCGTTCTACCACGTTGTAAACAATAAGGGACCTCACGGACTTCCTCTTATCGGACGTGCTGACTGGAACGACTGCCTCAACCTCAACTGCTTCTCCAGAGTTCCCGGTGAAAGCTTCCAGAACACGGCTTCCAACATCGCTAAGGAAGTTAACCCCGAAACGGGCGAGCCTCTCAACGAGCAGACAGCTGAATCCGTAATGATCGCAGGTATGTTTACATATATCGGACCTGAGTATGAAAAGCTCTGCCGCCTTAAGGGTCAGACCGAAGAAGCTGACAAGGCAAAGGCTGAGATCGAAAAGATGAAGCAGGCTATCATCGACTTCGGCTGGGACGGCGACTGGTTCCTCCGTGCTTACGATGCATACGGCAAGAAGGTTGGCTCACACGAGAATGACGAGGGCAAGATCTTCATCGAACCTCAGGGCTTCTGCGTAATGTCCGACATCGGCGGCAAGGAATTCACCGAAAAGACAATGGACAGCATCGACAAGTACCTCGGCACAAAGCACGGTCTTGTTCTTAACAACCCTGCATTCACAAAGTATGTTGTTGAATACGGCGAGATCTCCACATATCCGGGCGGATATAAGGAAAATGCAGGTATCTTCTGCCATAACAATGCTTGGATCATGTGCGCTGCTGCTTATGCAGGCATGGGCGACAGAGCATTCGATTACTATACAAGAATTGCTCCTGCATATCAGGAGGACGAGCAGCTCCACAGAACCGAACCATACGTTTACGCACAGATGGTTGCAGGTAAGGACGCTAAGCGTTTCGGCGAAGCGAAGAACAGCTGGCTCACAGGTACAGCAGCTTGGAACTTCGTTGCAATTTCGCAGTATATCCTCGGAATCATCCCTGACTACAGCGGATTGAAGATCGATCCTTCCATTCCTAAGGCTTGGGACGGCTATGAAGTTTCCAGAAGCTTCAGAAATGCTGTTTACAACGTTAAGGTTGAGAACCCGAACCACGTTTCAAAGGGTATCAAGTCTATCACCGTTGACGGCAAGGCTATCGAAGGCAATATCCTCCCTGTATTCGCAGACGGCACACACGAAGTTGTCGCTGTAATGGGCTAAACTTAAAAAAATCAGCGTCGGGCAGAAATGTCCGACGCTTTTTTATATATAATTGTATCGGAAGCAAATTTTGTCGCAGAAAATAAAATTTTTGGTTGTAAAATTATTTACTTTTCGACAAAATATGGTATAATTAACTTATAGAAAATTTTCGGACTATTTTATTTGAAAGGAAGCGAATGTATGAATTTTCTTTTGAACCACACAGGCGTACTTTTGGGGATAATTATTGCAATCGTTGTGATAATTATTCTGGCTTCGGGTTATGTCAAAGCGCCGCCCGACAAGGCTTACATCATTTCGGGTATCGGCAAGAAAGCAAGGGTCGTTATCGGAAAGGCTTCGGTGAAGATACCGTTTTTAGAGCGTCTTGATAAGCTTGACCTCAGCCTTATGTCCGTTGATGTAAAAACAGCCTCCGCCGTACCGACCGCTGACTATATCAACATTATGGTCGATGCTGCCGTAAACGTGAAGGTCGCACTTGACCCGGATGGACTCAGCCTTGCACAGCAGAACTTCCTTAACAAGGATAAGGTTTATATCGTTGGTGTTGCAAGAGAAGTTCTCGAGGGTAATATGCGTGAGATCGTCGGAACTATGGAGCTTCGTGATATGGTTTCCAACCGTCAGAAGTTTGCCGACAAGGTTAAGGAAAACGCTGCGCCCGATCTTGCGAAAATGGGTCTTGACGTTGTTTCGTTCAATGTTCAGAACTTCACCGACTCGCAGGGAGTTATCGACAACCTCGGTATCGATAATATTTCCAAGATACAAAAGGATGCTTCGATCGCCCGTGCGGTCGCTGACAGAGATGTAGCTGTTGCGAGAGCAAACGCTGAAAAAGAAGCCAACGATGCAAAGGTCGCTGCAAACCTTGAGATCGCAACAAAGCAGAATGACCTTGCCATCAAGCAGGCGGAACTCAAAAAAGCTTCCGATATCAAGAAAGCCGAAGCCGATGCAGCTTATACTATCCAGCAGGAGGAACAGCGTAATATCGCCCGTCAGGAAAAGGAAGTTGAGCTTGAAACGCAGAAGATCGCTATTCAGGAACGCCGTCTTGATGCAGAGGTAAGAAAGCAGGCGGAAGCTAAGAAGTTTGAACAGCAGCAGCGAGCTGATGCCGACCTCTACACCCGTCAGAAAGAGGCAGAAGCTAAGAAGTATGAGGATGTTCAGAACGCCGAAGCCGAGCTTGCAGTCAAGCAGAAAGAAGCCGAAGCTATGTATTACCTCGCCGAGCAGTCTGCAAAGGCTACAAAAGCACAGGCTGACGCTTCGAGATATTCCGCAGAGCAGTCTGCCGAGGGTATCAGAGCCAAAGGTTACGCCGAAGCCGAGGCTGTCAGAGCAAAGGCACTCGCCGAAGCAGAGGGTCTTGACAAGAAAGCCGAAGCTATGCAGAAAATGCAGGAAGCTGCTATCCTGCAGATGTATTTTGAGAAGCTCCCCGACATTGCAAAAGCGGTTGCAGAGCCTCTTGCAAATATTGATTCCATCACAATGTACGGCGAGGGAAATACCTCAAAGCTTGTGAGCGACATTACAGCATCGACAAATCAAATATCGAACGGCTTGCTTGATGGAATGGGCATTTCACTCAAAGACCTTATGAACAGTCTGCTTGCGGGCAGAGCTATCGGCGCAGGTATTGGCGCATCTATGCCGCCTGTTCAGACAGCAGGTACTGTTGATGGACCTGACAAGGTCAAAAGCGAACCTGCAAAAGAGACTCCGAAAGAACCCGTAACTACGGCAAATTCGGCTGAATAACTACATAAAAAACGCTCCGCAATTCGCATAGAAGTGAATTGCGGAGCGGCTTTGTTATTTGGTTGATTCACTCGGAATATCGTGTTCGGACTTTGCAATTATCTTTTTATCGTCAATTACAAGAATATCATCATTAACACGATTGTTTCGTGCAACACCCGTGAAAAAAGGTGAAGCGAATATTCTGTCCATATTTTTTCTGCCGCTTACCGGGGTTATCCTGTCAACAGCGAGAACCTTGTCCACAACTATAGCGACATTTCCTGCCGCAGAGTTGAATGTGACCATAGTTTCACGGAAAAACGTCTTGTAACGGCGCTTTGATTCGTCAATGATGTTGACTATTTCGGGGACATATTCGTCAAAAACCATATTCATAAGCTCCGTGAGCTTGCGGGTCTTGTCGGGTGAATCGGGACGCTTGCGTATCTCTGCAATCTTTTCGGCGGTGTGATGAAGCTCCTCGTGCGGCTTCTCGATCTTGTGGAGGGAAAAGTCGGCATTATGAGGGTTTTTCTTGAATTTGTCATACCATTTGCCGAATTCGCATTTGTGAGGATCGGTTGTGAGCGTAAAATCGACATCAGCTTCAACGCAGCGTTTTAACTCATTTGCCCAGTTGAGATGATCCTGCTCACGGGCATCAAGCATGGCTGTGAAATCGGCACATTCCTTTTCAAGCGACTGATAGCCAAATAAGCTTCTCATATCGATAACAGGGTAGACTTCACCGCGAATGTCAACGATGCCACGGTATTCAGCCGGCGCATCGGGAACAGGTGTTAAATTATCGGGCGGAACAAGTATTCCCGTAACAAATTCTGTGTTGATAGCGTATGTAAAACCATTGAGTGAAAAAATCAACCAGGGAAGGTCGTTGCTGAGAATTCCGTTATTGTCTTCCATTTCAGATTCCTCCGTAAAGATAATACTATATTTATTATAGCAAAAAAAGTTGCAGTTTGCAAATACTTTTTGAATAATTCACAATATATTAACATAATAG
>OHDN01001068.1_pt1 | contig 15036 bp, 15 predicted proteins | sample 1566971 | NCBI WGS metagenome assembly OHDN01 (sample SAMEA3879538, study PRJEB24766) | human gut metagenome | biome: human-associated habitat; feature: feces | place: USA | collected 1985/1987
ACTGCTACCCGCTGCCCAGGCCTCGCTCCCCCCGTCGAAACCTTTACGCCCCCATGAAACGCACACCGGTGAGGGTGTGCGGTGAAGCAGAGTTTCGCCCGGCTGGAACAGCCCGGAGATTTTAGTAATACGTGCCGTTGGACTTGACGGCCCGGTCGATGGAGCGCTTTGCGTCGCGCTTGGCGGCATCGGCGCGCTTGTCGTAGAGCTTTTTACCCTTGCACAGGCCCAGCTCCATCTTCACGCGGCCATGCTTGAAATAGAGCGAGAGCGGAACCAGCGTATACCCCTGCAGCTTGCACTGCTGGTGCAGCCGCCGGATCTCGTTCTTGTGGGCCAGCAGACGCCGCACCCGCATAGGGTCCTGGTTAAAGATGTTGCCGTGGTCGTAGGGGGTGATGTGCATTCCCTTGACCAGAAGCTCGCCGTCCTCGATATCGACCCAGCTGTCTTTCAGGTTGACGCCGCCGGCCCGCAGGCTCTTCACCTCGGTGCCTTTCAGCTCCAGACCTGTTTCCAGCGCTTCCAGAACGAAGTATTCGTGGCGTGCTTCCCGGTTGGTGGCGATGGTCTTTGTGGCCGGACGCTCTTTTGCAGGTGCCATGGGGCACGCCTCCTTTCTGTTCTGGTCTCGTTTTGTTAGTATATCACATTTTTGCGGTTTTGCAAGGCCCGTTTTTGAAGGAATTGTAAACTTTTGCCAGGTTTACAGTTCCCCGCGGCCTTCCAGTGCCTTGTACAGGGTGTTCTCGTCGGTGTACTCCAGATTGCCGCCCACGGGCAGGCCGTAGGCCAGACGAGTGACTTTGATGCCCAGCGGCTTGATGAGCTTAGCCAGATACATCGCGGTGGCCTCGCCCTCCACGGTGGGGTTCATGGCCATGATGACCTCTTTCACCTCGTCGGTGCTCAGGCGGGCCAGCAGCTCCTTGACGGTGAGCTGCTCGGCCGTGATGCCGTCCAGCGGGTTCATCAGGCCGTGGAGCACATGGTACAGGCCCCGGTATTCGCGGGTGCGCTCAAACGCCTGCACGTCGCGGGGCTTTTCCACCACGCAGATGACCGAGCGGTCCCGCTTGGCGCTGGCGCAGATGGGGCACAGCTCGGCTTCGGTATAGTTCTGGCAGACGCGGCAGCGGTGGAGCCGGGTGTGGGCCGCCTGGATGGCACCCGCCAGCGCGGCGGCCTCGTCATCCGACATGCTCAGCACCTGATAGGCCATCCGGGTCGCGCCTTTGGTGCCAATGCCCGGAAACTTGCTGAACTCCTCGATCAGCTTGTCCAGCGGGGCTGCATTATAACTCATGGCGACGCCTCCCCGCGGCTCAGAGGCCGGGGATATTCAGGCCGCCGGTCAGCTTGCCCATCTCGGCCTCGGCGGTCTCATCCACCTGCTTGACGGTGGCGTTGATGGCCGCAGCCACCAGATCTTCCAGCATCTCAATGTCATCGGGGTCCACGGCTTCGGGCTTGATGGAGATGCTGAGCACCTCGTGCTTGCCGTTCATCTTCACCGTGACCATCTCGCCGGAGGCGCTGCCGGTGTACTCGGCGGCTTCCAGCTCGGCCTGCTTGGCCTTCATGTCATCCTGCATCTTCTGTGCCTGACGCATCAGGGCGTTCATATCGGGGCGGCCAAAACCTGCGGGCATTCTTGCTTTCATCGTTCGTCGTTCTCCTTTATTATCCTATAGAATTTCTTGGGATATTGAAATCTCTTCGTTGGGCTTACTATAACAGCCTGTTCTGAAAGAATACGCTTTCCTTTGTACAACCTCTCAGTCTCGCCTACGGCTCGACAGCTCCCCTGGTAGGGGAGCCTCTGGCGAGTCGGTAGTGGCTGTGCTGGACGAGCAAAGTTTTCTGTAATCGGCAACAGCCGGGCTCCGCTGTTAAGATCCACGGGTGCTTGCCTAGTATCCCTTGTTAGAGCGCAGGGCCCGGTGCTTTGTGTCCAATAGGACCCAAGCGAACCGCAGGGCTGGCCCGGCCTGCCAAGGGCTCCCCTTTTAGGGGAGCTGGCATCGCGTCAGCGATGACGGAGAGGTTTCGCACTCTCCTCAATGCTCACATCCACGCCCAGCTGTTCCAGACGGCGGAGGGATTCCTCGGCGTTGGTGGCAGAGCGGTGGACGGCTTTCGGCTCGTAGGGGCCGATGGGCACGGCTACGCCGGACACCTGCGCGATGAGCTTCTTGATAAGGCGCTGGCTGTCCTTGTTGGCGCGGATGAAGTCCCGGAAGGTCTTTCCGCCGTCGATAAGGACGCGGGTCCCGTCGAAGTAGCCCTTCGACTTTTTGAGGTAGGTGTAGAGCATGGGGTCTTTTTCCTGCAGCAGCCGGACCACCTCGTCCCACTGGGGGAAGGGGTTGATTCCCTCTGCCGCCACCCTGCGGGGCTTGTTGAGGGCGGGGTCTGCCGGATGCTCGGCGCTGGGCTGCACCGGGGCCGGAGCCGGTTTTTCTGCCGACGCGGACGGGGCTGCTTCGGGCTGGGCCGGAGGCGCAGGCTGGGCCGGTTCATCCCAGGGCAGCGGGGCAGTGTCCTGCACCGGCGGTTCCTCCGGAAGCGGCGGCAGGTCGTCCTCGGTGGGGGCCGCTTTGACCGGAGATTCCGGCTGCGATTCCGGGTCTGCCATGGGGGCAGGTGCGGCCGTCTCCGGCACAGTCTGTGTTACCGGAGCGGCAGGCTCCACAGCGGAAGCTGCCGAGGCCACCGGAGCGCTCACAAAGGGCTGCGGCAGGGCCGCTGCCGCAAAGGGGCGGGGCGTTTCCTGCGCCTGCTGGGCCGCCGGGCGGGGTGCGGCTTCCACCGCTGCCCGCTGCATCATCTGGGGCGGCTCCGACAGGCTGAAGAGGGCAAGTTCCAGCTCGATGCGCTGGTCGCTGCCGCGGGTCATGTGTTCGAGGGCGTTGCCCAAGGTGCGGATGGCCCGGATGGCCTCCTTCTGGCCCAGCTGCGGCCCTTTTTCGAGGTAACGGGCCTCTTCCTCCGGTGACACACCGGAGAGCAGTGTCTGCCCGCCGGGCAGCGCCGCCAGCATGAGGGCGCGGTAATGGGCAATCAGCTCTTCGGTCAGGCGCTTCACATCCACCGACTGCTGCCGCAATTGGGCCAGCTGAGCCAGCGCGGTGGGAGCGTCCTGCGCCGCGATGGCGTCCGAGATGCGGAACAGGTAGCTCCGGTCGGTGACGCCCGCCATCCGGCGGACCACATCGGCGTCCACTTTGGCGGTCACGCCTGCACAGGTGTCCAGAATGGACAGCGCATCGCGCATGGCACCATCGGCCAGCCGGGCGATCAGCTCCGCACCCTCGGTGGTCAGCTCCAGCCCCTCCTGCCCGGCGATATACTCCACCCGCTGGGCGATATCCTCCGGCCCGATGCGGGTGAAGTCGTACCGCTGGCAGCGGGACAGGATGGTGGCCGGGACTTTCTGGATCTCGGTCGTCGCCAGGATGAAGATGACATGGGCGGGCGGCTCTTCCAGCGTTTTCAGCAGCGCGTTGAACGCCGCTGTTGAGAGCATGTGCACCTCGTCGATGATATAGACCTTATAATAGCAGGCGCTGGGGGTGTAGGCGGTCTCGTCGCGCAGGTCGCGGATATCGTCCACGCCGTTGTTGGAGGCTGCGTCCATCTCCACCACGTCCAGAATGCTGCCGTTGTCGATGCCGCGGCAGATCTCGCACGTGCCACAGGGGTCGCCGTTGTTGGGGTGCAGGCAGTTGACCGCCTTGGCGAAGATCTTGGCGCAGGTGGTCTTGCCCGTACCGCGCACCCCCGTGAACAGGTAGGCGTGGCCGACGCGGCCGGCGGCGATCTGGTTGCGCAGTGCCGTCACGATGCCGCGCTGCGCCACCACGTCCTCAAAGCGCTGGGGCCTCCACTTGCGGTATAACGCGCGATACATCCGCTTCTCCCCTTTCTGCAATAAAAAACGGACAGCGCTGACGGGGTTTGACCCCCGCCTTGCGTAGCTCGACATACGAATGCAGGCTGACTGAAACGCACAGGGCACACTGCTTAAGGCTGCTTGGTTCCCCACCTGACCTGGTTCACAGCGGCCCCATCGTACAGGGCCCGCATCCGTATGTCGAACCGCGCAGCAGGCGCTGTCCGACAAGGCACAATTTGTGCTTGATTATTATAACATATCGGGAGGGAGATTGCAAGCCCCTCTCTGTTATGAACGCTGGACTGCCAAGGGCTCCCCTACCAGGGGAGCTGGCATTGCGAAGCAATGACTGAGAGGTTGTACCACATCCCACGTTTCCGTTCCGCTTCAACGTTGCCGGAAAGTTATCCTCCGTACAACCTCTCCGTCACCTTCGGTGACACCTCTCCTTGTAGGAGAGGCTTTGGCACCCCGCAAGCTTTATCTTCTCGCCAGAGGCTCCCCCGCAAAACGCAAAAGCCCCCGCCGGGCGAGCCGGCGGGGGCTTGGAATGCTTACTTCAGAAAAGCTCAGGACTGGCAGGCAGTGATGAGGCTCATCTTGTAGACCTCGTCGGCGTTGCAGCCGCGGGACAGGTCGTTGATGGGAGCGTTCAGGCCCTGCAGGATGGGGCCGTAAGCAGCATAGCCGCCCAGACGCTGTGCGATCTTATAGCCGATGTTGCCGGCCTCGATGCAGGGGAAGACGAAGGTGTTGGCCTGGCCAGCGACCTTGCTGCCCTTGCACTTGACCTGTGCAACTTCCGGAGCAACGGCTGCGTCAAACTGCAGCTCGCCATCGACAGCCAGTTCGGGGTCCATCTCCTGAGCCTTGATGACGGCGTCGTGGCTCAGAGCGACGGTGCCGCCCTTGCCGGAACCCTTGGTGGAGAAGCTCAGGACAGCGACCTTCGGGTCGATGCCGAACAGTTTTGCGGTCTTGGCAGTCTCGACAGCGACCTCAGCCAGCTTGGAAGCGGCAGAGACCTTGACCTCGCCGGTTGCCTTGTCGATGGTATCGGTGTAGTCGATGTTGACAGCGCAGTCGCCCATGGCGATGCGCTTCAGGCCCTCTTCGCCGCAATCGCGGTCCAGGATGAAGCAGGAGCTCACCAGGTGGGCACCCTTCTTGGTCTTGACCAGCTGCAGAGCGGGGCGGATGGTATCGGCGGTGGAGTAGGTGGCACCGCCCAGCAGGCAGTCGGCCTTGCCCATCTTGACCAGCATGGTGCCGAAGTAGTTGGACTTCTTCAGCAGTGCGGTGCACTCCTCAGCGGTCTGCTTGCCCTTGCGCAGCTCGACCATGGCATTGACCATCTCATCAAAACCGGCGTAGTTCTCCGGGTCAATGATCTCAGCAGCGGAAATATCGAAACCACCGGCAGCGGCAGCAGCCTTGCACTCAGCCTCGTTGCCGACCATCACGACCTTCAGTACGCCCTCAGCCAGCAGCTTGCTTGCGGCCTCCAGGATGCGGGGGTCATTGCCCTCGGTAAAAACGATCGTCTTGGGGTTCGCCTTCAGCTGGGCCACCAGCGGTGCAAACATATCAGCCATTGTGATTACCTCCGAAATTACTTTGCAATTATTCATGGGCAGCACAGACCTGCCCTTCTTTTTTATTTTAGCACAACCTCTGGAAACTTCAAGACAAAACCGCAATTTTGTGGTATATTTTGTAGCAGAAGATAAAACGCTCAATCGTTAAGAAAATGTCATTTAGTTTGTGAGAGGTTTAACGAAATATGGAATGGGAAACACTCAAGGCTCAGTGCCTTGCCTGCCGCAGCTGTGGGCTGTGCGAAACGCGGACGAACGTGGTGTTCGGTCAGGGTGCCGAGGACGCCGAGGTGCTGTTCGTGGGCGAAGGCCCCGGCCAGAGCGAGGATGAGCAGGGCCTGCCCTTTGTGGGCCGCAGTGGCCAGCTGCTGGACAAATACCTCTTTGCCATCGACCTGGACCGCAAAAAGAACTGCTATATCGCCAACATCGTCAAGTGCCGCCCGCCGCAGAACCGCGACCCCCTGCCCGCCGAGAGCGAAGCCTGTATGCCCTGGCTGCGGGAGCAGTTCCGCCTGCTCAAACCGAAGATCGTGGTCTGCCTGGGGCGTGTGGCGGCCCAGCGGATGATCCGGGAGGACTTTTCGGTGGTCCGGGAGCACGGCGAATTCTATAACAAGAACGGCATCCTCTTCATGGCCACCTACCACCCCGCCGCTCTTCTCCGCCAGCCCCGCAGCAAGCCGGACGCCTTCGCCGACTTTCTGGCCCTGCGGGAGAAGATCCAGGAGGTCTGCGAGCACACCTACTGAGCGGCCCCTCTCTGTGACACTTTCCTTTTGTTTTGCATATTCTAGAACAAAAGTGAGGTGTTCCTTATGACAAACATCCGGACCGATTCGGTTGATTTTTTCCTCGGAGCCACCACGCCCGCCGGGTTCAAGGGCTATTTTGAGCCGCTGCGGCACGAACCGGGAATGCAGCTCTATCTCATCAAAAGCGGGCCTGGCTGCGGCAAATCCACCTTGATGAAGCACATCGCACAGGCTGCCGAACAGAAGGGGGAACGCATCGAGAAGATCCACTGCGCCAGCGACCCCGACAGCCTCGACGGCGTCATCTTCCCGGAAAAGCGGCAGGCCATTCTGGACGCCACCGCGCCCCACACGATGGAGCCGGACGCCCCCGGTGCCGACGAGGTCGTGGTGAGCCTGTACCACACCATCGACGCTGGGAAGCTCTCCCTCCACCGTGAGGAAGTCAAGGCGCTCTTTGCCCGGAACGCTTCCCTGCGCAGCCGGGCGGCGCGGTATATCGCCTCAGCCGGGAGCCTCCTGCTGGACAGCCGCCGCGCCGAAGCCTGCTGCGCCAACTTTGAAAAGGTGCGTCGCTATGCCAAACGCCTCTGCACCCGGATGCTCCCCCGCCTGCCCGACACGGCCCGCCCCAGCGAGGAGCTGCGGCTGCTGTCGGCCATCACGCCCAAAGGGCCGGTCTTCTACCATGGCACCGTGCAGGCACTGGCCGACCGGTATATCGTCTTCCGCGACGACTACGGGGCCATCTCCCGCCTGCTGCTGGAGCTCATCCGTGCCGAGGCGCTGGCGCGGGGCTACCAGATCATCACCTGTCCCTGCGCCATGCACCCCGAAGACCAGATCGACCATCTCTTCATCCCATCGCTGCGGCTGGCCTTTTTAACGGATAACCCCTGGCACCCGGTGCACATCTCCGGTGTGCAGGCCGTGCGCTGCACCCGCTTCCTTGACCGCGAGCACATGGCCGGGTTCCGCGCCCGCCTGCGCTTCAACGAGCGGGCCGCCACCGAGCTGCTGGATCAGGCCGTCGCCCTCATGGCGCAGGCCAAGAGCTGCCACGACGAGCTGGAGACCTACTACCGCGCCGCCGTCGATTTCGCCGAAGTCGAGAAGGTGACGGAGGAAACGATCAAAGCAATGTTGTAAAAGCGAGGTAATGTTCATGCCCTCCCCTCAACCGATCCGTCTGCCCATCCGGCAGCTGGTGGAATTTCTGCTCCACACCGGCAGCATCGACAGCCGCTTCACCGGCTTCGACCGCGCCAACGAGGGAGCACGCATCCACCGCAGGCTGCAAAAAGCAGCGGGCGACGGCTACGCTGCCGAGGTCTATCTGACGGCGCAGCGCGAGGTGGAGGGCCTTTTGTTTGTGCTGGAAGGCCGCGCCGACGGCATTTTCCAGAACGAAGACGGCACCGTCGTCATCGACGAGATCAAGACCACGGCCCTTCCCACTGAGGAACTGACCGAAGACCGGAACCCCTGCCACTGGGCGCAGGGCATGGTGTATGGGGCCATCTACGCTGCGCAGAACCGGCTGGAGCGGCTCAGCGTCCGGCTGACCTATTACCAGATCGACACCGACGAGATCACCCGCTACACCCGGCACTTCACCGCCGGGGAGCTGGACACCTTCCTCACCGGCCTGCTGCGGCAGTACGCCCCCTGGGCACGGCGGCAGATGACCTGGGCCGAGGCCCGCACCGCCAGCCTGACGGCTCTGACATTCCCCTTCCCGTCCTACCGCCCCGGCCAGCGGGCACTGGCGGGCGAGATCTACCGCGCCTGCATCGCGGGCCGGAGCGGGCAGAAAAACGGCACCCGGCTATTCTGTCAGGCCCCCACCGGCATCGGCAAGACCATGAGCGCCCTCTTCCCGGCCCTCAAGGCCATCGGCGCGGGCAGCGGCGAAAAGCTGTTCTACCTCACGGCCCGCAGCACGACCCAGGCCGCTGCCGAGGATGCCCTCGCGCGGCTCCACGCCAGCACACCGGGGCTGGCCCTGCGCAGCGTGACCCTGACGGCCAAGGAGAAGGTCTGCCTCTGCAAGGACGCCGAGGGCCATCCCGCCTGCCTGCCCGAAGCCTGCCCCTACGCCAACGGCTACTACGAGCGGATCAAAGATGCCCTTGCCGCCCTGCTGGACGGTGCCCCGCAGTTTGACCGCGCCGCACTGGAAGCCGCCGCCCGGCAGTTCACGGTCTGCCCGTTCGAGCTGGGGCTTGACCTGAGCGCGTGGGCCGACGTCGTCATCGGCGACTACAACTATCTCTTTGACCCTGTGGTCCGGCTCCACCGCTTCTTCGATGCGGCGGGCGACTGGCTCTTTCTCATCGACGAGGCGCACAATCTGCCCGACCGGGCCCGCGCGATGTACTCGGCAGGGTTCGCAAAGTCTGCCCTCACCGACGCCAAACGCGCCCTCGGCCGGGGCAAAAGCAGCCTGAAAACGGCCCTTTCCCGCGCCGACCGGGCCTTTCTCGAAGCGCGGAAGCAGGTGGCCGTGCTGGCTCCCCGCCGGGGCGTTTCCCCGCCCGCAGCGGACGCCGCCGGGCAGATCAGCCTTTTGGAGGAGACCCCTGCGCCGGGCATCGCCCTGCCCGAACCGCTGCTGGCACAGGAGGGCACGGTCTTTTTCCGGGAGCTGCCCGACGCCCTGCTCAAGCCGCTCCACGCCTTGCAGGCCCCTTTGCAGGACTGGCTGGAGCAAAACCCCGATGCCGACGCCCACGCCCGGCTGCTGGAACTTTATTTTGCCGTGCAGGACATCACCCGCGCAGCCGACCGGTACGACACCCACTTCGTCACCCAGCTCACGGCCCGCGGCAGCGAGCTGGAGCTGGAACTGCTCTGCCTCGACCCCTCCGCCTTTGTGGACGCGAGCCTTGGCTGCGGGCGGGCGGCGGCGCTGTTCAGCGCCACACTCACCCCGCCGGGCTACTACCGGGGCGTTCTGGGCTGCCCGGATGCCCGCGCCGTCGCTCTGGAAAGCCCCTTCCCGCCCGACCATCTGGGGCTGTACTGCCTGCCCGGCATCTCCACCCGCTATCGGGACCGGGAAGCCAGCATCCCCGCCGTGTCGGACGCACTGGCGGCGCTGGCCGGCGGAAAAGTGGGCAACTATCTGGCCTTTTTCCCTAGCTACGCCTACCTCCACCGGGTCCACGAAGACTTTACGGCCCGGTATCCGGACATCGCCACGCTGGCGCAGGAGAGCGGCCTGGACGATGCGGCGCGGGCTGCATTTTTGCAAAAATTCACCCCGGACCCTGTGCAAACACTGCTGGGGTTCGGGGTGATGGGCGGCATCTTCGGAGAAGGCGTCGATCTGGTCGGCGACCGGCTCATCGGGTGCGCGATCGTGGGGGTCGGCCTGCCGCAGGTGAACCCCCGGCAGGAGATCCTGCGCCGCTACTACGACGAGCAGTCCGGCACCGGCTTCGACTACGCCTACCGGTATCCCGGCATGAACAAGGTGCTGCAGGCCGCCGGGCGGGTCATCCGCACCGCCGGAGACAGGGGCGTCGTCCTCCTTCTGGACGACCGCTTCGCCCGCAGCGAGTACACCCGCCTGTTCCCCCACCACTGGCAGCACCTCAAGTACCTGAACGGCACCGATGCCCTCAAAGAGGAGCTGAACCGCTTCTGGGGGCAGGGAAGCAGCCGTTGACCGGAACTGCCTCCGGGCCTTTATTTTTTCCAGAATGAGAAGAAGCCCTTCTTCTCGTAGGGTCTGGTCTCGGCACCGGTCACGGTATAGCCGGTGGCGGCGATGGCCTGTTTCAGCGCTTCGAGGTCCAGTTCCTGGTCCGAGACGATGACCGTCTCGCCTCTGGTGTGGGAAGACGACACCTTGCTCACCTGTGCCGTCTTGCGCACCACGTCGTTGATGTGGCTCTCGCACATACCGCACATCATCCCGTTGACTTTCAAAATCGTTTCCACCATTTCGGGTCTCCTCTCTGGAACGCATCAAGACCGGGCCATATTGCCCGGTTTTTGTCATTTTTGTTAGTTTTGGCTAACTTTCTCGGAAATAAAAAAGGTTTCGGCTCCTTCCGCCCGCACCGGATGCTGCCGGTAAGAAGCTCTTCCTTCTTTTTTCAGTGCTATCATACCACGATTCCCTGCGAAACGCAACCCAGTGTTTCCGACATTTTGTAAATTATACTTGACATTTTGTCGTGCAAGTGATATGCTCTGGTCAGAGGGTACGAGCTCACCCTCTCCATTCACTGCATGTATGAGGTGACATGATGCCAAAAAATCTGAAACTGAAAGCGGCCCGCGCCGAAAAGGATCTGACCCAGAGCGCACTGGCCGAAGCGGCGGGCGTCTCCCGCCAGACCATCAACGCCATCGAAAAGGGCGAGTATAACCCCACCATCAACCTTTGCCGCAGCATCTGCAAAATTCTGGGCAAAACACTGGACGAATTATTCTGGGAGGAATAAACGATGAAATTTTCACTGTACAGCAAGAAAAATCTGTTTGACGAGATGCAGGAGCAAACCATGCGCCGCATCGAAGCACGTGGCTTCTGGCTGCTGTGGGCAGGGCTGCTCCTCGCCATCCTCGTGCAGATCGTTCTCCGCACACCAAGCAGTCAGTGGGTCGGCGAGTCCGTCGTCTTCATGGCCGGCTGCTGCTATTCTCTCATCGAGTGCCTGCGCAACGGCCTGTGGGACCGCCACATCTGCGCAAACACCACCACCAACGTGGCAGGTTCCTTGATTGCATGCGTCGCAGTCACCGTTGTTACCAGCCTTGCCTACGGCGATTGGCTGATCGCGCTCATTCCCGGTGTCATCACCGGCGTTCTCAGCTTCGTGCTCCTGCAAGTCTGTATGCACGTCGCCGAGAAGCGCCGCAAGGAACTTGATAACCCGAAGGACGAAGAGTAACCGCCCTCCCCCAGTCTGCTTCGCAGCCAGCCCCCTCGGTGAGGGGGCCTTTTTGCGTTACCCCGCAGTCCAAGCCTCCCTCCTTGAGGGAGGTGGCATCGCGCGAGCGATGACGGAAGGAGAGAAAAGCTCCCGGAGATGCGGCCACGCCCGCCTGCTTACAATGTCACCTCATGATACACTTCCCCGCTCGCCAGCTCCTTCCACTGGAATATGCTGTCTTCCAGCGTCATATAACTGTGGGAGCTGTTTTCCTTCGGGATGCTCAGCGAGCCGGGGTTCAGGTAGAGGTTCCCGTCTCCAAAGCTCTCCCACGCCGGGACGTGGGTGTGGCCGTGCAACAGCACATCCCCCGGTGCCAGCGGCGGCAGGTTTTTCTTATTATAAATGTGGCCGTGGGTGGCGTAGACCAGCTTCTCCCCCACCGGCAGGATGCAGTAATCCGCCATCACCGGGAAACTCAGCACCATCTGGTCCACCTCAGCCTCGCAGTTGCCCCGCACACAGCACAGCTTCGGCTTCAGGCCGTTCAGCAGCGGGATGACCTCCTTGGGCGCGTAGCCATCGGGCAGGTCGTTGCGGGGGCCGTGGTAGAGCAGGTCGCCGAGCAGCAGCAGGCGGTCTGCGCCCTCCCGCTCGAACGCCTCGACCATCTGGCGGCAGTATTTGGCCGACCCGTGCAGGTCGGATGCGATCATCCATTTCATCGTTCCATCTTCCTTTGCAGTTCAGTTGGCCCCATTATAGGGTCTGCGCTGCGGGCTGTCAAGCGTTTGCCGCAGCCACGAAAAATCGTCTCTTGCCAAAATGGAGGAATCGTGGTACAGTATAGATGTTGTATTTTTCCAAAAACGATTTTACCACGAGGTTTTGATATGAAGAAACGTACCCGAAATGCCTTGGTTTCCCTGACCGCACTGGCCCTCGGTGCAACCGTGCTCCTCACCGGCTGTTCAGAGGACGCGGCAGGCAGCACCGCCGAAGCCACTTCCACCCAGCAGAGTACTACCACGGCTGCTACTGCTACCGCTCCCACTCAGCCTGCCATCACGAAGACTGCCACCGGCGCAACGGCTGAGCAGACGTCTGAGCTTCTCTCTTCCCTGACCCATCAGGAGATGGAGGAGCTGATTTCCGGCAACACCACGCTGGCTGAGATGGAGAAGAAACGTTTTAACCTGCCCGAAACCACTCCGGCCGCTTCCCCGGAGAGCACTGCATCTTCTGTTGCTTCCACTGCAGAGGCTGTTTCCAACTCCACCACAACTGCCGCTTCTACCGAGCAGACTGCTGCTCCGTCCTCTTACGATGCTGAGCTGCAGGATCTCATCGACCAGCTCTACGCTGTCAAGGCCCGCGCCGAGAGCGGACTGAACAGCGCCATCCAGTCCGCCAAGAGCGAATACCACGCTCTGCCTTCCAATGAGCAGACCCAGTCCCGCAAACTGTCCATCGTCATGAGCAAGTCTTCTGAGCTGAAGAATCTGCAGTCCTCTTGCGACAGCGAGGTCAATACAATCTTGAACAAGATGCGCAAGCTGCTGCGGGAGAACGGCCAGAGCACCGCACTTGCTGATCAGGCCCTCGCCTCCTACGAGTCCCAGAAGAGCAGCACTTACAATTCTCTTAAGAGCAAACTCTTCGGCTGACCCTCTTGACAATCGCCTTCCAACGTGATATTCTAGGGTTCCTAAAATATCGTGTGGATTTTTACAGCATTCATTTCAGAGCTACTTTTCGCCACACAATGGTTCGCGGAAGCGCCCCATTGTGCGGCGTTTTTTTGCGCCTTTTTGGGGGCACCGCGGGCCGTGTCCGTTTGATCCCCTCAGAAAGGAAGCAGAAAATGAACGATACCTTTATGAAAACCAGACCGGTGCTCCCGCTGCTGGTCTCTATGGCCCTGCCCAACGTCATCTCGATGCTGGTGAACTCGCTGTACAACATCGTGGACAGCCTCTTCGTCGCCCGCATCAGTGAGCAGGCCATGACGGCCCTGTCGCTGGTGTTCCCGGTGCAGAACCTCGTCAACGCCATCTCCATCGGCTTCGGCATTGGCATCAACGCGCAGATCGCACTCCACCTCGGTGCAGGCGACCGCGAAAAGGCGGACATCTCCGCCACCCATGGCATGGCCCTCTCGATCCTGCACGGCCTGCTGTGCACCGTGGCGGGTATCGCCATCATGCCGGGTTTTCTGCGCCGGTTCACCTCGGATGAGTCGCTGGTCTCGATGGGCGTCCTCTACGCCACCATCGTCTTCCTGTTCTCCATCGTCAACATGGCCGACCTTGCCTTCGAGAAGATGTTCCAGGCCGTAGGCCGGATGAACACCACGATGATCGCGCTGATCGCCGGCTGCGTCTGCAACATTGCACTGGACCCGGTGCTCATCTTTGGCCTTGGCCCGGTGCCTGCCCTGGGCATTGCCGGTGCAGCGCTGGCCACCAACCTCGGCCAGCTCGTCACCCTCTGCATCTACCTCTACTGCTACGCCACCTCCGACCTCCCGGTCCGGCTGCGCCGCAGGCATCTGCACTTCGAGCCCGCACTGGACGGCAAGCTCTACGCCATCGGCATCCCGGCCATTCTGAATCTGGCCCTGCCCTCCCTGCTGGTCACCTTCCTCAACGGCCTGCTGGCAGCCTTCTCACAGAGCTATGTCACGGTTCTGGGCATCTACTACAAACTCCAGACCTTTCTGTACCTGCCCGCCAACGGCATCGTGCAGGGAATGCGCCCACTGGTCGGCTATAACTACGGTGCAAGAGAGCATGGCCGCGTCGCCAGGCTCTACAACCTGACGCTGGGCCTGAGCGCCGCCATCATGGCCGTTGGCACCGTCCTCTGCCTGACCATCTCCGGCTCCCTCATCGGTCTGTTCAGCTCCAACCCGGAGACTATCGCCATCGGCACCACGGCCCTGCGCATCATCTGCCTGGGCTTCGTTGTCTCGGCAGTCTCCACCACCTCTTCCGGCGCGCTGGAGGGTTTGGGCAAGGGGGTGCCCTCGCTGGTCATCTCCCTCTGCCGCTATGTGATCTTCATCATGCCGCTGGCCTGGGTGCTTTGCCGCACCCTTGGCCCCACCGGCGTCTGGCACGCCTTCTGGATCACGGAGGCCTGCTCTGCCGCCATCGCCTTCGTCGTCTACCGCAGAGCTGTCTCAAAGCGCTGAGCCTGCCCTGAAAGCACGACCGCCCCGCCGCATTGGGATGCACTCCCAGCGGCGGGGCGGTTTTTGTTTCAATCTTCCAGACCGCACATCCGGTAAAGCTCCGCAATGCATGGAGATTTATATTCCAGATACCGTTCGATGTCATCGGGGAAACGCTGTGCAGCCTGTTCTTTTACGCTGCTGTACCACTTCACAGCGTCCGGATTCTGGCGCAGAAATTCCCGGAACGTGATATGACGGCGCAGTTCTTCGGAATCTGCCGGGCAGACATACAGATGATGCAGCTGCAAATGCGGTTTGCCAGTATAGCAAAAGGCTTCCCGCCCTTCAATGCCGAGGTTTCCCTCGTGCAAGTATCCAATGGATGCAAGCCGCTCAATGGCCGCCTTCAGGCATGTCCTATCCGGGATGACCACATCCACATCAATGCAGGGCTTTGCTGACATTCCTTCCACGGAGGTGCTCCCCACATGCTCGATGCGCAGAGCCAGCTCCTCCATCGCGGCTTCCAGCTCCGCCCGGATCGCGAAAAAGTCCTCTTTCCATTTGGGATCATAGGGCAAAACGACGACATGCGTTGTTCTCATGTTTCTCTCCTTCTCTCTGCAACAAAAAACGCCCTAAGATTTCTCTTAGAGCGTTTCAATCAAGTCGGCGACTACCTATTTTCACAAGCCGTTTCCAGCTAACTATCTTGGGC
>OHDN01001080.1_pt1 | contig 14882 bp, 15 predicted proteins | sample 1566971 | NCBI WGS metagenome assembly OHDN01 (sample SAMEA3879538, study PRJEB24766) | human gut metagenome | biome: human-associated habitat; feature: feces | place: USA | collected 1985/1987
CTTGGGATTACGCCGTTTGCCACGGATATTATATTCAGTGGAGCACAGATCCCACCTTTACAGACAAGAGCCAAATAAACGGCGCATGGATCAACAACACATTCACAACAAGCTTTGAAATAAGCACCGATAAACCGGCAAGCGAATACTATGTTCGCATACGCAGCTGGAAATATTACCAGGGCAGCAAAATATTCAGCGATTTCTGCGAGCCTGCCGCACCAAGCGGTTTAATCACTCCGCAAGGCTTTGAAGTTACGGGCAGAGGAAAAAGCGGCACGGCGCTTTGGCTTGATTGGGATGATGTGCCAAAGGCGGAGAGCTATTATATTTATGATGTTACAAACGGCGCAAACACGCTAAAAGGAATAACGCAATCAAGCAAATTCACTTTTGTTGATTTAAACCCCGCTTGGGAATACGATATTAAGGTGGTTGCAAAGAACGGCGAAAACAGCTCTGAGGCAACATATAGAATTTGTGCCGCAACGGCACCCGTTGAAAACTTTAAAGCAAGCGCAACGGGGGAAAACGCCATCAAAGCAACTTGGGATTACGCCGTTTGCCACGGATATTATATTCAGTGGAGCACAGATCCCACCTTTACAGACAAGAGCCAAATAAACGGCGCATGGATCAACAACACATTCACAACAAGCTTTGAAATAAGCACCGATAAACCGGCAAGCGAATACTATGTTCGCATACGCAGCTGGAAATATTACCAGGGCAGCAAAATATTCAGCGATTTCTGCGAACCGGCATCAACGATGTGTTAAAAAAATAAGTTTGATTGGTAAAAGCTCCGAATGTTGTTAACTTTTTGGGGCTTTTAATTTGTAAAAAGCAGTTAAAAACCTGTCATTTTTTCAATATTGACTTAAAATGTTAAAAAAATGTATGATAATTTTGAATAAGTTATTGAAATTTTGTTAAATATGTGGTACAGTATAAAAGCAGTATACAATTGATAGTTGCGGTATCATATTACACTGCCGGTTGCTATTTCGGCAACTGTAGCTGCCGGTAGCTAACGGCAAGCAAACGAAGCATGCAACCTGATAATCACGGGCGGCTGTTTCAGAAAACAGGCATCATTTTGATGGCCTGTTTTTTTCTGCCCTTTTTCAGCATTTGCTTTTCAGAATAAAATAAACCGCAGCATAAATGTTAAGATTTTGAATTGCCGCCTTTTTGTTTGTTACGAAGGCTGCTTTGCCGGCATTTATTTTATCGGTGTAAAGCATCGGCGGAGCAAGCTGAAGTTAATTTGCGGCTTAAAAGGAATTTGAATATGTTAATAATTGCAAGTTTGTTGATCCTCGGCACGGTTGCGGCGGCAATATGCCTGTATCATTATATAGGCATGCCTAAATGCATCGGTGAAAAGAAATATAAATATAAAACGAAAAAGATATCTGTAACTTACGGCAATATTTGCCTTTACGGCAAGGCTCTTGTGCCGATTTCAAATAAAGGAAAAAAATTCAAAACCGTAATTTACGCTCACGGCGCACTGAGCAGTCATAAAACGGATATTTCAACTCTTAAAAGCCTTGCTAAAAGCGGTGTGGCTTGCTACACTTTTGATTTTTACGGCTGGACCTCAAAAAGCACAGGGCCAAAGGGTGCCAAGTGGTTTAAGAATACACCGATAAGCAATACTGAAGCATATGCAAAAATGGCTCTTTTGCAGGTTAATGATTTAAATGCAGTAATAGAAAAAGTTAAAAGCTTTGATTTTGTTGATGCCGATAATGTTTATTTGCTCGGCAGCAGCATGGGCTCTGCAACTGCGGCAGCCTTCGCTGCAAATTGCAAAGGCCGGGTTAAGGGGTTGGTGCTTCAATATCCCGCAATGTTTCTTAATGAGCAGGCTTATGAAACCGGCGCAAAATACAATGTCGGGCGCTATTGCGGCCCTGTTTTGATTTTGCAGGGCGGCAGGGATAAGCTTGTGCCAGTTGAGCAATCGGCAAGGCTTGCAGATTATTATAATTGTGAAAAAAAGCATTGCAAAATGATTGTTTATAATAATCAGCCTCATGTGTTCAGGGGCAAATATAAGGCAGTTGCCGCACGGAATATTTATGAATTTATAAACAGCTGTGCTTAAATGCAAAAAGCCGCCGGATTTGGAATTTCCAAAACCCGGCGGCTTTTATTTGTGTAATTATATTCGTTTTCGTTTTTTTGTTTGAATGCGTTGATTGCTTTGAATATGCGTTTTTTCTTTGCACGGTACGGTAATATTCTTTTGTGATAATTATGTTGCAAATTTGCTTTTTTAAAAGTAATTTAAGCATTGCTGTATTTAAATCGGCATCGGCGTTTTGGCAAGCATAACAATCACGGCAACGGCAATCAAAAATGCTGCTATGGAAATTATTATAATTTGCTTTTTTTCAAGTCTTTTCTTTGCCGCCTTGCAAATAAGGAAAATGCACACCGTGCATGCCGCTGATGCACCTATTGAAATGCCAAGTGTTTTCCACAGCCATGATAGTTCATATATCCATCTCATAAATTCACCTGTTTTTTGTTTCCTGTTTTGCCGTTATTTTAAAACAGCCTGTTTCAGTCTGTTTAAATCATTTTCATCGGGGTGCGTCAGTGCCGTGTTGAAGTTCTCAATCAGCATATCAATGTTTGGAATGCAGTTTGGCTGCTGCTTCATTTTCTCATAGCGCTCCTTAACCGATTGCGGCATTTTCCCTTGGCACATAAATTCACCGATTACCTTGTTGCTTGAATCTATGCTCTGCTTAATGTTGCCGAGGATTTTTTTATAATAATCTTCGCTTGCACCGAAACCTGCTGTTCCAAACAAAAATATATTTTTATTTTTCAGCCTTTTAAGCAGCTTAAGCGTTTTTTCATCTGCTGTGCCTTTATCGGTCCAAAAACCCAAATACACGGTTTCGGATTGTGGTTCAACCGCATCTGCTTCGCCGAAATAATCGCAGCCGTTTTTTGGCAGCGCCTCTTTTATTGCGTTTGCAAGTTCTTTTGTGTTGCCTGTTAAGCTGCTGAATATAATCGAATATCTTTCTTTTTCCATTTTTTCACCTCATTTATTTGCCGGGATTTATATAACCTCGGTTAGTTGCCGTGCGGCTTTTTGCAAAACTATTCAGTAAACCGTTTTAATAATGAAATTTCCCATCTCGTCTATAACATCCTCTGCTTGCGGAAAAACTCCGGTGGCATTTATATAGCCGTGCCCCAAACCGTTGTAAACAACCATCTTAACCTCAGTGCCGGCATCTGCCAGTTTATGTGCCCATGCAAAAGCATCTTTGCTTAAATAGTCAAGCGAGCCTGCGGAAATAAAGGTTGGTGTGTTGTTTTTTACGCCGAATGAATAAGGGTTGTTGAGCGGATCGGGATGCAATATTCCTATCTTTTTTATGTTGCAGTTTGAAAGTATTTCCATTTGGCGCACAACACCCTTTGAAAGTGCTTTTTGCGTTGGATCGTATTTGAAATCGGAAATTCCTTTTTTATAATATTTGTCTTCAACGGAAAACATATTCAATGAGGGATAAAGCAAAAGCTGCCCTCTGATCATATCGGATTTGCCAAAGCTGTTGGTGCACGCTTGCGCAAGGTTTCCGCCGGCACTGTCGCCGCAAACAAAGATTTTGCTTTTGTTGATGCCATATTCAAAATTGTTTTTATATATGTGCAGCAGCACATCAAAGCAATCATTATACAGCGTAGGATATTTGTTTTCTGGCAGTAGTCGGTAATCAATGCTTATAATTTTAAAGCCGAATTTGGATGCAAGCATTTTGCAGAATTCATCGTAAGGCTCAAGTGCGCCGCCGATAAATGCACCGCCGTGCATAAAAACAAGGCAAATATCGTTTGCGCCGGTTGTGCGCTTATAAATTCTTATAGGGATTTTATATCCGTCTCGAGCAGTTGCCGTGCCGTTATTCAAAACTACATCATCAATATGGCAGTTTGCATATGCCGATTTTGCAAAGCTTTTTCTCAGTGAAGAAAGATTTTTTTCGTTTACAGACGGCTTAATGAATTTAAAAGCAAAATCGGGAACAAACCTAAGCAGCTTTGCTGTTTTGCCGATCGGTCCGCCAAGCATTCTTGGGTCAATTCCCGTTTTTGAAACCGCATCCGGTGCGAATTTAACAGTGTATTCCAAATTGCCTTCGTGTTCAATATATGCATTGCTTTTTAAACTTCGCAAAAAATCGTCGCTGTACCATTTATTGTCCCAACTTTTTTTCATGGAGATTTTCCGTGTCCTTTGCATGAAAATATATAAAAATACGCCTTATCGCAAACGAATAAGGCGTATGCTTAGTTTCTTACATTCAAAATTACGCCTGTGGCCGATTTTGAAACAGAGATTACATGGAAAAATGTTTGCCTGCTTTATCCGCTTGCGTTTTCATTATATACAAAATACTTGAGGCAGTCAAATATCTAAATTCAGTTGTAATAACTTTGAATTTAAAAGCGAAACATTTATTCTTTTAAATGTTTCAATGGCAAAGACGGTTTTGAATATTCTTTGCCTTTAAAACAAAAGCTGAAGTCCCATTGAAATAACCCACATATATGCGCAGGTTTTCGGTATCATCAGTAAACCTACCTTGGGTGCTTTTTTGCTGAATAATGTAACGGGAAGATAGCAGCCGAAAGAAATTATGATTGCAGCCACCATTCTGCCCATATGATAATCGTGCGCATTTCCGGAAATTGCATAAAGAATGATTACTCCGATTCCGGTAACTGCAAAAACAGCATTTCTGATAATTGATAATTTCATGTTTCCTTCATCGGAGCACCAATTGTTTTGCGGAAGCACGCAGATAACCATTCTGATTATTGCAGAAATCCAAATCATTGCTTCAACGGCAATCGGAGCAGTAAGCTCAGGGAAGGTGAGTTTCCAAATGTATAACAATATAATGTAAAATGCGGTCATTGTGATGGAAGAAACCTGCAAGCCTATGCCAAGCTGCCTTTTTATCTTTTCGTTGCTGCCTTTTGCCGCTCTGATAATTCGCGGCACCAAATGAAATGCATCGCCGCCGCAAAGGGTTAATGTTAATACTCCGTAAAGCACAAATAATGCATTTCCTTTTGAAAAAGCAAAAAACAGCATTCCGGCAACCAAATCAAAAATCAAATATGCCGCATCAAACACGGCTTCCATAATATCCGGAACCTGAGGTTTGTATTTATTTTCTTTCATTATTCTTTCTCCTTATTTATAAATTTGCTGTAGCAAAAATAGTTTTTTATAAAAAGAACGCCTGCCATGTCAGAGCACAGCCCAGCCCGGAATAGAAAAAAGCAACGAATATATCCGGAAAAATTCCAAGCGCCCTAAAGCCGATGCCGGAGCCCATCATGCAAGCCATTATAAGATATGCCTTTAAATCAAAGAAATGCCAAAACGGGTGATGGCTTTCATATTGCATAATTCTTTTTGTGTGTTTGTTGCTCATTTTCCAAAACATTAAGCCAAACAGGCAAAAAACAACTGCGGAAAGCAAGTATAAATACCATTTTCGGTTTATCTCCAAATATGACAAAACTCCGAGCCTTGCAACATTAAATCCTGCAATAAGCCAAAAAATTTCGGCAATTATCAAAAGAGTTCTTTTTTTACATAAAATATTTTTTCATCAACTTACTCTGTATGATTTTTTAAATAATCATCTGCATTGGCGCATATTTTGCTGAATATTGCAACGCAGGCGTGCTTTTCCTCTTCTGTAAGGCCGCTTAAAATGTGCTTTGCAAATTCCTTTTGCGCTTTAAGCCCGTCATTCAAAACGGGAATTGAGGCATCCAACAAAATTATTTCAATGTGCTTTTTATTGTCGGCACTTTGAATTCTTTTTATAAATCCTTTCTCTTCCAGCTTTTTAAGTGATGTGGAAACGTGCGATTTTGTTGATTTGCGCACCTTAACAATTTCTGCGGCCGTGTTGTGCTGCGGGCTGTTGTGCAAAAACATAAGAATGTCATATTCCATTTGAGTCAGCTTATATTTTTCGCAAACACCCTTTGCAAGTAATTCATAGCAATCCGTTATCGTTTTGTGTTTATCCCAAAAAAACATTTGTTTCCCTTCTTTATCGTTCTATTTAGAACATTATACATTCGGCAAACGAGATTGTCAATCCGCAAAATAATTTGTTAAAAAACAGTTTTTATATTTGAAAAAATAAAGAATTCTGTCGGCGGATGCTTCAAAATGATTATAAATAAAAATAAAAGGCAGTTTGTCGGGTAATCCGGCAAATTGCCTTTTGCTTAAAGCGATAGTAAATTGTGCGGCTCTTGGCGTTTTGCCGCCTGCCGCTTTGTTCTTTTATTTACGAAAGAGTGCACTTATATGGCAAGCAAATTTTTTATTGCTTCCATATAAATTTCAACAGCTTCTTCCATTTCCGAAATTAAAATAAATTCATCTGCGCCGTGAATGCGGTAGTCTGTGCCGGGCTTCTCGGGGCCGAATGCAATAATGTTTTTCAATGTTTTGGCATATGTGCCGCCGCCTATTACCATCGGCTTGTGCTCTGTGTCTCCCGTAACATCCGTGTAGGCTTTGTAAAGCGCTTTAACAAGCGGCGATTCTCTTGGGAAAAACAGCGGATTTCCTATTTCCTCAGTTTCAATACGCCCGTTTTCGTCCTCCAAATTGCCGTCAACTAATTTTAAAATATCCTCTTTTCCAAAGGTAACAGGCACACGAATATCAATTGTGCAGCTTATAACGCCGTTTTCTGTTTTAACAATTCCGTTGCATAGTGTTAGCTCGCCGAATTCATCGCTGATTTTAAGGCCTATTCCGGCGCCGTTGCAGGCTGTTCCTATATGGCTGTTATAAAATTTAACAAAATCGTCTTCAAAGCCTGCTTTCGCAAGGCATTCCATAGTGACGCCGGCAGCATTTATGCCAAGAGTGGGTGTGCTTGCGTGCGCAGGTACGCCTTTTGCATAAATTGTGATTTCGTTTTCTTTTTCGGAAACCTTGTATTGCTGCAATCCTGTTTTGGAAAGCACAGATTCAAGCTTTTCTTTAAGATTTGCTTCAAAGGGGATAACGGTGGTGCATGTGTCGCAAACTGCGTTTGAAACAAAGCCGCCATTCATAGAGATGATTTTTGTGCTTTTGGAATAAGCCGTCATAGCCATGTGGCCTTTTTCTCCGTGAATGCAGGGAAAATCGGCATCCGGCGTAAAGCCGCATGAAAGCTCCTCGTCAACCTTGTTGTAGTGCTCCATGCATTTTGAGCCTGTTTCCTCGTTGCAGCCCATAATCAAACGAACTCTTTTGTTTAGCTTTGCACCCGAATCACGAAGAAACTTCATTGCATAAAGCGCTTCAATCACGGGGCCTTTGTCGTCTGTTGTGCCTCGGCCGTAAACACAGTTGCCTTCACGGGTCAGCTTAAACGGATCACGGCTCCAATCGCCGCCTGCCGGCACAATGTCAAGGTGGGCGGCAATTCCTATAATTTCCTTGCCCTCTCCCATTTCGGCATAGCCGCAGTAATTATCAAGATTAACGGTTTTAAACCCAAGTTTTTTTGCAATGCCAAGGCCTGTTTCAAGCGCTTTTGCCGGCCCGTCGCCAAAGGGCTTGCCTGCAGTTGCCGTGCCGAGTTGCGAATCAATTGCAACAAGCTTGCCAAGATTTTCAAGCATTTCTTCGCTTGATTTATGAATTTCTTCTTTTATGTTCATTTTTATTCCTTTGCTTTTGCAGAAGCCGAATTTCAAAAAATGAAAATTCGGCAGTATGGTTGCTTTTGTTTTTTGTATATTTTGTTTAATTACCGCTTGCTTAAAGAGGCGTTGTATGCGGCTCTTGCGGCTTTGGCAAGCTGATCCGAACAAGATGTTTGGCGGCTTCCGCAGGTAACTCCGCTTAATTTCTTTTCAATGTAATCAACCGTGCTTCCTTCAAGCAATAGTGAAATTGCCTTAAGATTTCCGTTGCAGCCTCCGGTGAATTTAATATTGTGAACAACATTTCCGTCTAAATCCATGCTGATGATTTTTGAGCAGGTGCCGGATGTTAAATAATCATAGTGAAACATATTTTAAACCTCCGCTAATTTGTTTTGGTTAAATTCTTTGATAAAAGCTCTGTTAAAATAATTTTATTGGCTTTGCAATTATCTATGCCGATTATATCAAACAAAAGCATAATTGTAAACAGCAACAGTCTTTGCATATAAGTAACAGTAAAAAAGCCGGCGAATTTTCGCCGGTTAAGATTTGTTGAATTATGAATCTTGCTTTTTTGTAATTAAATTGCTTTGGGTGTATTGTGTTTGATTTGAAAGCGTCGGTATGTTCAAACTGCCGCTTGTTAAAAACAAGAAATCAGTTTTGAAGATGTAAGCTTAATAGGCTATGATAAAGTTAATCAAGATAATTACACGGCAAGATGATTGTATTTGACGTGAAAGGACAAATATGCGGAGTGATTGTCAGCAAACGCTTGAGCTTTGCTTAATCACGCAATTTGTTTTGACAAGTTTTAATTTCTGCTTTGACGAAATGAAGGGCGATATAATCGAAGTGGATTATGCCAAAACGAATAATTTGCAAAAATCAAACAGCAGTTTGTATATTAAAACTTTTTACGGATATGTTGATAATACATATAGAAAAGGCGGCGAGTCTGCAGACGGACAAAGCTCGGGTAATCCCGAATCTGAACAGGCTTGGACTCCGAAAGATAAAGAATCAAAAAGTTTTTTAGGAAACCCGGAGAAATTAAAAGAACATTTTAATTTTCATAAAGACTATTTATAATAGATTTTACTGAATCACCGTTCTACTACTCAAAAATTGCCATACAGCAGTGCGCCGGTTTTTGTATTATATTATTACAACATGATAAAAAGTCCAAAGCGGATAAATCCGCTTTGGACTTTTTGGTACGCCGGAAGGGATTCGAACCCCCGACCTTCTGGTTCGTAGCCAGACACTCTATCCAACTGAGCTACCGGCGCAAATGCATCACATATTTAATGCTTGAATAATATAACACATTCAAAATAAAAATGCAAGTGCTTTTTTGCATTATATGTGAAATTTTCTTGAAGAGGGCAACAGTTTTGGCGTTAAGTCTGGTTTTGAGTCTTATTAAACCGAGTGATAAAGTTTATTTGCAGTTGCTTTGGCTTTTGATAAACTCATCAAGTATATCAGCGGCTGTTTTACAAAGCTCTGAGCAAGGGCGCTTTTTGTAATATTCCCGGGTTCTTGCATCCGGAGTCGGCGCAGGGCGCACATTTTTATCAAGTCCGAGCAAAACACGGCAGATGATTGAGCCGTTTTCGGCTTCAAATTTTTTTGCAACCTCTTGCACCATTGCATAAACCTCAGCTCTGCCGCAGCCGCCGTAAAGGTTTGAAATAACATATGTCATCCCGGAAACGGTGCCGCACACCTCTCGCATTCTGCCGATGCCGCCGCCAAACCCGATTGTTTGCCTGGCAACCAAATCTTCATTTAAGCCCATTTCATCGCAAAAGGCAAGAGCCACGGATTGCGAGCAGTTTTTTCCGCTTTCAAAGTATTTTTTTGCAATTTCACCTTTTGTCATTGCTGCACACCCTCGGATACTGAAAACTTTGCGGTTAAATGCACATCCGCATTAACATTAACTGTGTATTTGCTGCCGGATGCAACAAGCTCACCCGTTGCATTGTCAAACCAACCGTCAAATTTATATCCGGCATCGGCTGTTGCGGTAAGAGTTACTTTTTTGCCTTTTTCATAGTTGCCGTCGCCGGTAACGGAGCCGTTGCCGTCAACATCAATATAAACATTATATTTAGCAAGCTTTGTTGTGGTTTCTTTTTCGGTTTGCTTTTCTGTTGTTTGCTCTGTTGTTGTTTCTTTTTCGGTTGTTGTGGTATGCTGCTTTGTGGAAGAATGCTTTGCTGTTGATGTTTCGCTTGTTTGTGAAACAGAACTTGACGGAGCAGCAGTGGTTTCTTTGCCTTTGTTCAGAGAGGCGGAAACGATTATGCCAACTGTCATTGCAACCAAAATAACCGCAAGCACAATTATTATAATAATGTTGCGCTTGTTTTTGCTTTCTTCTTCACCATCATTTTCGTTGTTGCCGTCATGATGCGGAGGCTCACCCTGAGGTGAAACGCTTTCCACATCTTCAAGCTGAGATATGTTTGGGATGATTTTTGTGTTTTCGTTATCGTTTTCGGGATTGATTTCATTATCCTCATCAAAAAGAGGTGATCCGCAGTTTTCGCAAATATATCTGCCTTCAGCGTTATCAAAGCCGCAGTTTTTACATCTCATAATAAATTTCGTTGCCTTTCCGCTGCAAAGTATATGTTATTAAATGTTAAGGCCGGCTTATTTGCAGCTGAATAAGCCATGCACTTTGATTGTGTTTTTTAGAATTTAATATCGGGCATGAATATAATAATTTCATTGCCTGCCTTGCCGATATTTTGTATTTAAAGCAAGTATAACACAGAAAATTTGAAATAACAACACTATATGCGCTAAAGAAATGAGAATAATTTGGTCAATTTCCATTTTTGGTATTGACTTTTTGACGAATTTATAATAAATTTAGATAGTAGCAATTTAGTTATGCTTAGTTCGTACTGAAAGGGGTACCAAGTAATGAAGAAAACAATCAAAAAACTTCTTTGCGTTGTTCTCGTTGCTTCCTTCGTTTTTGCGCTTGCAGGCTGTGCAAAGATCGATTATGTAACAAACGGAACAATCAAAGCAATTAAAGAGGTTCAGGACGGCACTTATAAAAACGGCGGTGCAGATGCATCTGCCGAAGGAGATAAGCAGTCCGAAGTAACCATCGATGAATTCGTTCCCAATACATATTGCGGTGTTGAATTCAAAACTGTTGAAGATGTTGTTAACTACTATGTAGAGTGCTATAACAATACAAAGTCTCAAACAGCTTCTTACACTGAAAACGGCGAAGCAAAAACATATTATGCTTTGCTTGGCGAAGAAAAGCTTAAAATTGACTCTGTTCTTATCGAGGGCCAGGAAAACTCCGTTATTAACGGCATCGTTCCCGGCATCGTAGACAGCTTATTCCAGGCAGGCACATACGGCCTTCCGCCTTGCAACAACAGAGATCCCAAGCTTGATAACTCTAACGGCAGCGACACGGATCCCGGCGAATTTGATTTCAGAACATCATATTTCACTCCCGATGATTGCTTGGCTGCAAATGTTAAAGAGCAGGACGGTAAACTCGTTCTTACCATACTTCCCAAGGATGGCTCAATGTCAATGCGTGGTGTAGACTCTCAGGGTCGTTTCTTTGAGGTTCTCGGCGATATCGGCGCAACCGTTGATTCAATCTCTGCTCTTTCATGGGCAAGCGGCACAACCGAAGAAAACTGCAAGGTTCTCTATACCGGCGGTACAGGTGTAATCACAATTGATCCCGCAACAAAAACAATCACTGCAGCTGATTACCATATGGCTGTAAATGTTCAGGTTAACCATGCAAATGTTGCAGTTATTAAGGATAAGAGCGCAGAAGTTAAGATTTCTTATGATTTAACTTATCCTTCATCTGCAGAATACCTTAAAACAACTAAGGGTATTGTTCAAGCATAAATAGCGCATAACTAAAGTAAAACGGTTTTTAACGCCCCGTTGCAAATTGTTAATTTTGCAATGGGGCTTATTTTTTGTTGAATAATAATTATGCATATGTTATTATATTTTAAATGCAGGGTAGTCTTGCATATTAAAAAACAGGAGAATTAAATATGAGCGAAAAAATGCCCAATATGGATTATGATGCCGATGAAGTTATCGGCGATTTCAAATCAAAATTCAAATGGCCTAAAAAGGATGAGGTTGAAGTTATAGTAAAGCCCGAAAAGCTTGGAATTAAGCTTCTTATTTCGGCTTTACTCACAATTGTTTCAGGCGGAATTGCATATTATATTATGCTGCCCGCAATGAATTTTAAAGATACAAATCTTTATTCCTTTATAATTCTTATACTTGCTTTGTTTATGGTTTTCTTTGCAATTATCTGCAAGGCAAATAAAAAAATAGAGCGCAGGGAATATATTAAAAAGCGTTCAATTGTGCCGGTTGCAATTGCGCTTGTGCTTGCCGTTGTTATGCTTATCGGTTGGCTTTGCGGTGCCACGATTTTCAGAGCATCCTCTTACAGCAAAATGATGCCGATAACAGACAGCGATTTTTCAACGGACTTCAGTGAAATAGATATTGATTCCGTGCCGAGGGTTGATGAATCAAGAGCACTTACTCTTGCAGACCAGCAGCTTGGCTCACTTTCCGAGTATAAGAGCCAATATGTTGTGTCGGACACAACAACAATGGTAAATTATAACGGCAGGCCCGTAAGGGTTGCTTACCTTGAATATGCAAATTTCTTTAAATGGGTAAACAACACTAAAAACGGTTTGCCGGCATATATGATTGTTGATCTTGTGTCTCAAAAGGTAACTGTTGTTAATTGCAACGAGCAATTCGGCGGCAGCATCAAATACAGCCCAACCGAGCTTTTCAATAAAAAGCTTATTCGCCACATAAGATTTCAATATCCCACTGCGCTTTTGGATACTCCCAATTTTGAAATAACCGATGACGGGCATCCTTATTGGGTAACTGCCGTGCTTGATAAAACGATCGGCCTTTTCGGCGGCACGGATGTTAAGGGTGTTGTTGTAACTGATGCAATCACGGGTGAAAGCGTTTACCACGATATAGACGAAGTTCGCTCAAGCGAAGCTCTTGAGTGGGTGGATGCCGTTTATTCTCCGGCACTTCTTTTGCAGCAATATAATTATTACGGCAAGCTGCAAAACGGCTTTTGGAATTCTATTTTCTTCCAAAACGATGTTAATGTTGCATCAGACGGCTATGGATATGTTGCAATGGATGATGATATTTGGGTATATACCGGTGTAACCTCGTCTGAGGGCGATACATCTAATTTCGGATTTATTCTCAGCAACAGGCGCACCAAGGAAACAAGATATTATCAAAACGGCGGTGCTATAGAGGCATCTGCACAGCAATCTGCTCAGGATGCCGTTCAAAACTATAAATATTATGCAACATTTCCCATTTTGCTTGATATAGACGGCAAGCCAACTTATTTCATGAGCCTTTATGGCGACAGTAACACGGTTAAGGGCTATGCACTTGTTAATCTTGACGATAAAACAATAGTAGGCACAGGATTGCTTGATGAAATGAAAAGTGATGCCAAGGCACTTAATGCAGCTGTTGAAAACTATGTTCAGGCAATGAAGGATAAGGGAAAAATAAGCAGTGATATAAATGTGGATGATTATCTTGTTGATGATAATTCTTCAAATCAGTCTCAGAGCACACCGCAGGCAAGTGATAATCAGCAAAGCAGCGAAAATGCAGAAAACGGAAAAATCACCGGCAAGGTTGAATCCGTTAAAACAAGCGTAAATGACGGCAATACTTATTATTATCTTGAAATAAACGGTAAGTATTATTATATCGCCGCTAAGGATTGCATGGATGTGTTGCTTATTTCCGCCGGAGACACGGTTACGGTTACGGCAGGTGAGGAGAGCAACGGTGTATTTGTTGCCGCAACGGATGTTCAAAGATAACAGATTTAATAAAACATAATCTTTATATTGATTTAAAGAGCAAAGGTTTTATGCCTTTGCTCTTTTTTTGTGCCCGTTTTTAACGGTGTGGGGTTGCAACAAAAAAATAACAGGCAAAACCAAACCATGTTTGAGTCGAAAATATGCATAAATCACGCATAAAAAAATTTTTTTGAAATTTTTTTCAAAAAAATAAAAAAAGTTGTTGACAAGAAAGTAAGTGTATGGTATTATATCACTTGTCGCTGACGAAGACGACAAAAACTTAAAAAAGTTTTTAAGAAAAAATAAAAAAAGTTCTTGACAAACAACTTCATCTATGGTAAGATGTAAAAGTTGCTGACAAAAAAGAACTGAGTTTCTGAAAAATGAAGTTCAAAAAGTTTTTCAAAAAAACTTAAAAAAGTTCTTGACAAGCACTTAAATCTGTGATAAGATATAAAAGTTGCTGACGGTCAGAACCGAACAACTTGAGAAAATAAAATTTCAAAAAAGTTAAAAAGTTCTTGACAAAAGTTAAGCGATATGATATAATACAAAAGTTGCTGAATGAAAATCTTCAAAAGAGGTTTTCGATCAAGTAAAAAGTTTTTAAAAAACTTAAAAAAATACTTGACAAACAACAAAATGTATGATATAATGAATAAGCTGTTGAGAAACAGCGAAAACGAATTGAACATTGAAAACTAAATAATCAAAGACAACAGTCATTATAGTAATTTAATTACTTAATGAATATACTCAAATCCCAAGAAATTCCTTTTTAATAAGGAACAGTTGAGAAAACAACTATAAAAACAATGCTAGTAGCATCCAAGCTACAAACTTTTTAATTGAGAGTTTGATCCTGGCTCAGGATGAACGCTGGCGGCGTGCCTAACACATGCAAGTCGAACGAGCAAATACATTTGATTTCTTCGGAATGAAGATGTAGGCGCGAGTGGCGGACGGGTGAGTAACGCGTGAGTAATCTGCCTCATACAGGAGAATAACACTAAGAAATTGGTGCTAATACTCCATAAGCTCACATTATGACATCATAGAGTGAGAAAAGATTTATCGGTATGAGAGGAGCTCGCGTCTGATTAGCTAGTTGGTGGGGTAACGGCCTACCAAGGCAACGATCAGTAGCCGACCTGAGAGGGTGATCGGCCACATTGGAACTGAGACACGGTCCAAACTCCTACGGGAGGCAGCAGTGGGGAATATTGCACAATGGGGGAAACCCTG